>PVMK01115194.1_pt1 | contig 27515 bp, 26 predicted proteins | sample 1853481 | NCBI WGS metagenome assembly PVMK01 (sample SAMN08533507, study PRJNA380276) | Marine sediment metagenome, whole genome shotgun sequencing project. | reverse complement strand
GAATCACCGGCCCGCAATTCACTCAGGGACCTGGTTGAATTTACCGTCTCCCGAAATAAATAGATTTACGAAACCCTACCCTCCAGGAATGTCTTTACGGTTTTCGCCCGGCTTTGACCGATTTCAACAGCCAGCTCTTCCATAGTGGCCAATTTAATTCCATCCACAGATTTAAATCGCACGTATAATTTTTCAATGGATTTTGTGCCAACACCAGGGATATTTTCCAGTAATGATCGGGTCATGGTTCCTGATCTTTTCAGTCGATGGAATTCAATTCCGAATCTATGAGCCTCATTTCTCAGGTTCTGTATTAGCTTCAATGATTCAGAATTTTTATCGATATATAGAGGTACGGGATCATCAGGGAAATAGATTTCTTCCAGTTTTTTAGCAATCCCGATAATACCAATTTTACCACGAAGACCCAGCTTCTCCAGGCTTTTTAAAGCCGAACTTAGCTGCCCTTTACCTCCATCAACTACAACCAATTGTGGCAGCTGTTTCTTCTCTGAGAGCAACCTCCTGTATCTCCTGAAAACCACCTCTTCCATGGAAGCAAAATCATCTATCCCTGCCACATCTTTAATATTGTAATGTCTATAATCCTTTTTAACTGGTTTACCCTGCCGGAATACCACACAGGCAGCTACGGGCTCACTGCCCTGAAGGTTGCTGTTATCAAAACATTCAATATGGGTGGGTAGTGTGGGAAGCCTGAGGTCATCTTGCAGCGTTTTCAATATACGTTCACCACTGCCAACAACTTTCTTATTGGCAACTCTTTTCTTTTTCTCTAAGCGATAACCTTTGGCATTCCGTAAAGAGAGATCCAGAAGTTTCCTTTTATCCCCCCTTACAGGGACGGTAACTCGGTTTTCGGGAAAATAACTGTTCAGATCCAAAGGAAGAATCATCTCTCTGGCACTGCTTTCAATTCGGTTTCTAAGGTCGGTAATTGCAAAAGCCAACAGCTCTTCATCAGGCTCATCCAGTTTCTTTTTTATCTCCACAGTGTGCGCCTGAATAACAGCTCCCTTCACAACTTTTAAAAAATTCACAAATGCTTCCTTCTCATCACTCACAATGCTAAATACATCCACATCGTGAATGGTCGGGTTAACTATAGTCGATTTGCTTTGATACCGGGACAGGATCTCGATCTTCTCTTTGAACAAGTTGGCCTCCTCAAAACGAAAAGAGTTGGCCAGAAGTTCCATTTCATTCTTCAAATAGGAAACCACTTCACTCAGATTCCCTTTAATAATATTCCTGATCTGCGCAATGGTTTTATCATAGTCGCTTCTCTCCTGCAATCCTTCACAGGGTCCTTTGCAATTTCCGATGTGGTACTCCAGGCAGACTTTGAATTTGCCTGCTTTAATATTTTCTTCAGTCAATGAAAGTTTACAGTTCCGCAGTTGATACAGTTGTCTGATGAGCTTAAGTAAGACCTTCACTGCATAGGCCGAAGTGTAAGGCCCATAATATTGAGAACCATCTTTTAATACAGTTCGGGTAGAAAAGATTCTGGGAAATGGTTCGTTCTTAATACAGATCCATGGGAAGGTCTTATCGTCCTTCAACAAAATGTTATAACGGGGTTGATGTTTTTTAATCAGGTTATTCTCCAACAGCAGAGCATCTGATTCATTATTCACGATGATAAATTTCAAATCGTGTATTTTATCTACCAGCACTTTTACCTTGTAGGATTCAAACTTCGTTTTTGTAAAATAAGATGAAACCCGGCTCTTTAAATTCTTTGCTTTCCCGATATAGATGATTGTACCTTGCCTGTCGAAAAATTGGTACACTCCTGGATTTCCGGGAATCGATTTTATTTTTGATTGCAAAAGAGATGGCTCTTTCATACGAATCAGGCAAATTTAAGGTCAAAATGTTTCTAAATATAAGCCATCTGATGGAGAGGCAAACAAATATTCGATTCTCAGGAAGGTAAACAGCAGAAAATATAGCTTGAGAAAGCCTTTAAATCACTCATAATTACACTTTTCCTAAGCCAACACCCGTCAGATCGGAAGTTAAGGTCCCAGTATCAACCAGGCCAAATAAACTCAAGAACCCTCAAAACTTACAACAGAGCCTACATTATAGGCCGCCAGTTTTAGGTTTCCCTTCAATTCTGGCAACTCAACCAGAAAAATGATTTTTACAATTTCTCCACCCAATTCTTTCACCAGTTTACAAGCCGCTTCAGCAGTCCCTCCTGTTGCAAGCAAGTCGTCAACGACAATTACCTTGTCGCCCGGTTTAATTGAATCAACATGTACCTCCAATGCATCTTCTCCATACTCCAGTTTATATGAAACAGAAATGCGTTCATATGGCAATTTCCCTGGTTTACGAGCCATAATCACTCCCCCACCAATCCGACCAGACAACGCTCCTGCAAGGATAAACCCCCTCGCTTCAATACCCAGGAGTTTATCAAATTCATATATTTCACCATCCTTTTCCTTAAGAATATCAATCATCAGATCCAGCGAAAGAGCCATGGCCTTCTTATCCTGAAATATGGTTGTGAGGTCCCTGAATATGATACCAGGTTTTGGATAGTCTGGAATTGACCGGGTGATGTTCTTTAAATAGCTTAAGGCTTCCTCTGTTGTTTTCAATATACTGGTTTTTGTAATCAAGTTGAAAATATTATAAAATTGTTCCACGTGGAACTATCTGCCCATGTAAATTAGCAGTACACTTATATCGCTCGGGTTTACCCCAGAAATCCGGGAGGCCTGCCCAATGGTTGTGGGCCTCACCTTTGAAAGCTTTTGCCTGGCTTCAGTAGACAGACTCTTTAATCTTTCATAGTCGAATTTCTCATCAAGTTTTATCTCCTCTAACCTTTTAATCTTATCAGCCATCAGGCGCTCGCGTACAATGTACCCTTCATATTTAATGGAAATTTCAGCGGATTCAAGAATCTCCTCGGCCCTGCTTCCACACCTCTCAAACAATTGTCCAAACTCCTTAATCAGTTTAACAAGGTCCCTCAAACTCACTTGAGGTCTTTTGACCACTTCTATGAGCTTCCCTTTCTGTTTTAAAGGTGAAGTACCTTTCGACTCTAAAAATTCATCGATTTCAGCAGGGGCCACACTATATCCTTCCAAGAATTCGATAATCTTTCTGGTCAATTCCCTTTTCTCTAACAAAAGATTAATCCTTTGTTTATCCGCCAAGCCAATGGCCGCACTAATCTCTGTTAACCTTTCATCTGCATTATCCTGTCTCAAAAGAATTCTGTATTCTGCCCGGGACGTAAACATCCGGTAAGGCTCATCAACTCCTTTAGTAACGAGGTCATCGATCAGGACTCCTATATAAGCCTGATCCCTTCCCAATACAAATTCCTGGTCACCACTCACTTTTAAACTGGCATTAATACCCGCCATCAAACCCTGCGCACCGGCCTCTTCATATCCAGTAGTCCCATTTATCTGACCGGCAAAATAGAGGTTTTTCAAATTCTTTGTTTCAAGCGTGTGATAGAGTTGAGTGGGCGGATAATAATCATACTCTATGGCATACCCGGGTCTGAATATTTTAACGTTCTCCAATCCCTTAATCTTTTTCATGGCGCCATATTGAACTTCCCATGGTAAGGATGAAGAAAATCCGTTGATGTAATACTCCACCGTATTAAACCCTTCCGGCTCCAAAAAAAGCTGATGCTGTTCTTTCTCAGAGAAAGTTCTAATCTTGTCCTCAATGCTTGGACAATATCTGGGACCTATACTCTCTATGGTTCCATTGAACATAGGGCTCTCTTCAAAACCTTTTTCCAACTCCGCGTGTACAGTCAGATTGGTATAAGCTATATAGCAACTCCTGTGATCACTATAATCCATGGGAGCATCCAGGTAAGAGAATTTACGTCCTTCTGTGTCTCCAGGTTGCTCCTCAAGTTTGTCGAAATCAATACTTCTGCCATCAATTCTTGCAGGGGTTCCCGTCTTCATTCTACCCACTTCAAACCCGTGGTTCTCAAGTTGTTCACTTAATCCATTGGCAGGAGGCTCCCCCATTCTGCCCCCCTTCATTTTTACCTTCCCCACATGCATCAATCCGTTGATAAAGGTTCCAGCCGTAAGTATCACTTTCTTCGAATGGAATTTGATTCCCATAAGAGTCTCCACTCCTTCCACTGAACCTTCATTTATCAGAAGCTTTGTTACCTTATCCTGCCAGAATTCCAGGTTTTTAATCCCTTCCAGTATCTTTCTCCACTCCAGGGTAAACAGGGATCGATCGCACTGAGCTCTCGGACTCCACATGGCCGGACCTTTGCTGCGATTTAACATTCTGAACTGAATCATAGAGCGGTCGGAAACGATTCCAGAAAAACCCCCTATTGCGTCTATTTCTCTGACTATCTGCCCTTTAGCCACACCGCCCATGGCCGGATTACACGACATTTGTGCAAATTTGGTCATGTCCATGGTGATTAGTAAGGTTCTGCTTCCCATCTGCGCCGCAGCTGCTGCTGCTTCACATCCCGCATGTCCTCCCCCTACTACAACTACATCATATTCTAAAATCATATTGACTAAGTTTCAACCACAAATGTAATGCTTCATTTTCCTTTTTACGCATGCTTTCTTTTTCTTCATCCGAGGAATCGGAATAAGCCATCAGATGTAAAACACCATGAATCATTACTCTTCTTCGCTCATCCTCAATTGAAACACCATAAATATCAGCATTGATTCTAATCTGATCCATACTGATAAATACATCACCGGAAATTTTATTTCCGCTGCTGTAATCAAAGGTTATAACATCTGTAAAGTAATTGTGGTTTAAAAACTTCTTATTCATGAGCCTGAGTTGCTCATTGGAAGTAAATACAAAAGAAATTTCTCCAGCTTGGAGTTGATGAGATTCAATCCATTTTCGAATCCACTTCTTATGTTTAATTTTTGCTTTTAATTCAAAACGAATTCCTTCGCTATGAAAACTAATATCCACTAAAGTTTAAACTTTAGCTCTACAATCCTTCCGTCATTGAGATACAAAATTTCATCAGAAAGCCGCTCCATGAGGAAAATTCCTCTGCCATGGATCTTTTCAATATTCTCTGGAGCAGTTGGATCCGGAATTCCCCAATGGTCAAAGCCTTCACCCTGATCTTCAATCAGAACCTTCAGCACCCTTTCACCATATTCTATCTTTATTTTGACCACCTTTTCTGGATCGGTTTTATTTCCATGCACAATGGCATTGTTTGTTGCCTCCATGGTAGCCACCAGTACATTTCCATAAATTTCATCACTCAGATCGAGTTCAAGCGATAATTCATCAATGGCCTTTTCTACTATCCTAAGGTTTCCTATCTCGGAGGGTATATTCAGATCTTTCTTCATAATTATTCATTGGACGCTTCTTATACGGCGCTGCTTGTTGAAAGGTTCCAAAAACAACCTATTTACTCAACCATGCTTCGGATTTAAAATTTCTTTCTCCTGCCATACCTCAAAATGCAACTCAGCGATACGCTCTTCCTCATCAGAAAAAGCTTCACCAATGACCTCTTTTGTGAGCACTTTATCGCCCGTTTTTACCCGCACATTTACCAGGTTTTGGTAGACGGAAAGATAGGCTCCATGCCTTATCAATATGGTATAATTGGCTCCCAGAATGGCAAATACTTTAGTAATCTCCCCTTCAAAAACTGCCCTGACCGGAGTGCCAGGGGCGCTGCTTATGTCAATGCCGTTATTCATTACACTGGATCCCCTTAATCCGGGAACCTCATTATTCCCATATCCCACAGTAATGATTCCCTTATCTACCGGCCAGGGCAATTTGCCCCGGTTCTTTCTAAAATCATTTCCTACCAGCTCCTGCTCAGGGGTTAAGGCAGCATAAATATTCCTGGAATTTAACTTTCTGGCTTCCTCTTCAATGATGGCTCTTATCTTAGACTCGACTTCCTTGGTAATCCGCTCTTTTTCCACTATTTCCCTTTTAAGCCTGGCCTCCTCCTTTTTCAACTGATCAATCATTGCAGATCTTTGCCCCCTCTCCTTCACCAGCTCATCCTGCTCTGACTCTTTCTCTTCCATTATAGCCAGCTTTTCATTTCTCAGACGATTTAGCTCCGTCTCTCTCTGATCAAGCTCGGTAACTATTGTTTCGATTTCCGTGGCCTTCTGTACCCTGTAATCACTTATATACTTCAGGTATTTATATCGTTGGTAGGATTGAGAAATTGAGGCTCCAGCCAGGATATACATCATTTTTTCATAGTCAGTATGGTTTCGGTAAGCATAATAGATCAGTCTGGCATACTCCTCCCGGTTCTTTATATTCTCTGTCGCCAGTTTGGAAATCTGCCTGGACACCTCATTTACCTCCTTATCAATTAGCTTAAGTTCTTGCTCCAGCGTAGTGATCAACAAAGCCCTGGAATTAATTCCCTTCTGCAAAATGCGGTAATGCTGAACTGAGGTGGATCGCTTCTCTGCCGTTTTTCCCATAAGCTCCCGCGCCAGCTTAAGCTCAGTAAAAGCTTTCTGCTTTTGCTTTTGCAGATCATCCTTGGTTTGTCCGGATAAAGCACAAAAAACAAAAGCCAGTAGAACGATAATAGGAGCTCTCAGATTCATCTCAATTCGGTGAATGTATACTTTCTTGGATTCACTTTCATCTTCACCGCTACCTCCTGATTGTAGAGAACGGTCCCCCCTTTTGCGTGCATTTCAAATTCGCTAATCATAAAATTCGAATACACTTTTAAATTATCACCACTTCTTTCACCCATCAGATATTGATCAGTTTTTTGATGATAAAACTCGAACATACGCACTTTCAAGCTCTCTCGATCCAGATGAATTCTTTTCTTTATGTAATTCTCATCAAATTCAAACTTCACCAAATCTATCAAATCGTCTTCAGCAAACTCCAGATCATCACATAGGTAGAAGCGCCCAATGAGATTTTGCAGGTCATTAAAATTTACGGGAAATTGATAACCAAACTTCCTTTTCAGGGCTGTTCGATAAACGATGCGATTCAATCGGTCAATTACTTTGATAGAATCCTTATTCACGCTGGCTCGGATTATTTCATACCCACTGTTAACAGCCGAAAGATATATGATCGAATCTCTTTTAGAATAGAGCGTTACAGTCACTTCGTAGCGCTCATTGTCAAACATCAAAATTGCCTCAGCTTTTTTAATCAACAAGGTTTGAACAGAGTCCAGTGAAACACACTGCTCTCTTAAACCATCCACTCCACTTGAAACAGGAGCATTCTGGCGTTGAGCCTCTCTTGCTACCTTGCATTGCGGTAAGGCCATAGAGGTCAGCAACAAAATTAATAACAGCCCTCTATTCATGCTGCGGCCTGTTCATTAATACAATTTTTTCCTCTAATCTCTCCTTTTCACCCCCCAGAATAATCGCTTTCTCATAGTAAGATTTAGCTACTTCAAAACTATCCAGAGCCACCTGAATATCGCCGGCATGCTCATTTACCTCTGGATCATTTTTCCCACCCTTTTCAAGGGCATCAAGGATAAATTTCTCTGCATCGGCATAGAGTTCCATTTTATATAGCACCCAGGCATAGGTGTCCAGAAATGTGGCATTATCGGGGTTGTTCTGCGAAGCTTTCTGACTCCACTCCCTGGCCTGTTCCAGTTTCTCACCCCGCTCGGCCAGATAGTAACTGAAATTATTCAATACCATGTAATTTTCCGGATCCTCCTCTATTAGAACCTCAAAAATGGAATCTGAGCTTGTATAGTCTTCAAGTCTGTAAAAGGCTTCTGCATAAAGCATTCGAGCTTGAGACATATACTCTGCCTGGGAGAAGTCCTGGAAAGAAACGCTTTCCAGGTTGATGATCAGCTCCTCGTACCTCTCTTCTTCATAGAGACCAATGGCTTTGAAAAATCGAATATCTGCACTGTCAGGGTAATACGTCAGAGCCTTATCACAAATTCTGATCAATTCCCCATTCAATGCAGCTGCATTGGCCAACAAAATGGCTTGCATATACATGGGGAAAGTCCCCAGATTTTGTCCCAGATAATAATCCAGATTCGAAAAAGCCTTTTCATAGTCCTGGGTTTGAATGTAGAAATCAGCCACTAGCAAACGCCCTTTAAGCTCATCAGGATGCTGTTCAACAAATACCTGTATCAAAAGATCCAGTTCTTTAGGATGTTTGTTAATGACCTCTTTATCTGATAGATAAAAGGACATAATGGCCATTTTCCTCTTCGCATCAATCTGCGGACTCTGGAAGGAGAGGGCCAGGTATTTTAAACTTTGCCCGAAGTCATTCTCTTTTCGATAGTAGTCCGTCAGGTTGGTAAGTGCAAAAATATTGTTGGAGTCAACATCCAATATCTGATGGTAGTACTCTGCCGCGGCTGCTTCATCTCCACTTTTCATGCTTAATTCAGCTGCAACTATCCTGAACTGAATGGCCTCGGGAAAAAGCGCCATCACCTTCTTTACCTCTGCCATCGCCAGATCATACTTTTCGTCGCTTTCGTAAATAGAGGCTTTCAACAGGGTAACTTTTTCACTGAAACCACGCTCTTTTTCAATCCTGTCAAGCAACCTGATCGCCTTATTGCTCTTTCCCATGGAGTAGTAGACTGTTGCCAGCTGGTATTCCCATTCCACCTCATCGGGATGGCTCTTTATCTTCTCTTTAAGGATCTCAGAAATGGTTTCATATTCCTCCAGAGCACCCAAAGAATTAAGATAAGCAAGCGTATACCACTGATTGGTATCATCCAGCATATAGGCCTTTTCCAGGTTCTTCCTGGCTAGATCAAGCTGCTTGGTCATCAAATAGATGGTACCCACTTCGTAATAAGCAGCATCACAATCTTCCTTCTCCTTAATCACCAGGTTATATAGCTTAACTGCCTCGGAGAGGTTTCCCAGGTTTTTCTGCTTTACAGCTTCAATCAATGCATACTGGTAATCATTATTACTTCGGCTTTCCTGACCAAAGCCGGAAAGAACGCCAACCACCAGTAACACAACCAACACCACTCCGGTTCTAATTTTCATCCTCATATCCTTTTAACGGAATTTATCCTCTTCCCGTATGTCCAAATCCACCTTCTCCCCGCTCCGAATCCTCCAGTGATCCCACTTCCGACCAGCTGATGGTCTCCACCTTATTGATCACCATCTGACAAATTCTCTCCCCATCGTTCACTACAAAATCCGTATCCGAAAGATTGATCAGTATGATCCCTATTTCACCCCGGTAATCAGCATCAATGGTTCCTGGCGAATTCACAATGGAGATTCCTTTCTTCAGAGCCAATCCACTCCTGGGCCTGATCTGGGCTTCATATCCTTCAGGAAGTTCCATAAACAAGCCCGTGGGAATCAAGCTGCGCTCCATGGATTTTAATGTTTTTGGATGATCGAGTTTTGCCCTCAGGTCCATACCTGCAGAATTCGGTGTACTGTACTCAGGCAATGCATGCCCGGACTGATTTACAATTTTTACTTTCATGTATAATTAACCTCCTTTATAAGCATTAAAAACAGAACGTTCCCGGTAGATGGCCCAGGAAATGAAAACTCCCAGAAGTAAAAGACCAAATACCTCTTTCATTCTTTCCATATTTTGCAAAAATAGTTCATTGAGAAAGAAAAACACCATAGCCACTGATATATAACCTGCTATGCGGAGTGTTTTGTATGGAACCGCATAATGTTTTCTCGACCAGGCATAAGAAACAACCACCATCACAGAATAACAAATGAGGTGGCCCCAGGCCGATGCCACGTAGCCATATCGGGGAATAAACAGCACATTGATGACCACGGTTATTGCGGCTCCTAAAATGACCAGAATGGCTCCAAAATGGGTCTTATTGGTCAATTTATACCAGATGGAGAGGTTAAAAAAGATGCCCATGATAAGATTTGCCATTAAAACCACTGGGACGATCCCCACTCCTTCCCTGAAATCCTTTCCAATAAAGAGGATAAAGTACTCAAGGAAAAAATTCACCAGAAGGAAAATAAACAAACCCGAAATCACAAAAAAGGTCATCACATCTGCATACAATTTCTTCGCGTTTGTATCTTCCGACTTTGAGAAGAAAAAAGGCTCTGCTGCATATTTAAACATCTGCACAAAAAGTGTCATTAACACAGCCATTTTATAGTTGGCTCCATAGATGCCCAGCTGCTCCATGGGATTCGACTCAAGGGGAAGAAGGTGCTTCAAAAGAATCCGGTCAAGCGCCTCATTGACGGTTCCGGCCAGTCCTGCAATAAGCAGAGGGGTAGAGTACCTGAGCAGCACGGGCAAGAGCTTTCGGTCAAATTCAGACTTGAGTGCGGCCAGGATATCGGGTATCAGGAATAAAAGTTTACCGATGGAGGCTATGACATTAGATATCAAAACATAACCCACACCAATCTCCGGATTGTAGACCATTGACACCAATTCCGAATCGGTATGATTAGGACAGTAAAGGAGAAAAAAGAGGTTAAGTCCAATGTTGATGGATACTTCTGCTATTCGAATTAGCGCGTACTTTCCCGGGCGGTTAAGGAGTCTGATTCGGGCAAAAGGAATGGCGGTAAAGGCATCAATGGCCACAATGATGGCCAACCACCTGATGTATTCGGGATTTGATGCATAACCCAGTACCCTGCTTATGGATCCTGAGCTCAGAACCATGGCCACACCAAACAGGGTGGAGGTAACAAATAGCGATCCAAGTACGGTGGTGTACACCCTCTCTTTCCGATCCGAATTGCTGGCATATCGGAAATAACCAGTCTCCATCCCGTAGGTAAGCAACACCAGAAGGAAAACCACATAGGCATAAAGCTCGGTGATGATTCCATAGGTAGCCCGTTCAAAAATACGGGTATAAAATGGGGTGAGTAAGAGGTAATTCAGGAGTCGTGGCAAGACGATACCCAAACCATACACTGCGGTTTGTCCTACCAGTTGTTTAATGGGATTCTTCAAGGTTCTCTACAAGGTTTCTCAGTGTTTCACCTGCGCTTGGAAAGTCAAATCTGAAGCCCTCCCAATGTGTTTTGTAAAAGTAGTATTATCTACTGGAATGAAACCTCTGCTTCCGGCAATGGCAATTTTCATTCGTCCACCGATCTTTTATTAAACAAAAGGTAACCAAAACTAAGCTGAAATACCCAGGGATCCTCCTCCTCAGTGATATATCCCATGTGAAAGGAGACCGGTCCCGCTACGGTCACCAGATTTACCGAGACATCAAACAGAGTTTTCACCGATTCAAAAAAGTTACCCAGGTAGGCTTTGTCATTGTCGTCGCGTAAAATCTCCTGCACAGGAAAAAAGGTGTAGGCTTCTGCTTTGGCATGAAGCTGCTTGCTGAACTTGTAAACAGGCATCAGGCCAAATGCAGCAAACTGAAAAGCCCTGTAGTGTTCCATAAAGAGAGATTTAGTAACAATGTTTGGCTGGAACACAGGAACTTCGAGCAGGGAAGAAAAGTAGGTGCTCAACAAGGGTTTAAAGGTGGCCTGCAAATTGATATAATAGCCCAGGCTGAAAGAGCTGCCCATGGGTACATATCCGGTATTCTCATATTTGGCTGAAAGCCACAGATAATCCAGTTTTTCATTTTGTACATTCTGGGAGGTGGAGCCCGGAAAATAGGACTCATTCCCATAACCTACCCTTATTGCATGCAGCCGGTATACCCCTTCAGTGGCAAACTGCTTATTGTTCAAAGTCATACGCTCCATGGCCGCATAAAGGGAGAGGTTATTAACATTGGAAATTTCGGAGGTATCACTGCTTGAAAAATCGGTGGTCATGTAGTAGACCTCCTTGTTTCGGCCAATACCCACTCCGCCTTTAAAGACCCCGTTTATGGAGTAGGGAATCCCCACATCGAATCTGAAGTTAATCTCATCTTCGGTGATATAGGAAGGTTTCAGGTCCTCAAAAAAGAAGTTCGAATTGTAGGAATTATAATCCGCACTATTGTAATTGAAATTTCCTTCAAAATAGAGGGGTATGCGGGAGGGATAATCGAATCTGAATCCCAGGTTCACACCATCATAAAGCCTTCCAAACTGAATGCTGCCCTTCAGGTGGGTGCTTATCTCCGATATCTGTCGGTAACCAACCCCCAGGTATGTTTGTGCCAGCCCGGTGGTTGAAAAAAAGAGTCCAAACTTTGCCTCCAGCTGGGTCTGAGGAATCACACGAAGTCCCATTGTAAAAAGAGAGTCTGTCTTCTTATAGGTGGCCCTGGGGTAGAGATAGAGTAAACTTTTGTCATGAGCCAGTTTCAGATACTCCATCTTCATCTCATCCAATTCTATGATTGAATCGGTTTTCCTGATGCTTCTCTCCACATAGGTCTCCTGTGCACTGTTCAAGCCCTCAAACTCCAGGTCGTTAAATCTTAAAGGGGGCCATGTCGCTTTAAACGTATCTCTTCGTTTGTCAATCTCCTCCGAATCCTCAGCTTTTCTCTTGACCAGCATCTTTATGCTATCCATCTTCTCCATGGTGATCCGGTAGCCCATCTCCACAAACTCATCCAGTTTATCAAAAGCCAGCAGAGACTCATTTTTAAAGGGCATATCCAGCAAAATACCCTTCTTAGGGTTGATTTCGTATGAGGAGGGCTTCATCACGATATTCTCTATCTGACGCATGATATCAAACTCATCGGGAGGCAGATTTCCCTGGGCGGCCTTGCTTCCAATAATTACATCGGGGCTAAATTCTTTCTCCACATGATTCACTGGAAAGTTGTTGTAGATACCCCCATCGTACATGATATTTCCATCTATAAGTATGGGGCGGAAATAGAGAGGCACGGTCATGGAGGCCCGCACTGCCTGTGTAAGGTCCCCGGTTCTGAATACAACTTCTCTGTTATTGCTGATATCCACACTGTTGCACAAGAAAGGAATAAACAGGCTGTCAAAATCATATCCGGCAGCCGCGCTGGCTCTGGAAAAGATCTCCATAAAAGCAAAGTCCATCAGGTGATTGGGTATGTAGCTCAGGGGTAACCTGGTTTTAGGTACTGAATCATTCAGATCGATCCCCAGGGAGAATATATCAGGTTCGGGGTATTCAGCTTTAAAGTAGTACTTATACTCCTCCTCAATCACTCCGCTCATCCAGTAAGAGAAATCGTCTGACTTCACAATACTGATAATCTCATCGGTCGTTAAACCCATGGCATAACAAGCCCCTACAATAGCTCCCATGGACGTACCCCCGATGTAATCTATGGGAATTCGTTCTTCCTCAAGCGCTTTAATCACCCCAATGTGGGCGAGACCTTTTGAGCCTCCTCCGCTTAGCACCAACCCAACAGACTGACCAGTAGCTAATAAAGGTAATAAACCAAATAAGAGAAGGATGGGACATTTTTTAAACATTCATTTTATCTTTGCAGGGCTATATTCTATTAAAAATACATCAAAAAACATGAAAAAATACGTCAAAATCCTTTTAGTTTTTGGAATGATCCTGGGAATATTCACCAATTGTGAGACCGAGGCTCAGGAGAAATCCCCCGAACAACTCATCAAAATCGAAACGAGCATGGGTGATATCATTGTAAAGCTTTATAACGAAACTCCATTACACAGGGACAACATGATTAAACTGATCAAGGAGAATTTCTACGATGAACAGTTATTTCATCGTGTTATCAAAGATTTTATGGTTCAGGGAGGAGATCCTCATTCGGTGGGTGCAGCAAAAGGAGAGCGGCTTGGCAATGGAGGACCCGGCTATACCATACCTGCTGAGTTTAATCCCGAACTGATTCATAAACAAGGGGCATTGGCCGCAGCCCGGCAGGGAGATTCTGCAAACCCTCAGAAAGCATCCTCCGGATCCCAATTTTACCTGGTTGTGGGAAGGCTATTAACTCAGCAAGAGGTAAACTCTTTTGCCCAGAGCGGAGCTCCTTTTACAGAAGAGTCGATTGAGGCATATACCACCATGGGAGGAACGCCTCATCTGGATGGTTCCTATACGGTTTTTGGCGAGATCGTGGTGGGGCTGGAAATACTCAACAGCATCGCCGTCACTCAGACCGATACTAATGACCGCCCCATAGAGGACGTGATCTATTCCATTTCCTTGGTCGAGTAGTCACATTTTTTTTACTTTTGTATCTCTAAGTCAATCAAATATGCTTCAGAATATTGATAAAATCCTGGACGAAGCCAGGCAGTTCAGTGCAGGTACCCGTGAAGAAATTGAACAATTCCGTATCAAATACCTGGGAAAGAAAGGAATCCTGACGGACCTGTTTCGGAATTTTAAAGAGGTGCCCGTTGAACAGAAGAAAGAGATGGGTCAGAAAATAAATGAACTGAAACAGTTTGTTTCTGAGCGAATTGACACACTGTTGTCCAACCTGTCGGATGAGAAAGACAAGGAAAACGCGACCGACCTTACCCTTCCCGGACCGCCATTACAAGCTGGGGCCAGGCATCCCATCTCTGTGGTTCGCAACCAGATCATTGAGATTTTTACCCGTCTGGGTTACATCATTTCTGAAGGACCCGAAATTGAAGATGACTGGCATGTGTTCTCAGCGCTTAATTTTCCGCCTGAACACCCAGCCAGGGACATGCAGGATACTTTTTTTATCGAGAAGGATCCCGACATTCTGTTGCGCACGCATACCTCTTCGGTGCAGGTGCGGGTCATGGAAAAGGAGCAACCACCTATTCGTACCATATCCCCGGGCAGGGTCTTCAGAAATGAGGCTATCTCCGCCAGGGCACACTGTATTTTCCACCAGGTAGAGGGTCTGTATATTGACGAGAATGTCTCCTTTGCCGACCTGAAGCAAACCCTGCTCTACTTCGCCCGCGAGATGTTTGGAAAAGAGGTGGAGATCCGCCTCCGTCCCTCTTACTTTCCATTTACAGAACCATCAGCGGAGATGGATATCAGCTGTCAGATCTGTGGAGGTAAAGGATGCAATGTATGCAAATACACCGGTTGGCTGGAGATTCTGGGCTGTGGAATGGTAGATCCCAATGTACTGGAATATAATCACATAGATTCTAAAAAGTATACCGGTTTTGCCTTCGGCATGGGCATCGAAAGAGTGGCCATGTTGAAATACCAGGTAAAGGATCTACGCCTCTACTTCGAAAACGACGTCAGGTTCCTGGAGCAATTCCGGGCGGCGTATTAACCGCGTGGAATTACTCCTCTATTATTATTTCATAGGTGATGTCGAAGGCCTCTTTGTAGTTGGCAGAGACGCCACAATACTTCTCTGAGGATAGTGCCACTGCCTTCTCTACGTTTTTGCGATTAATTCCCTTTCCCTTCACTTTGTAGATCACCTTCATGCCTTCAAATCTTTTGGGATGCTCTTCAGTCACATCACCTTCCACTTCAACGGAGAGCTCTTCCACATTCTCTCGCATTTTCTTCAAAATGGAAGCCACATCCATGCCTGTACATCCGGCAAGTGCCACCATCATTATCAGCTTGGGCCTAGGTCCGAGATTCTTTCCCCCATGTTCAGCAGCCGTATCCATATAGATTTTGTGTCCATCCACTTCTGCTTCAAATGACAGGTCATTAAGCCACTGAGCTTTGATTGTTTCTTTCATTGATGTAAGTTTTCAAATTATATTTAATTATTTTTAAGCAATTATCCGTTTTATATGACTGAATATCCCGAGGATAGCAACTGTAGTTCCTGCACCATCAGAACCCATCCCCTGTTTCGTCACCTGAACGAAGAGGAGATCCAGGATATCTCTCTCAATAAGATAACCGAAACATATAAAAGAGGTTCAATTATCTACCGCGAAGGCAATCGAATGAAAGGATTCTATTGCGTTAATTCCGGCATTGTAAAGATATATAAAACAGGCTTCGATGGAAAGGAACAGATTGTACGATTTGCAAAACCCGGTGATTTAATTGGTTACCGTTCGGTGGTGAGCAATGAACCCGCCTGCACCACAGCTGAGATTCTGCAGGAATCCACCCTTTGTCACATCCCCACAGACATGCTTCTTCACCTGGTGAAGACCAATGGAGGGTTTGCGGTGGCCCTGATGAAACTCACTTGCAAAGAGTTGGGGGAGGCGAATGCCTACATCACTGATATTGCTCAAAAAACTGTGAAAGAGCGCCTTGGGGAGATATTGATTCACCGCGACAGTGAGTTTGGTACCGATGATTTGGGAATTCTCAATATTTCACTGACCCGGGAAGAGTTGTCGAATATTGTGGGAACAGCCACAGAGTCCATTATCAGGTTGCTTTCAGAATTCAAAAACAATGGAACCATTGAACTCAAAGGAAGGAAAATAAAAATCCTGGACAAGCCAGGATTAAAGTACACTGCAAATATTTAGCGGATCAATCCATTATTTTATTGATTACAATATGGGCGATAAGTCCTCCAATCACCAGCACCAGGGCGAGTGAAAGGTTTGAATTGGTCTGCACCTTTGCAAAGACAGTTACACCAAGCACAATTACACCGGCAAGGATTACCAGCAGCCCTGAATTTTTCAATAATTCTTTTACCATGTCAGATTGCTTATTTTAAACTCCTCACAAATATATACAAAATATCAAAATAAAAAGTTCTTGCTTTCTCTATATTTCCCAAGGTGTTCGTAGGCATTCCTGGTAACCTCCCTTCCGCGTGGAGTTCGCTTGATATACCCCTGCTTGATCAGAAAGGGCTCATAGACCTCCTCGATGGTCCCGGCCTCTTCACCCACAGCTGTGGCAATGGTACTTAGTCCCACCGGACCACCCTGGAATTTATCAATAATGGTAAGCAGAATCTTATTATCCATTTCATCCAGTCCCGACTGATCGATATTCAGTGCATCCAGTCCGTATTTGGTGATCTGCATATCGATAATCCCACTTCCTTTAACCTGTGCAAAATCCCTGATCCTCCTCAGTAAAGCATTGGCTATCCGGGGAGTGCCCCTGCTTCTTGACGCAATTTCCACTGCAGCAGCATCCTTAATTTCAATCTTTAATATTCCGGATGAACGTTTCACAATTCCGGTTAAAACATCCGAATCGTAATACTCCAGCAATGAATTGATGCCAAACCTGGCCCTTAATGGTCCGGTAAGCAATCCGGACCGGGTGGTGGCACCTAACAGTGTAAAAGGTGAAAGTGTCAATTGCACCGAACGGGCCGAGGGACCTTTGTCGATCATTATATCGATGAAATAATCCTCCATGGCGGAATATAGGTATTCTTCTACAATAGGAGAGAGCCTGTGAATTTCATCAATAAAGAGTACATCCCCCTCTTCCAGTCCGGTGAGCAGTCCCGCCAGGTCTCCAGGCTTATCCAGCACCGGACCAGAGGTAATTTTAATACCCACACCCATTTCATTGGCAATGATATGGGCAAGTGTGGTTTTCCCCAAACCCGGAGGACCATGCAACAACACATGGTCAAGGGCCTCATCTCTTAAACGGGCTGCTTCCACAAATACCTTCAGGTTTTCCACCACCTTATGCTGACCGTCAAAATCAGAAAAGACCTGGGGCCTTAAACGGGCTTCAATTTCCTGGTCTTTATCTGACAGCTGTTCCTCTCTGAATTCAAAATCGTCTACCATGATGTTTTAACGGATTAAGGTAATATCTTCATCAGGAAGCCTGATCTTGAATCCATTGATACGTAGTTCCATATTGTTTTTATAGGTGATGGTCACGGTCAGGTTCCCCCCTTCATCATATTTTTTCCAGTTCTTCTCGCGGATGCCCATAACGTAATACTGTTCCTCTTTTAAAACACCGGAAGGATAGTAATATTTGTGTCTTTTATCGGCATTTCCCTGAGAATAATTTCCCTCATATTTCAGTCTTCCGCTGTTGTAGAAATAGGTCCATAAACCCTCCCTTAATCCAATGACGTAGTTTCCTTTTTCGGTGTGATCTCCCACCTGGTAGATCCATTCTCCCTCTTTTTCCCCACTGATATAATCTCCCTTGGTGAGAATATTTCCCGCCAGATCGTACTCTACAAATATGCCATCTTCCCGACCGTTGAAATAGGCTTCTTCCCTCCAAACATTGCCATTGGAATAGTACCAGGTCCAGGTTCCCCGGTAGCGATCCCTTTCAAATCTTCCTTTCTGCTCCACACCTCCTGTAAGAAAAAAGTAGCTCCAGCTACCGGAACGCTGATTATTCACATACTGTCCTTTTGCTCTGGTCTCCCCCGTGGGAAAGAAATCGAGCCAGGGCCCTTTCCTTCTTCCTTGTTCATCAATAATCCCTTCAGAAATTTTCTGACCCATCTCATTGTAGAGGTAAGAATTTTCCACAGTTCCTGTGGTATCAAAAAACCTGTGTATTCCCACCGGTACTCCCTCAATGTATCCTCCGGTGAAAATTAGCTTCCCATCGCCATCAAAGGTGCTTTTCATATCAAGGAGTTCCTTCATGTCCTCATCAATTTCCTCCATGATCATACCCCGCTCATACCTCATTGCAGTCAAAAGTTCACCCCTTCCGTCAAACTCCCTGTAATAACCATGCAGCTGATCGTCCAGATAATGCTCCTCCTTCTTTGTCCTTCCATTGTCGTAATACTCCCTGTAAGTTCCCTGCTTTCTTCCCTCTTTATCGATTCTGTTTAGTCGCTCCTTATTTACCAGGTAGTTATCGTTGTACTCCTCCACTGCAATCAAGGTGCTATCGGTGGAAAATTCACGGGTAAGCCCCTGTTTTTTTCCATTTTTATAGTATACGATATACTTCAATTCGCCGGTGGGAAAGTAATAAAAGGAGTTACCCTCTTTTTTTCCGTTTACATAGAGTTCAGAAGATATGACCGTGGCTTGTCCGGGATTACTTGGGCTTTTATAGGTATAACTGGTCGCATATCCGCTCTTTTCACCCAATTTATAGTTTATCTGTTGGGTAAGTTCTCCGGCCTGATTGTGGAAATTCCAGGTACTGTCCAAAAGAAAATTGGTTCGCTTGCCTTCCGATTTGATAACTCCGGTCACATAGAAGGTAAGCCAATAGCCATCGGGCTTACCATCCCTCATGGTACCTTCGCTGGAAACCTGATCATTGTTGGGCCAGAAATATTGGACAAATCCATTTTCCTCCGACCCTTGCTGAGCCTCAAGATGAAAAGAGATCAAAGCTAAAACTGAAATAAATAGAAAGTATCGATTTAACCTAAGCAACATGTATCCCCTTAAAGTTTAAGACGGTCCGAAATCTCAAGCATCCTCACAATGGATCCCCTGGCTCTGTCCATCAAATCCTGTTCCAAAGTTATCTCAGGAAGCTCATACTTCAAAGTATTATAGATCTTTTTCAAAGAAATCAATTTCATATACTTACAATCGTTGCAAGCACAGGTGGAATCTTTGGGAGGGGCAGGAATAAAGTTTTTATGGGGACTGCTCTTTCGCATCTGATGTAAAATACCTGATTCGGTAGCTACAATGTAGGTGCCTCCCGTATCCTTTTTTGTATAGTTGAGTAGGGATGTAGTGGAACCGATGTGATCGGCTACAATCAGTATAGGTTTTTCACATTCGGGATGGGCAATAATTTGAGCATCAGGATTTTCATTCTTCAATTCAAGGATTCTTTCCAGACTGAACTCTTCATGTACATGACAGGCACCATCCCAGATAACCATCTCTCTTCCGGTAACACTCTGAATGTAGTTACCCAGGTTGCGATCGGGTGCAAAAATGATCTTCTCATCTGCGGGCAGACTCTTAATAATTTCGAGTGCATTTGTCGATGTACAGATAATATCGGTCAGTGCTTTTATCTCGGCGGTGGTGTTTACATAGGAAATGACCGTATGACCAGGATGATTTTCTATGAATTTTGCAAATTCTGCCGGAGGACAAGAGTCAGCCAGTGAGCATCCCGCATTGATATCGGGTATAAGGACCTTCTTTCCGGGAGCAAGAATCTTTGCTGTTTCAGCCATAAAATGAACTCCGGCAAAAAGAATAATATCGGCATCAGTGGCCGCAGCCTGTTGCGACAGACCTAAACTATCTCCCACAAAATCGGCAATATCCTGTACTTCAGCCTCCTGGTAGAAGTGTGCCAGTATCACGGCATTTTTCTCCTTCCTTATCCGGTCAATCTCTTCCACAAGGTTAATCGATTTATCGATGGGTATATCTATAAATCCAGCTCTATCAATATTTAGCTTTTTAACATAATTCATCATCTATATATATATACTTATAAATTAATTAAATCTAGAAATGATAATGTTAGTCGGTTCATATTGTTTTAAAAAAAGTGAAATTATCTTTGCAAAATCAATTCTTTAAATGAATCACACACTCTATTAACAATTGAAAGAAATGTTAAGTTCTGAAAACACGTTTGTTACAATATAATTTAACACTTGTTAATAGAGCATCCATTTGATAAAAACAAATAAAGTTCAAAGATAATGACTGTTGACAATCTGTTGGTGATTCAGGTCAAAATTTGGAAGAATTACACTTTAACCCAGACCATGGGTTTTTATTAAGGGTTTTAAAAACAAATCAACAACAAATCAACCATTGGGTTGTTAAAAAAGAGTGAGAATGAAAGAGACCATTGCCATAGCTTCTGACCATGCAGGATTTCAGATGAAGTTAGACATTATTAAGTATCTTGAAGAGCTGGGTTACGCTTCAAAAGATTTTGGTACAAATTCTTCACAATCAGTTAATTATCCTGATTTTGGTCACCCTTTGGCGCAGGCTGTTGAAGAGGGAGAATATCGTCTCGGAATTTCTTTATGTGGAAGCGGAAATGGCATCAATATGGTGACCAATAAACACCAGGGCATTCGGGGAGCCCTATGTTGGAACAGGGAGATTGCCAGCTTGGCACGTAGTCATAACGATGCCAACATCTGTTCCTTACCTGCACGATTTATTGATATTGACACCGCAAAAGAGATTTTAAATGTGTTTCTTAATACCGAGTTTGAAGGAGGAAGACACCAGGATAGAATAAAGAACATACCCGTTTAAATAAGATAGATGCTTTCAAATACCAGCAAATACGCCATCAGGGCAGTAATTTACCTGGCCCTGTTCTCCACCAAAGAGAAAAAGGTGGGAATTAAAGAAGTTTCCAGCGAATTAGATATTCCTTCCCCATTTCTGGGTAAGATTCTGCAGTTACTGGCCAGGCACAACATCCTGGGTTCCACCAAAGGCCCAAACGGGGGATTCTACCTGGCTAAACCCGCCATCGACATCTCCCTGATGGAAATCATTGAATTGATCGATGGGAGAGATGCCTTCGGTACCTGTGTAATACGTACTTCGCCATGCAGTCATGAAGATCCCTGTAGTTTACACGATAAGATTGCACCCCTGAGAAATGAGGAGAGGATGCTTTTTGCCACAGAGTCAATTGGCGACCTGGTCTCCGAATTCAGAGAAGGAAAAGATAGAATCAGGATCTGAGGAAGCGAAAGATTCGAAGTCCGCGTAAAATTATGTAAGCCACATATCCGGCTACAAGTCCCGAAAAATTGGCAAACAGGTCGAACCATTCTGCAGCCCGGCTGGCTACCACAGTGGCCTGCAGCACTTCGATGATTGCGCTCATTACAAAGATGACCATCACCAGAAACAAGTGGAATCTCCAGCAGTTTTTTAAACAACGGCTCTCCATCAGGGCCACAAATCCGATGGATGCATACATGGATAAATGAACCAGTTTATCCAGGTAGGGGATATTGAAGAGTCGTGATGAGGGTATGCTGCTGCTGGGTACCAGGCTCAACAAAACGATGACAAAGGCCAGCAGAATGGTAAATTTATATCGGAACACGTAACTTAGCATCTGTTAAGAGGTTTAAAAACCAGCACAAATATGATAATAATTTTGAAATGAAGTTGGATGAACTGTTAGCTTTCCTGAAGGAAAAAGATATCCAAACCTGGTTTGACCTGGGATTATTTATGGACCAGTTCAGAGAGGAAAAAGAGTATCCGCCCGTCCGGTTTACTGGTTCCTACGACGATTTCAAAGAGCATGTAAGAAAAGGGGGAATTGGTTTTCTCACCTTTCACTATATGGTAGATGGGGTTACAGTGGAGGTGAATAAATACGCATCATTGATGCGACGCAATATACCCGGAGCACCCATTCACTATATTGCCGGGACCATAGATTCAAAGACAGCACCACTCATCAGTGAAGAGTATCAGAAGCATGTGATTCCTGAGATTGCAGGTTTCGACGAGTGGGAATTATACCGCAGTTTTTATTTTACCAAACTTGAAAGAGGCAGTGATCAATACAATGAATTAATCATAAAATTGTGGGCTCAAACCCTGGTTATAGTTGAAAAACTTGGAGGGTACATCCAGGAGCAGGGTATCAATATGCTCTATATTCTTAATATTTGTTCCAATCCGGGAAATGTGGCCGCGGCCCTGGCTACCGTGCTGATTGCAGAATTTTTGAAGATTCCGGTAATTAACAACAACCACGATTTTTTCTGGGAAGAAGGAATGTGCAAATCTGAGCGGGAAAAGTCTGGTACCAAAACCGGACCCAGAGATTTCTTTTTTACCAACTGTCACCTGGGCGAAGTCTTCTCTCTGATTGAGGTTCTGTTCCCGTGGCAGTCGCGTTCATGGTTAAATGTAAATATCAACAGCGGGCAGACCAAACACCTGGTGCGGGTTAATGGTCACAACCCGGCTAACGTCATGGAGATTGGCACGGCGGTAGATACCACTCACTATACCAAGAGCGACAAACGAAAAAACATCAATACATTTATCCAGGTAGAGAAGATACTATCCAGATATGCCCGCCAGCTGATCAGCTATTCGGTAGAAGATGTATTGGACGGGGGATTGGTGGCCGAGCTAAATCCAAAACCCATTTTAATTGGGGCAAAAACCAGTGGGGTAGAGCGGTTTATTGCTGAAAACATCATTCTGCTGCAGCCCACACGGATCATATCCCGGAAAAGAATTGAGACCTCATTCAATTTGCTACTTAAGATGTTTGAGGAGGAAGAGATGCTGCTTAGGTTCAGGAAAACTTCACACCTGAAGATGACCCTTCTTATAACAGGTCCCATTGCCAATGGCCATTACGGATACTATAAAAAACTGGTTGAGAGGTTTGGAAAATTACTCAAAGAGGTAGCTCCCGACCTACAAAACAGGGTCTATCTGGCTCTGCTGGTTGGAGAACTGGATCGTGATTCCTTTAAAACACGCTTTGAAAAACCCGCAGGAATTGCCGAACTCTACAACATAGCTTCGCTGGTGCTACTTCCAAGTAAAACAGAAGGAAGAGGACTACCCATTATTGAGGCAACAGCCTGCGGCACTCCCATTTTTTGCCGAAGGTATGAACCTGAAACCGTCTACTCGGATGTGATAGGAGAAAACCTGGGAGAACGCGACCGCTTAAAAGTACTTGAGTTTAGAGGGAAGAGAATCACCAGCACCATTGTAAAAGATATTATTGACAGGGTATTTTTTCCACACCACTACACCCGTGAAATCAGGCACAACAAAAGGGTGGTAAATAAGCGTTACAGTCTGGATTCATTGAATGAAAACATTCATCAGATCCTGCATGGACTCTATATGCAGCTAAGGGGCAATGAAAAAAACCTGCGGATTGTTGAAGAGAGCATAGATGACTACCGTGAGATGGTCAATTTTACCAACGATGACCTGAAAGCGTTGCTGGACACCAAAAACAGGCACTATTTGCCAGGCCACGGAAGACTGGAATTTATGGGTATGCTCAAATCGCTCATCGATCCAAGTTATTTCAGGGTAGAGCAACAAATGGTTCGGGGCATGGCATTTCACTTTGCAGGAGTCATCATTAAGAATGATCCTGATGCAGAATTTGCTCCCAGGAAAACCATCAACAGTTTCTATAATGCGGTTGAGACCCTTTTCGAAACAGACCGGGGAGAACACCAGGTACAGCACGATCACTCCATGTCGTACAGGCACCGGAACAGAAAACACTACCCCTACCAGGATTATACATTTCAGGAACTTACGGGATTAATTAATTTACTTTATATCAGAACGGTACAGCCTTCTCCTATGAATAAGGTGGATTTAAGCCCCCAGTTTTTTACAGATTGGAATTTGGCCCTTTTGCAGCTTACCGGAAGTTCTTACCTGGCCATCGACGATCGCAAAAGACTGATCGAGCGACTCAGGACCAACCTGCCCATCGCCTATTTCCCGGGAGCCTATATCATGTATGAACTGGAATTTTTTGCACTGCAATCCATACGCACCAGGCTTAATTTACCCATGGAATTAGGCATTACCAGGGAGCTTCTGGAAAAGGAGGCAAACCAGCTTCAACCGGTCTATATTTTTGCACAGGAGAAGAACCTGGGAAAACAACTGAATAAAGATGAGATCACCGATTACATCATTAATGGAGTATCGGAGGAGCTGAAACTGCTGTATGAGTTTAAGGTTATTCAGATCATACGCACCAAACAGGTTTGTGTGGGTATCCATTTCCCTCAGTTGGGACCCAATGCGCTCAGAGTGCTGCGAAAGATTAAGGAGCAGAATGGATGTATACTTACCAACCGGAGCAATGCGGCCATGATGACCGATATGGTGAATATGGACCGCTTTCATATCGGGAAAGTATTGAGCATGCTTACCTCCAATGTGATGGGCATTCCAATCAACAGTGGATATATACAATTTGTCCCGGCAGGGGTAAGGACCACCCTAGCCTATCCCACTCCGGTGCAAACAGCCAAAGATTTTGAAAGGGCGCTGAAAAGCAGGCTCTATCATTCTTTGAAAAAACAACATGGCGAAGAATATATAATGGAGGCTATCAGGGAAGATGCAGCCACCAAGGGAAGCCCGGTTTTGCATGTATTAAATTCTCTCAACAAGTCCGATCGCAAGGATAATCCTGTAGTCTATGAGTACTTCAGTGGTACTTATGAAGATGGTTTACCTTACAACGGAGCGCTGGCTAAGGTCAATCTTAAAGAGAGAAGATGGGATTTTTCGGTGGTTTCCACAGCAGAGGATCCCAAAACCGTAGTCCGTTTTTCCAGGAGTTTTCAAAGAAAAACAGGCCTGGAGGCACGGATTGCCTGGAATGGCGGATATATACTTAATCCCGAACTTGTGGGTAAACTGGGACTACCCGAAACCTATATCGGATCTCCCCTGGGCTTGATTATTTCAGGAGGACAATTGATCTCTGCACCCCTGTTTAATAAACCCGCCCTGCTGGTGAATAGAGATGGAAGCGTTGATATCAGAAGGGTGCATTGCAAGGAGGGGCTGATCATTAAACACAAAGGAAGAGAGATTCTTTTTGGCCCGGAAATGTATAATGCCAAAAGCACTTACCGCGGCACCGCATACTACGATCTGCTCTATCCGGATTCCAGGATTGAAGGTAAGGGCAGAACCCTGGTGCGGCTGGCAGGAAACATTGTAAAGGAGATTCTTCATACGAAGGAGGGGGAGAAGATAGGGGTAGTTCCGGTTGGACTTACCCTGGCATTTTCACACGGAGAGATTCCTGAAGATTTAAAAGTGGGTGAACAACTGGAGCTTGTCCTTCCGGGATTTGAAGAGGTGGTTCACGGAGTGGAAGCCGGGCCCCTGTTGATTGAAAACGGAAAAGTGACCATAGATATGGAGGTTGAAGGATGGCTTACCAGTAACTCCATTCGCACCCAGGCAGCAAGGTTGGATTATACCGAAATGCGTGGTCCAAAAATTGCAGCTGGGATCAACAGGGAGGGACAGCTTGTTGTACTGACAGTGAACGGAAGAATCAGAGAGTCGGTGGGGGCCACCCATGACGATATGGCTAATATCCTTATGAAGCTGGGTATTGAAAAGGCCATGGGATTTGATCCTGGGGGAAGCAGCACCCTGGTGGTGGACCATAAAACCCTGAACATTTCTCCTTACAACAACGACTATGAATCCAACATCTTCTCACTGCCCCCCGAGCCCCGGGCTGTCTCCAACGCCATTATCGGGTACATAGATGAATGATCCATGCGGGGGATCTACCTACATATTCCATTTTGCAGACAGGCCTGCCGCTACTGTGATTTTTTCTTTTCGGTGAGTCTGAAGTATGTGGATGATTATGTGGAAAGCCTAAAAAAAGAAATTGAGTTAAGAGCAGGGGAGAAGCCAGGGTCTGAAGTTGAGACCCTCTATCTGGGAGGAGGCACCCCTTCGGTATTGTCGGAGGTTCACCTGGAAAAGATTCTTAACACGATCCACACCCATTTCACCTTTGTAGAAAATGCTGAATGGACCATAGAATGCAATCCGGATGACCTTTCTCCAGCCTACCTGGAACAGTTAAGAAACAAAGGATTTAACCGGATCAGTATAGGGATTCAGTCATTTATTGAAAGGGACCTGGAGCTGATGCGCAGATCCCACAACGCACTTCAGGCTGAACAAAGCGTAAAAGATGCTTCTGCTGCTGGATTTGATAACATTACCATGGATCTGATCTATGGGATTCCGGGTCAGTCCCTGAAGGAATGGGAGCAAAATATAAAGAAAGCCCTGGCGCTTCCGGTCTCCCATATATCAGCCTATCACCTTACCTTCGAACCAGGTACTGTGTTTGATCACTGGAGAAAAAAGGGGCGCTTGTTACCTGTTTTTGAGGAGGAGAGTGTGAATCAATTTCAACTTCTACGAAGTCTGCTATTGGAGAGAGGATTTGATCATTATGAAATCTCCAATTTCGCCCTCAATGGAAATATGTCGGCTCACAACATGCTCTACTGGTCGGGAAAACCCTATATGGGATTAGGGCCTTCGGCCCACTCATACGATGGAACAGACCGAAGCTGGAATAAATCCTCCTTAAAGGGATATATGGAGGCGGTTTCCGCTGGATCCGGTTTCAGTGAAACAGAAGAACTGTCTGATCAGGAGAAGTACCACGACTACCTGATTACCTCCCTTCGCACTCGCTGGGGAGCCGATCCTGAGTATATTAGCCAACAATTCGGAGGGGATATTTTTAAACATTTTGAGGGAAAAACAAAAAATTTCCTGGAAAAGGGCACGCTCTGGACTACCGAAGGCCATGTGGCTATCCAGCCTGATCACTGGTTACTCACCGATCATATACTAAGGGAGTTGTTTGTGTAGTAAATCTTGGTAAATCAATCCGCCCTTAGTCCCTACTCAACTATTTTAATGTTCTCTCGATAGATCTTGTAGGATTGCCTGCTCCAAACCACCCAGGAGCAGAAGAAGAAGAAGCCAAGTAGCTGCAAGGTAAAGATGTCATAGTACAGTACCAAATGATTAATCTTAATCCCTGTCGTGTCAACTCCTTCAATCAGGAGAAAAAGGAACATAGCAAATATTAAATAATAGAATGTTTTTCCCTTTAATTGGAGTTGACACGACAGGGATTAAGATTAATCATTTGGTACTGTACTATGACATCTTTACCTTGCAGCTACT
>PVMK01133719.1_pt1 | contig 27524 bp, 31 predicted proteins | sample 1853481 | NCBI WGS metagenome assembly PVMK01 (sample SAMN08533507, study PRJNA380276) | Marine sediment metagenome, whole genome shotgun sequencing project. | reverse complement strand
TTCATGGCCGTCACCACGAGATCTACCTAGGAGACCCGAGACGGGCCAAACCGGAGAATCTGAAAACGATCCTCCGCCATCCGATCGTTGCCGAATAGGTCGAGAACAAGGGTCAGGCAGCCAGTTACTCCACGCCTTCGACGTCGATCACCTCATCGTGCCGACTGCCGGCCGACCCAACTCCGTCATGCCAGTCACCGCGCAACGTCTCACCGCTGACGCCTAAGACCGTGATACGTGCCAGCAGCCGTTTCGAGATCATCCGGTAGACCACATCGCGCACCGCCGGAATAAGCAGTAGGAATCCGATCACGTCGGTGATGAAACCTGGCGAGATCAAGAAGGCACCGGAAACGAGGATGGCAGCACCGTCGCTGAGTTCACGTCCGGGGATCTGGCCTTGACTCAGCTTTCGCTGGATCCGACCGAGAACCGAAAGACCGGCACGCCGAACCAGAAACGATCCGACCAGCGCAGTGAGAAAAGCGAGTCCAAGCGCCCAGCCCAGCCCGATCCTCGATTCGACCCAAAAGAACGTCGCCATCTCGGCAACGGCGATGAAGGCGAAAACCGCTAAGAACCGCATGAGCCCAAACGGTACAGGCATCGAGACGCCAAGCGGGCGGTGGGGCAGATGTGTTGCCAAGTGCGATACTCATCGTGCACTCGAACAAACCGGAGACTGAAGATGGACAACGGCAATGCAGCAGCACAAGTCTCAGGTATTGGAGGTTTCTTCTTCAGATCCGAAGATCCAGAGGCGCTTGCAGCGTGGTACGAACAGCATTTCGGGATCTCCAAAGTCTCTGATGGCCGCCATGGAACCAGGCGGCAGGACCGACCGTGTTCTCTCCGTTCCCGGCGGACACCGAATACTTCGGTCGCATGGAGCAATCGTTCATGTTGAACTTCAGGGTCTCAGACCTCGACGCAGCTCTGAAGGCATTCGAGGCTGCCGGTGTGCGGATTGACCAGTCCAGGGAAGACCTCGAATATGGTCGTTTCGCCTGGGTCTACGATCCGGATGACAACAAGATCGAACTCTGGGAGCCACCTCAGGACGCTTGATCGAGCGGCGTCATAACCCATCTCTTAGATCTCGAAGATTTCGATCTGACACCTGGCAGAACAACCGTTGAGTCCGGAACGGCCCGTGTCAGGAAGTAGAGGTCGAGCAGCCGGCTGCACCCTGGGAGCCGCGGCACGGACCACAGCTTGGGGCCGGGTCGAAGACTCTAGAGTCGGGCAATGACCATGAAGGAAGGCGCGCGCAGCCGGGCGGACTACGACCTTGTGGTGGTTGGCGGCAGTGCCGGCGGGCTTTCGGTGGCCGTATCTTCTCTGCGATCCGGCCTTGGGCTGGTGCGGGTCCTCGAGTCGGGGCACTCGGTGGTGTTCCCCGAACTGGTGGGACCGGACGAACTCGATGTCGGATACGGCGAGGACGTGCTCGATATCGACGCTGAGGGATCAGCAATCATCGTCAGAACCAACAAATTCACGTACCGGACGCGTGCGTGTCTGATCGCAGACCGTCGCCTACTCCCCGACTGGACCCCGCCAATCAAGACGTTGGGAGGCCCCCGGATCCACATCGATGCTCTGCCTGACCACATCGAGAGCACGGATGTTCTGATAGTCGGCTACACCGACCACGCCGTCGAACTCACGGTTGAAGCGGCCGCCGCAGGGGCCAGAGTTGTTCTCGCCGCCGGCGGCATCGACCCAAAGCGGTTGTCGCCCGCAGGCGACCACATGCTGCGCCGTCTCGAACGGGAGCGCCGAGCAACCCTTCTGTACAAGTCGACTCCTACAGAGATAGCGGACACCGGTGGTTACCCGATGGTGTATTTCGGAGACCGTCGCACCCCAGACCTGCAATTCGATCATGTCATTTTCGCCTCACACCGCGAGACCTTGACTCCGGAAGACATCGGACTGACAAAGGTGGGGCTCGAATCGGGTCGGGTCTGGTTCCTTGGCGAGCCAGAGGAGGGCAGCGTTGGAACGACAGCCCCCGGGTGGCGGATCGGGTTGGAGATTGCGGCCGCGTGCTTCCCGGAATTGGAGCTCGACTATCGACTTGGAGTCGCTGACCATCGGAACCGCAATCAGGCCGTCATCGAGGAACTCCGCTCCGAGCACTACAACGCCTCTATCACCCACTTCGAGCCGACGCACTCCGACCTCTGGGTGCTCCGAGTTCGGCCTGACCATGGCAGTAGCTCGTTCATCCCTGGCCAGTATGCGTCATTGGGTCTGGGCTACTGGGAGGCTCGGATCGACGATGCAGAGGACGCTGATCTGGGCAAGCGGTGGGACAGGCTGATCCGACGCTCGTATTCGATTTCTTCGCGCATGTTCGACGAGACCGGTTATCTGACCGACGAAGGGGGGTTGAACGAGCTCGAGTTCTACATCGTTCTCGTGCGCCCGAGCGAGGAAGAGGTGCCTGGCCTAACCCCAAGGCTGGCTCTCAAGCGTCCCGGGGATCGCATATACCTGGGACCCAAAGTGGCTGGTCGCTACACGCTTGCCCCGGTGACCGACCCGGCATCGACCGTGTTGTTCTTCGCCACGGGAACGGGCGAAGCCCCTCACAACGCGATGGTGATCGAGCTGCTCCGCAAGGGCCATTACGGACCTATCGTCTCTGCGGTATCGGTGCGTCGGTGGACGGATCTCGGCTACTTGAAGCAACATCAGGCGCTCGCCAAGCGCTATCCCAGCTATCACTATCTACCCATGCCCACTCGAGAGCCCGATGTCCCAAAGCGCTACATCCAGGACTTCTTACAGGAAGGCGACCTCGCTTTGATGGGAATCGATTTGGATCCTGCTTCGACGCACGTGTTCCTGTGCGGGAATCCGGCCATGATCGGCATTCCTGAGAGTGACGACTCGACGGCCGGGTTCCCTGAGCCGGTCGGTGTCGTGGAGTTACTGACCGAGCGGGGGTTCACACTCGACCGCCGCCGTAAATCGGGAAACATCCATGTCGAGGAGTACTGGTAAAGATCGCACCTCCTCAGGCTCGCGGATCGAGCACAGCCATTATCCGGCCCTCGTCAACGAGGTGGACGAGATCGGCGACTACTGGTCAGTGATGCTGGTCCCGGACGTCTCTGGGTACACGAGCCAGGAAGAAGCCAGGCAAAAGGCCAAATCCCTGGCGGAACCGTTCCGCCGAGCTGTCGAGAAAGCGAGACAGGAACTCACCGAGGTGGCGGACGCCGATCGACGATCCCTCTTCAATGCCGTGGCCGGAAAACCAGAGTCAGCTGCCCCGGCAGCGACCGCATTTGGGAACCCCGATGGGTCCTCATCCCCGACCCAGGGTGGCTGAGGGTCGCCGAACAGACACAACCTCGCTGATAGCGCTCGTCATCGTCCTGGTGCTGTTCTCGGGCGGATGTCTCGGCACCGAGAATGAGGTTTTAGATCCCACGGTTCTGATCGCCGGTGGGGAGGCCCTGTTCACATCGGAAGGGTGTGTCAACTGCCACGGTGAAAGGGGCCAGGGAATAATCGGACCCCGTCTCAACAAAGGTGCGCTCCTCGAAACCTTGCCTTCATGCGACGAACAGCTGCGCTGGGTGTCATTGGGATCGGCAAAGTGGGCCCGAGATGTTGGGGCCACCTACGGCTCCAGCGCCAAGCCGGTGCGTGGCGGTATGCCAGGTTTTGGGTCCCGCCTCGATCCGGCACAGATCACCCAGGTCGTCTCCTTCACCCGGTCTGTCTTCGGAGGTGCCGACGCTGCCGATGTCGCAGATGACTGCGACGGCTGACAGGCCACCTCCAACCACGTCAAATGTGAGGGCAGACGAGGCTTCGAATCGAACCTTCGGAAGACAGCTCTTCGCACGTCAGCGACGAACCACCAGAGCCAGGAGAAGGATGCTCTCGGCGTCTTGATATCGCCAATACAATCACGCTTCGAGGGCACGAGTCACGATTGTGAAAATCCAGGCGCTTCCCTTCTCACCTTCGATCCTCCCTACTCTTCAGGTCGGACCACCACATGAAGGATCAAGTCATGAACGAGCATCGGGTCATAATCGATGTCGACGCTCGTGGACGGGTGTCCCTTGCCCGGTTTGGGCTCAAGGCGACTCAGCTTGTTGTGGACACACTCCCTGACGGTGGACTGGTTCTACACACAGCTGTTGCCCTTACCCCAGCCGAAGCAAACCACTATCAAGATCCATCAGCCCGAGCTGCTCTGGAACACGGCTTCGCCGACGCTCAAGCCGGTCGCGTTCGACAAGGCGAGCTTCGAACCGCCTCAACAGCCACGCCCAAAGCCGGCTGAACCTACAGCCTCCGGGTTCCTGAGAAGATCGCGCCGCACATCGCTGAGTTCATGGTTGGGACAAATTCCCGCTAGTAAAATGAAGAACCTACGAAAGGAAAGTCATGCTCGGATGGGTTGAGAACATCGAGAAACTCACCAAGGACAACACCAACTTTCGGAGGGTGATCCACACGGGAGAACACAGCCAGCTCACCGTCATGTCGATTCCTCCCGCCGGGGAGGTCGGCTGGGAAGCCCACTCACATTTGGATCAGTTCCTGCGACTGGAACAAGGGAAGGCACGGCTCGATCTTGGCGAGTCAAGTGACACGGTGGACGAGAGCCATGAGGTCGAGGACGATTGGGCGCTCATCGTTCCAGCCGGTGTGTGGCACAACGTGGTCAACATCGGAGAGAACGATCTCAAGCTCTACTCGATATATTCCCCACCAGAACACCCTGACGGAACGGTGCATCGAACCAAAGCCGAAGCCGACGCAGCCGAAGAACATCACTAGCGCCAGACTGAGGGGCACCACTAGAGGCATTCCCCAGCCATAGAGACGTTGCAATGGGGCCGGCGTTAGCCTCGCACGATGGGCCGGTCGATCCTCGGAGCAGCCGTGAGGCGCGTTGAAGACTCGCGCCTGATCACCGGTGCCGGCAGATACCTGCAAGACATCCAGGTCGATGAGGCGTTATGGATGGTGCCTGTCCGGTCAACCATCCCCCATGGCGAGGTAAGGGATATCGACATCGAGGCCGCACGTGATGCACCAGGCGTGGTGAAGGTCTATCTCGCCGGCGACCTGGACATGGCACCCATGCCGGTCGGAGCCCCAGGCCTGGACGAACCTACCCGCCGGCCTGCGATCGCATCTGTTCGTGTGCGGTTCGCAGGCGACATCGTGGCCGTGGTGGTTGCGGAGAGCGAGCGAGCTGCCGTCGACGCTGCGGAGCTTGTATGGGCCGAGATCGAACCCATCCCTGCCGTGTCAACACCAGAGGACGGTGCCGACCCGGACGCACCCCATTTGTTCCCCGAGCTCGGCACCAATGTGATCTACGACCGGGGCGACCCCGACGACAGCGTTCTCGCCGACGCCGACGTCATCATCGAGACCCGGGTCGTCAACCAGCGCGTCGCCGCTATCCCGCTGGAGACCAGCGGTGCCCTGGCGTCACCCCGTGAAGACGGTGGCCTGGACTTTTGGTTGGGCAGCCAGTCGGCCCACTTCCACAAACGTGGCATCTCAACGGTTCTCCGCCTCGACCCGTCGTTGATCCGTGTGCAGGTGCCCGATGTCGGCGGAGGTTTCGGAGCGAAGATCGCGCTCTATCCCGAACAGGCCCTCAGCGGAGCCATTGCCCTCGACCTGGGTCGACCCGTGCGATGGAATGAGACCCGGACGGAGAACATGTTGGCGATGTGCCACGGGAGGGCGCAGACCACTGAGGTTCGCCTGGGAGCGACGCGCGAGGGGTTGATCGTCGGAATCTCGCTTCGAGTCACTCAGGACGCAGGGGCGTATCCCCAGTTCGGCGCCTATCTTCCCGTTTTCAGTAGACGTATGGCTGTCGGGCCTTACTTGATCCCCAAGGTCGAGTTCCTGTGGCGCTCGGTGGTGACGAACACCACACCGGTACATGCCTACCGCGGGGCCGGCCGGCCGGAGGCGACCATGGTGTTGGAGCGAGCCATCGACCAACTCGCTTCAGAGCTGGATCTCGACCCCGCAGAGGTGCGCCGCCGCAACTTCATCGCTGCGGACGCTTTCCCATATGTGACTGTGCTCGGCGAGCGCTACGACTCCGGCGACTATGAGACTGCTCTCGACCTCGCTCTTCGAGAAGGCGGGTATCACGATGTCAGGGAGGAACAAGACCGCCGACGGCGGGCCAACGATCGCGTTCAACTCGGCGTCGGCATCGGATCGTATGTGGAGATCACAGCCGGAGCAGGCCGGGAGGACTGGGGGGCAGTCGAGATCAACCCCGATGGCACGGCAACCCTCTACTCGGCAGGCGTGTCGCACGGCCACAGTCACGAGACCACGTTCGCTCAGATCGTCTCGACCGTTCTGAAGCTCCCAATCGACAAGATCAGGTTCGTGCAGGGTGACACCGACAAGATCGCCCACAGCGGCGGGACGATGGGATCACGGTCTCTGCAGATCGCAGGCTCGGCCATCCTCGGGGCCGGAGAGAAGGCGCTTCACAAGGCGCGTGCGGTGTTCGCCTATCACGCCGAGGCCGGAATCGACGATGTTGTCCAGTTCGAAGATGGGCGGATTGGTGTAGTAGGTGTCCCCACATCCGCCATGACGCTCGCCGAGATCGCCGCTGTCGCCTCCGAGCCTTCAAACCTCGCTGACGACATGGAGCCTGGTTTGCGGGGAGAAGAGATGTGGGACCAGGAGGAGGCCACCTTCCCCTTCGGAACACACCTATCGGTTGTGGAAGTAGACACCGAAACGGGCGCAGTACGTGTTCTTCGACATATTGCCTGTGATGACGCCGGAGCAATCCTCAACCGCATGGTCGTCGATGGCCAGGTGCACGGTGGTGTCGCTCAAGGAGTAGGGCAGGCACTGTTCGAGCAGTTCCAGTATGACGACGCGTACCCGATCACAGGAAACCTCACCAGCTATCTCATCCCCACCGCATCGTCGCTGCCATCGTTCGAGGTGGACCACACCGAGACTGTCACACTCGAGAACCCGCTCGGCGCGAAGGGCATCGGCGAGGCAGGGACCATCGGATCCACTCCCGCCATCGTCAACGCCGTGATCGATGCCCTGGCCCCCTTCGGGATCGACCATATCGACATGCCTTTGACTCCTGACAAGATCTGGGCGGCCATCGAGTCGGCGCGCTGATGCCGTCTCATGATTGGAGTGTGCGAGCGGCCTCCTGTGCGAGAACCAGGGCGCCGGCGAGGCCCGACAACTCCCCGAGACCGGGGGGCACGATGAAGTCGCTCTGCTCGTACTCCGGGAGGGGAGGATATCCGGCCAGTTGATCGGTGAGCTCGGCGTGAGTCTTATCGTGAAACCCGGGCATCGTGCTCACTCCACCACCGATGATGATTCGCTGGGGAGCCAGGGTGTAGACGATGTTCCGCAACCCCTGGGCGATGTAGTGGGCCGCCAGGTCCCGGGCGGTGGCCTCCGTGTCGTCCGAGCCCGGAGGCCCGAAGCGATCCTCGAGGGCGGGACCCGAGGCCATTCCCTCCAGACAAACGCGGTGATAGGGACACCGACCCGGGTAGTCGTCCCCGTCGGCAGGAGTCACAATGACATGACCCATTTCTGGGTGGCCCAAGCCGGTGAGCGACCTCCCCCCAACGACGGCTCCCCCGCCCACACCTGTTCCGACGGTGATGTAGACGAAGTCGGTGAGTCCGACCCCGGCTCCCCACGAGCCTTCCCCCAGGGCGGAACCATTGACGTCGGTGTCTATTGCCACAGGGGAATCCACCCCGTCGCCGATGGTCTTCAGCACCGGTGTCTGTGCCCAACCCGGCTTCGGTGTCGTGGTGATCACCCCGTATGAGTCGTGATGAGGTCGTAGTTCTACGGGACCGAAGGATGCAATCCCTACCGAGTCGAGTTGAAACTGGTTGAGGTACGCGACAACCGAGCCAAGTGTGGCCCCGGGGTCATTGGTGGGTATTCGTTGTGGTGTCGAGAGGTCGCTGGGCGATGTTCCCACTGCCACCAAGGTTTTGGTCCCACCGAGTTCCACGGCTCCGTAGAGAGGCATGGGGAGAATCTAGAACGAGCCGCCAACCATCTACTTCGACTTGCTCGAACATTATGGGTCACGTCCGGGGACGTAACAGGGTTCTATAGCGACAGATGCAATCGAAGGGCTTCGTCAACCCGAAGCATGAGTGGTGCCGGCACCGAGCCAAGAGTCGCACCGATCCGCTCGAGGGAGGCAAAGCGGACCTGTTCAGCTTGAGCTTTGGAGTCACGATCAAGACCGCTCTCCTCAGCTGTGACAAGGACCTGAAACGGGTAGATCTCACTTCACAAAGCTCCCGTTCGCGCTGTATGTCCATACGTACCCAGGTCTATCTGACCGACCAGGAAAGGCAGCGCATCGACGAGCTTGCCGAGTCCGAAGGCGTGACGATGGCCGAAATCATCCGCCGTGCCCTTGATGGTTTCCTCGACGAGCAACCGGATCCGCAACCGGCGCTTGCCGCCACATTCGGCGCGGCTCCGGATGCCATTGTTCCGTCGAGAGACGAGTGGGATCGTGGCTGACTTCCTGGTTGATACCGACGTCTTCATTGACCACCTGAGGGGTGCTACCGAATTCGACCCAAAAGCCCACCGTGTTCACTATTCGGTGGTCACCAGGGCCGGATTGTTAGCGGGCAACACTGCACCGCGCTGATCGCAGGGGGAGCCGTGCTCTTCTACCTGTCGGACCTTTTCGTGGCGCGGGAGCGCTTCGTAACTTCGGCGTTCGTGAACCGGCTAGTAGGGCTGCCGCTGTACTACGGCGGACAGGTGCTGCTGGCCCTGTCGGTGGCGACGTAGGAGTCGATTCGTCAGGGGTTTGGGGGGTTGGGTTCTCGAAACGGTCATGGGGCTGGAGACTCCTGCACTCTCCGCGACAGGCATGCAGTTCTCCTTGACCAGTCAGGCTGGACCGAGGGTGATCAGAGTCGAACCAGTATGGCTTTCTGTAACGATTGCGACCTCCAAACCCTCGAGGTGGAACGGCTCGGCGATGTCCCCGACATCGAGAGTTCCTCCTCGGCCGTCTCTTTCCGCGTTGCCGGTGGCAGCACCCAATGACCTGGCCGCCCGGCCGTTCGGTCGGCCATTTGAGTTGTTGTCGGTGGGAGATGGCTCGGTCAATGAGTTATCGGCTCCATTTGCCAGAGGCTTTGGCCCACTCGGTGCACTCCCCTGCCACATCCACCAAAATCCACCGGATCGTGCCCGCCGACGATGCTGGCAGTCCTGACGATTGCAAACCGACATCTGGCAACGACCTAGGGGAGTGTGTTCTCGCCGGCGTCTTTCCGCTGTAGCCATGTCTCGATGCGAGGTGCCGCGGCCTCATACCCCGCTTTAATAACCGCGGCAGCTCGGTCGAAGTCGAGAAGGCTGATTCCACGCATGTCGAGATCCAGGTAAAGGTCGATAATCCCCTCGTTGATATTCCGGTCGCGCTCTCTCATCGATGCAGTGATCATGGAACGCAACAACACCGGGATCAGCCTCGGGTACTGCTTGCCGCCTGGCCTCAGCTTCGACCTCAGAACCTGGGTCGCCGAAACGGACATTCCGAGGTCGTTTCGCGATCTGGGACCGACCGGAGGAGCAACGTCCACTGCGATGAGAGTCCCGTTTGGGATACGCTTTCGCATCACATCAACAGGCAGATTGTTGAGGACACCGGAGTCGACAAGGAGATCTGATTCCGATGCGACCGGGGGCAGAACCCCGGGTATGGCGACACTTGCCCTGACCGCTCGGGCCAGATCGCCGCGATCGTGAACGACGACTCGCGAGTGGGTCAGATTGGTCGATGTGCAGAAGAAAGGTCTCCAGAGATCCTCGATATCCCAGCCACCCAGTGATTCTCTGAGACCCCGAGCGATACGTTTGCCTTTGACCAGGGATACCAAAGGGATCGTGTAGTCGAGAAGACCAGAGAAGACAGCCCTGGCCTCTCGATCCAACTCGTCGGGCTCGCCGCCGCGTGCGATGGCCGCGCCCATGGCCGCGCCCATGGAGGCGCCTCCGATCAAGTCGACCTCAACCCCGTGCTCTGTGAGTGCGCGCCATACCCCCAGATGTGCGAATCCTCGGGCTCCACCTCCTCCGAGCACCAGGCCGGTGGTCTTGTCGGTCAGGACCCTCGCCAAACTGTCGAGACGTCTGCCGCCTGACCCTCCGACGTGGACCACGAGATCCGGATCCCAGCGCGATACGAGCCGAGCCGTTTCGCGGGGACGCTGAGTTTGCGCCGCGTGGAATATCGCCAAGATCAACCGACCCAGCGGTCGCTTTGTCATAAGTTGGTCAATCGCTTCCAGAGTCGCTCTCGCGACGTCGGACGTGACTGCAATCAGAACGTTGTCCGCCTGCCTGGTTATACGCTTGGACCAAGGCGTTGGGCCCGGGTCTGCCTGATAGATCAGGTGGGTACTTTCATGTTCAAGCTCATAGAGCACCTGGCTCACCCGAACATCGCCGGGTGTTTCCGTCTCTGACTGAGCTACACCCGGCTTTCCAAGGATCTCGTCCATTCCCTCACTGGACACCAGGGACGCAGGACCAAATACCTCGAGCTCCTTCACCAGATCTCTACACAGCGCTTCTGACCAATCGCGATTGAGAGATAGAACCGCAGTTGCTGATTGGGGCGCCGATCTCTTGCGGCCTGTCTTCTTTCGCATGAGATTGGCCAAGACCGAGGCGACGACTTTGGGATTGCTCTCGAGAAGGCTGAGAAAGGCGCTGCGGGGCACCTCCACAACGACCGAATCCCGGATTGCCAGGGCCGATTCGCTTCTATCCACTGCATCGACCAGCCCCTCCTCACCGATCAATGCTCCCTTACCGACCTCGTGGCTGCCGGCCTCCTGCGCAGAGTCTTCCGATTCAAGAATACGGATCCGACCGCGAATGACGGCAAAGCCGCCATCGGCCACCTCCCCTTTGCGGTATACGTATTCGCCAGCGTTGAGTCGGTGCCAGATAACCGAACGAGAAATCGCGTCGCCAACTTGTGGATCTACCGGCCCTAATAGCCAACTGATGAACTCCATCAGCCACCGGTGGTCTAGACGTCTGATTGCCTCGGTGGAGACACGTTGATACAACCCGGGTGCGAGAGAGACCAATCGTTCGAAGCTGGCGGCGTCAAGGCTCGCTATTTCGGTGACATCTATCGAGCGAACGGTCGCCGTGCGCGACCCCCCGGCCAGGACTGCCACCTCGCCCACCACTGAACCAGAATCGAGCACCGCTAACGGCTGATCGTCAAACCCGAGGACCTCGACCGATCCACGCAAGACTACGAATACGTCGGCGGCTGGATCGCCTCTTCGAACGAGCACCTCTTCGGGGCGAAGACTTCTGGCCTCGATCTTGGCGTTAGCGCTGCTGAGCAGATCTAGTTCAACACCCAAAGCTTCTGCGACGGCCTCGCGCATCAACGTTGTTTGCTCCCTCCAACCGCAGGAGCGGAGGCTACTCATCACTGACGGCTGTGACTGAGGAGAACTGGACCACTAGCTCATCGACGGGGGCACCGGAAGAGAGGCGAAGCATCAGCCGAAGAACTGACATCGGTAGGATGCTTTGACCGAATCGTCGCTGTTGTCACACTGGCGTACTTGTCACTGACGGTGAACTGGTTCTACACCCAGCCGTTGCTCTGACCCCGGCCGAAGCAAACCACTGTCAGGACGCTTCCGCCCGAACCGTTCTGTGCCAGAATTCGAACAAGGACGTGTTGGCGTGGGGAGGCCAGTGGTTGTTGAGAGTTTGGGCGGTTGGGCGGACGCGGTCAAACGGAAGTCAAACGCGACACCTGAGGGTGCCGACAGTTTCAATAGAGCAACCTGAAGCCCCGAAATGTCTGATAACTAGGCAATAACTCTCTCAGAGACCTCACCTCAATAATGTGCAGCTGGGGCGAGTCCGTTGACGCCGAAACAGCGTTCCACCCATCGGGACACGTGTACGATCGCCGTGCAGATCAGTTTGGGAGGAAGATCATATGACAGACCACGACCTGATCATCAAAGGAAGCGAGATCGTCCGTCCAACTCAGAACGGAACGATGAAGATGGACATTGCGGTCTCCGATGGCGTTATCTCTGCCGTTGAAGCTGAAATCGAAACAGCCTCAGCGGGGAAGGTCGTGGATGGCAGCGGTCTCCTGGCCTTTCCCGGATCTGTCGATGCACATTGTCACTGGGGGATCTACAACCCACTAACTGAGGATGCTGTCACCGAGAGTCGGGCGGCCGCTCAGGGTGGCACCACGACGGCGATGACTTACATCCGCACAGGCCAGTACTACCTCAACAAGGGAGGTCCATACAAGGACTTCTTTCCTGAGGTCCTTGACGATACGAAAGGCCGAGCCTTTGTTGACTACGCCTTTCATCTGGCACCCATGCAAAGCAGTCATATTGATGAAATCCCACAGCTCATTGAGACATTTGGTGTGACTTCGTACAAGGTTTTCATGTTCTATGGGGGTCACGGGCTCCACGGCAAGTCAGACGATCAGTCCTCATTCTTGATGACACCTCCCGGCGAACGCTACGACTATGCGCACTTCGAGTTCATCATGCGCGGTCTCCAGGCAGCCAGGGAGAGGTACCCCGACATTGCCGAATTCCTATCACTGAGTCTCCATTGCGAAACCGCGGAAATCATGACCGCTTATACCGAGATGGTCGAACAAGACGGCGAACTGGATGGACTAGCTGCCTACTCGGCGGCTCGACCACCGCACTCCGAGGGTTTGGCCATCACGATCGCGGCCTATCTCGCCCACGCCACTGGCCTCACGAATGTGAATCTTCTTCACCTCTCGTCGGGCGTCGCGATCGAGGCGGCGCTCCTCATGGCGGCTACGTATCCCCACATTGACTTCCGCCGAGAGGTCACCATCGGGCATCTGCTGACCGACTTTGAGAAGACAAACGGTCTATTCGGCAAGGTGAACCCACCTTTGCGGTCCTCGGAGGATGTCGAAGCTCTCTGGCGAGCCGTACTTGGCGGCGATGTCGACTGGGTCGTTTCAGACCATGCATGCTGCAAACCAGAAACAAAGCTGGGACCGGACCCTGAAGACGTATGGCAAGCCAAATCGGGATTTGGCGGCACCGAATATCTCTTGGCTGGTGTTTTTTCTGAGGGAACCAAACGTGGGCTCACACCAAATCGGGTGGCTGAGTTGGTTTCATGGAACCCGGCCCGACGCTTCGGTCTTCTGACCAAGGGTGATATTGCCCCCGGGTTTGACGCGGACATCGCCCTCCTCGATCCGGATTCCGATTGGACTGTGCGGGCCGAGCTATCTGAATCCGCCCAGGGTTACTCTCCTATGGAGGGCACACAGTTGCGGGGCAAGGTCAGGCACACATTCGTGAGGGGGGCGCATGTGCTCGACGACGGATCTGTTGTTGGCTCTCCCGTCGGAAAGTACCTTGCCCGGCCCTATTCGGGTTGATCCAGTCAGGCTTCCCATCCCAGACGTCGCGAGAGCTTCCGAGTTGACTCGAGCAGAACTGGGGCAATGTCGTCGATCTCACTTCGAAAGCGTTCGACTGGGCCGCAGACACTGATAACGGCCACAGGGTCGCTGTCGAGACCAAAGACGGGCGCGGCGACCGAACCCGCTCCTTCTTGACGTTCGCCCAGCGAAGATGCGAACCCACGGGAGCGGACAAGAGCTAGATCCTTCCGCAGCAGATCGGGGTCCGTAATCGTCAAGGGCCCCACTGACTCCAACGGTCTGCTCAGATAATCATCAATGAACTCGTCAGATAGATGGGCCAGGAACGCCTTTGAGGATCCCCCGGCATGGAGTGGATAGGGGTGACCAAGCTGGACCGTCATTTTCACCTCTCGAGAGGGAGTGATTTGGTCCACGTACATGCGAACGTCGCCACGTCTGATAGACAGCGTGGCTGTTTCGTTGGTCTGATCGGAGAGATCCCGTAGGAAGCTTCTTGCCTCGTCCCGGACGTCAATCTTTTGAAGATATGTCAAGCCGAGTGACAGCGAAGCCGGGCCCAGGGAGTACCTCCGGCTGTCCTCGTCCAATTCGATGAAACCCTTGACTCTCAGAGAAGTCAGGATCCGGTGCACAACGGCCTTCGACAGATCAAGCCTCTCCGACAGCTCCGTGACACCAACGGTCGCCCCGTCCAACTCGGTGAACGCATTCAGGACGTCGGCGGCCCGTTCGACCGTTGCGATCGTCTGACCTTGAGGCTGTTTAGTCACTCATACCACTTTCGTGTTGTCCAAGTCTCGTGGCAACGTCGAGAACATGACGAGCACTCCGGACAACGGCCTCATCAACCATCATCCCCTGATCGTCAACAACAACTCCGGTTTCGGCGTCGGTGCCCTTCGCAAGGGACCGAACTACATCCTCGGCCCGTTCGATCTCTGTTTTCGTGGGGGTGAAGGCCCTGTTGATGATTTCTACTTGTCTGGGATGCACAGCGGAACGACCGCCATAACCGAGCCGCCGAAACTGCTCGCTGGAGCGTTCCAGGCCCTGCTCATCTCCGACATCAAGAAAAGCGGGTCCCACTGGCTGGTCGACCCGGGCCGCCGCCGAAGCCACCACCAAGCTAACCCTGATGGACATCAGCTCGACTCGTTCCGGTGACGGGCTCATCTTCAAATCGGCGATCAGATCGGCTTCGCCAAGTCCAAGCCTGTGAACTCGATGGTGGTTCGCAATCTGGGCGACCGCCGTCACTCCGATTGCCGATTCAATGAGAGCAAGGACACCCACACGTTCGGATAGCAGCTGACTCACCCGATCGAGCACAGCAGCACCTTCCACCTTGGGAAGGCTGATTCCGGTGAGCCGTGCCAGCCCAGCGAGTGCAGCTAGTTCGTCTTCGAGGAGCCCTGGTCGGTTGTTCACCCGAACCCAGATTTGAGGGTCGGTCGGCGATGTCTCTCGATCAGCCAGATAGTCGACAACGTGTTGGATGGCTGCCGTCTTTTCATCTGGCAGGACGGAGTCTTCTAAATCCAGAATCACACCATCAGCACCAGAATTCACAGCCTTTGCAAACAGTTCGGGTCGGTTCCCGGGGGCGTATAGGTATGAGCGGAGCGTCACGGCGATTGCCGGTTCTGATGGCTTGTTAGCGACATCATGCAGTGGGGTACGGGCTTATGTGGCATGTCTAGAATGTGGAACGTTATTCCGTTGAGTGGAACATAGTGGAGCACATGTGTCAGGACCACTGAAAGGGGTGCGGGTGATTGATGCCGCAACCCTATTTGCCGGACCAATGGCGGGAACGCTTTTGGGGGACTTTGGCGCTGAAGTGATCAAGGTCGAGCATCCTCGAGGTGACCCGGTCCGCAACCACGGCTATCAGAAAGAAGGCATCAACCTGTGGTGGAAGATGCTCGCCCGAAACAAACGGACAGTGACCTGCAACATGTCCACTGCCAGGGGGCAGGAGCTCATGCGACGTTTGGTCGAAACCGCCGACGTCCTCATTGAGAATTTTCGACCAGGGACTCTCGAACGCTGGAATCTGGACCCGAAGGACCTCATGAACCTCAACCCGGGGCTCGTAATCGCCCGGGTCACCGGCTTTGGCCAGTTTGGCCCATATGTGGAGCGTCCTGGGTTCGGCACGCTTGCTGAGTCGATGTCCGGATTCGCCGCGATCACCGGTGAGGTCGATGGGCCTCCAGTGCTCCCGCCTTTTGGCCTCGCTGATGGCATATCCGCCCTTGCCCTTGCCAACGCCATTCAGATGTGCCTGTACAACCGTGATGCTCGAGGTGGGTCCGGTCAGATCATCGATTTGGCGATCATCGAGCCGATACTCTCGATTCTCGGACCACAGCCCATCTGGTACGACCAGCTTGGCGTGGTTCAGGAGAGAACCGGAAACAGATCAGTCAACAACGCGCCACGCAACACGTATCAGACACGGGACAAGCACTGGGTCGCTATCTCGACCAGCGCTCACAATGTGGCCGAGAGAGTCATGAAACTCGTCGGACATCCGGAAGTGATCTCGGAGCACTGGTTCGAAACAGGACGTGGGCGTGCACAACATGGCGATCAGCTTGACCTGATGGTGGGCTCGTGGATCGGCGATCGCAACCTGGATGACGTTGTCGAACAGTTCGAGAAGGCCAGTGCGGCGGTTGCCCCTGTATACGACATCGCTGACATATTCGAGGACCCGCAATACAAGGCATTGGACTCCATCACCACCATTGACGACGAGGATCTCGGCCCGATACGCATGCAAAACCTCATGTTCCGTCTCTCCGCCACTCCAGGGGCCATCAAATGGGGCGGGCGGGGCATCGGTGCCGACAACGAAGCTGTGTATGGCGAACTCGGCATTGACGCCGAGGAATTGGCAGAGCTTTCGAATCTGGGGGCCGTCTAATGGACTCGATCTGGGATCGTCTCACGTCGTCTCACATCATCGACCTGGCCCAACCACTCCATCGTGGGATGCCGGTCTCCCCCAACCACCCCGCCTTCCAACTCGCCCTGATGAGGCGGCACGGAGACATGGTGCGATCCGACGGTGGATCGGCAGCTAATGAAATCATCGTGACTGGTGGACACGTTGGGACACACATCGACGCTCTGGCTCATGTATCCCAAGACGGGCTTCTTCATGGAGGAGTCGTACCTGACTCGATCCAGTCCAATCTGGGTTTTTCCGAGCTTGGCATTGAAACTGTGGAGCCCATCGTCTGTCGCGGAGTGATACTTGACATCGCTGCGCTACATGGTGTGGACATGCTGGATGGCGGCTATGAGGTATCGGTGGAAGATCTGGAAAAGTCCGCGAGCCGTCAGAGCGTTGAGGTGACGTCTGGTGACGCGGTGCTGATTCGGACCGGGTGGTCTCGTCACTGGACCAACCCCGTCGCTTTCATTGGGATGGACAACGGCACGCCAGGACCGGGAGCCGCGGCCGCCGGTTGGTTGAGCGATCACGGAATCAGACTTGCCGGAGCCGAGACCATTGCCTTTGAGGTGATAGCGCCGGCACGTGGACACGCTGTTCTACCCGCCCATAGGATTCTCTTGGTGGAAGCCGGCATCCACATCATCGAGGTGATGGATCTCTCCGGTCTCGCAGCCTCTGGTGTCAGCGAGTTCCTGTTCGTTGCTTCACCACTGAAGTTGGTAGGGGCAACCGGTTCACCAATTCGACCGATCGCCCTGATCGATGACTGAAAGCCCAACGCAACAACTTGCCGAGTTTGCCTCTCGCCAGCTTCGCTCGGAGCTCGATCCGAAGGTGAGTGCCGCCACCAGGCGGAGCATTATTGACACCCTTGGTGTATCCATCGCGGCCGCCAACGAGCCTGCTGTCGAGGTGGTCGCATCCACAGTTTTTGGCCGCGGTGGCGTACCCGAAGCATCCGTGTTCGGTTTCTCTGAGAGGCTTCCTGCAGCGAGTGCCGCTCTGGTGAACGGGACCATGGCCCACGCCCTCGACTTTGACGACACCCACCTGCCTTCCGTTCTGCATCCGTCCGCTTCGGTGGTTCCTGCTGTCCTGGCGGTGGCGGAGGCTGAGGGTTCGCCAGGGGCCGACATCGAAACAGCGATCGCTGTCGGTATCGAGGTGACATGCCGATTGGGGATGGCCGCATATGACCCAGAGCTTCGAAACTCGGTCTTCTTCGAACGAGGGCTGCACGCAACATCGATATGCGGGACCATTGGGGCTGCAGTGGCTGCCGCTCTGCTCCACGGAGCCGACAAAGAGACTGTCTCCCACGCCATAGGCATTGCCGCATCGATGGGGTCTGGACTGATCGAGGCGAATCGAACCGGAGGCACCATCAAACGAGTGCATTGCGGATGGGCCGCCCACTCTGGCATCACGGCAGCCGAGCTCGCCACTGCAGGATTGACAGGACCTCCAACGGTTCTCGAAGGACGATTCGGCTTCTTCGAAGCATTCACCGGTGGCTTCTACGATCGACGCTCCCTGGTGGGTGATCTAGGAGAAGAATGGGAACTACTTCGACTCTTCACCAAGCCCTACCCGACCAACCATTTCACCCACGCGGGTATCGACGCCGCCATCAAGCTGCGTCAGGAGGGTGTGAACACGGATTCGATCACCGCGATGAGGCTCGGTGTGCCGGCGCCAGTGCTCAGAACCATCGCCGAACCGATCGACTCCAAAGCAGCGCCCGAATCGGGATACAGCGCGAGGTTCAGCGGGCCCTTCACCGTAGCCACAGCTCTTCTTGGTGGGGGAGGACTCGGTGTTTCAGCCGCCGACTTCAGCGATGACGCTGTTCGAGATCCGGACCGTCTAGCCCTCTCGGCGTTGGTCCATTGTTATGCAGACGAGCAGTCGACCCGAGACTTTCCCAATCAGTTTCCCGGCGTCCTCAGCATCAAGACCAACAACGGCACCCGGTTCGAGCATCGCGTGACCCACACGAGAGGTGGACCGGAAAATCCATTGTCAGGCGACGAACTGGAATTGAAGTTCCGATTCAACGCCGAACCACAGTTGGGGTCAAAAGGTGCTTCGCAAGTGCTGGACGCTGTACAGAGCCTCACATCGTCAACGTCGTTCCAGCGGCTGGTGCCGGCGTTCGATCGAAACGAATAGAAGGGAGTTTCAATGAGTTCAACGCTCAAGGCAATCCTCGGATACAACATCGTCGAGGGTGTCTCGGTTGAGGAGTACGAAGCCTGGCTTTGGGATATCCACTATCCGGACCTATTGGCCAATCCGTTCATAGACCATGTCGAGCTCAACACGGTGGTACGGCCAATCACCACTACTAGCGCTGGAACAGCCACGGCGGAGACTCCACTGGTATTCGATCGCATAGCCGAGCTTCACTTCATCGATCATGATGCCTACGCCAACTACCTCAACTGGTTTGAGGAGCACCCGATTCCGCGAGAGCGCAGTCCCGAAGGAAGATCGGAGTTCGTCTTTTACGTGCTGACAGAGGTCAAAAAGGCTGAACGTCAGCCCAGATGATGCTCACTCTTCGGTGAGTGTGATCAGCCCTCCGTTTTCGGCGTCGAGGGAACCAAGACCCCGGTCCTCGACAGTGGCAATCAGCATCTGAGCAGCGGCCCCGTCACCAACAAGCTCACCCGCCCTGTCAACAATCGCCTGGTTGAAGCCTTCTTCGGTGCAATGCACTTCGCGAGCCCGATACATCATGGTTTCGACGTCGTGGTCGAACGACGGAACCACGTTGGGAGCTTCGTCGACACCAGCCTCTCCCAAAGCGTCAAGAGTTCGCTGTAGAAACGCCATGGCTGAGCCGGCGCCAACCTGGCACCCGTCAAGACCTTGAAACGGTGTCGTGCCGCTTGTGGAAGAGCTGGCGCAAGCGTTAATCGCCAGAGCCACCAGGACGGTCGCTGACAGCACCTTCAATCCGTCTCGCGTCAAGATCCAGCGTCCTCCCGCTTTGACGCATCCTCAGTGATACTCCGCTCCCAGTCATCCGCGTCTTTCAATCCGACCAGATCATTGACCTCATCAAAGGTTGCCATGATGTCAATCATCTCCTCTGTAGTCCCAATGTCCGCCAGGTTCTGCAGAAGAGACCTAGCAACTCCGGTGACTGTTCTGGTGATGCTTCCCGGAAAAAGTATGAGGGAAAACCCGAGCTCTGCCAACTCGTCGACGCTGAGCAATGGGGTTTTGCCACCTTCGACCATGTTGGCCACCAGTGGCCAGGCTGAGAGTTCTCTCCCGATGATCTCGAGCTGCTCCCGGCTGGTAGGGGCTTCGACAAAAAGCAGGTCTGCCCCCGCCTCGCCGTAGATCCTGGCTCTGCGAATGGCTTCTTCAAGCCCATGAAGGTCGGCGGCGTCAGTGCGCGCGATGATCCGGATGCCCTCACCTTCCGTATTGCCGCGTGTCTCGACGGCCGAGGTGAGCCGCTCCACCATCTCACCAACCGGAACGACATTCTTGCCGTCAAAATGCCCACAACGCTTCGGAAACACCTGGTCTTCGAGCTGGATCGCTGATACGCCTGCCCTCTCGTAAGCCGAGACGACTCGAGCCACGTTGTGGACCCCGCCGTACCCTGTGTCGGCGTCGGCGATCACCGGAATCGTCACCACATCACAGATCAGACGGGCGATCATGGTCATCTCATCCATCGAGACCAGACCGATGTCCGGCTTCCCCAACAGGGAGTTGGCCACTCCGGCTCCCGAGATGTAGACCGCTGGAAAGCCCTCCTCTTCAATGAGACGTGCGAAGAGAGCGTTGAAGGTCCCAGGTGCAACCACAGGAGCCGAGTCTGCGAGCAAAGCGTCGAGTTGACGAGGTCCGGAACTCATGTGGTGTCATCCCCGATCCTGATTTTCAAGAATCCAACGAGACCTCCCGCCTCCGTGATCGCCGCCACCTCGGACGGAAGAGACTTCGCCAGAAGCCGCTCGTCGGCCTCGATGATGCTGACCTCGCCACGATCGATGTCAATTCTGATCGTCTGACTCTCTTCGATGATGTCGGCTTCCTCGCACTCCACAGGCATCAGGCCGACGTTGATGGAGTTTCGAAAGAAGATCCGGGAAAAGGACTTCGCTACTACAGCGACGATACCTGCCTCTCTTAAGGCTCGGGCCGCCACCTCACGGCTGGAGCCCGACCCGAAATTCTTCCCGGCAACGACGACATCTCCCTGTTCAACGAGGTTCGCGAATCCGGGTCGGGTGCCCTCCATCACATGCGCGGCGATCTCGGCAACGTCGTACATGAGGTAGCGCCCGGGAACAATCAGGTCGGTGTCAATGTCGTCACCAAATTTCCACACGCGTCCCTCAATGACCTTCATGCCGGCACCCCCATGACAGACCGAGGGTCAACGACTTCCCCGGCCAGAGCGGATGCCGCAACCGTATAAGCCGAAGCCAGATAGACCCTCGAGTCCGGGCTTCCCATCCGACCACGAGTGTTTCGGCTAGTTGTCGAGATGCACACTTCCCCGGGACCGAGGACGCCGCTGCCCAGTCCAGGACAGGCGCCGCACCCGGTTGAGAGCAGTTGTGCGCCCGCTTCGACCAGCGTTTCGGCGGTGCCGTCGGACATCGCGCGAGAAAGGGCCGCTGCAGAGGCCGGAGCGACTTGAAGAATCACCCCGGACGCAACTCGACGACCCTTCAATACTTCCGCCGCCATCGCCAGATCGGCGTATTTGGCGCCAGTGCAGGCGCCAATGTATGCCCTGCCGATTGGGGTGTTGTGAACGTCGGCTGCCGGTACCACGTCATCGTGACGATGAGGTTGTGCCACTACGGGAACCATCTCAGTGGCGTCGAAGCGCCAACTTTCGAGGTAGTCGGCATCAGTGTCTGACGAGGGTCCTTCGTCGACCTGGACTCCAAGCTCCGCGAAGTGACCGATCGTTGTCTTGTCCGAAGCGATTACGCCGGTCTTGGCCCCAATCTCGGCGCACATGTTGGTGAGCACGCTTCGCTCATCCACCGACATAGCTGCGACGCCGGATCCGATGAACTCGAGCACCCGGTAGACCGCCCCGGCCATACCTCTCTCGCCGATCATGGTGAGCATGAAATCCTTCGCGGTTACGCCTCTCCGCAACGAACCCTCGATATCAACACGGATGGTGTGAGGGACTCGGAGCCAGGTGCGGCCGGTGGCCAGAACTCCCAGGAGATCTGTCGAGCCCATCCCAAGAGCCAGACAGCCCAGCACGCCACCGGTGCAGGTGTGGGAGTCGCCACCTACATAGAGCATCCCTGGTCTGAGGTGACCCTTCTCGACAAGGAGTGTGTGGGCTATTCCTTCCGCTTCATAAAAACTGCCGATCCCAAACTCGGCTGCGAATGCCCGGGTCGTCTGGAGTATCTTGGCGGCGTTGGTGTCTTGGGCTGGTACGTAGTGATCGGCCACGAGAATCACCCGGTCCGGATCCCACACCCGAACACCTAGCTCGTCCAGCATCGGCCAGATACGGCGAGGACCACCCGAATCGTGGATCATCGCCAGGTCGACATCGACCCAGTGGATCTCGTCTGGAGACACTTTTATCACGCCGGCCGCGCGGGCGATGATCTTCTCAGCCAGGGTCATGCCCAAGGGATCGGCTTAGGTCTCTCGGCGCAAGTATCGCCCGCGGCCCGGCTCGGACAGCATGTGGCCATCCTGGGCAATGAGTTCGCCCCGTGAAATCGTGGCCACTGGCCAGCCGCGGAGGGTCATGCCGGCGAACACAGAGAAATCCGAGTGCTCCGCCGTCGCTTCCTGACCCACGGTCGACTCTTTGTCCAGGTCGACGAGGATGAGGTCGGCGTCGGAACCGGATGCGATGGTGCCCTTTTGGGGGTAGAGCCCGAAGATCTTGGCGGGTGACTCCGCCATGATCTCAGCGATTCGTCCGAGGCCGATTCCTCTTCGGTGGTATCCACCATCGAGAAGACTGGGAACAATCAAGCCCACGGAGTCGAATCCGGGTTTGACCGACCAGAATTCGCCGTTGCCCATCTTCGTGCCGTGCAGAATCGGGTTGGAATCGCTTCCCACGGTGTCGAGACGTCCGTCTGCCAGGGCTTCCCACAGGGCGTCCTGGTCCCCTTGGTGACGCACCGGTGGACTGACTGTCAGCTTGAGTTCCGCTGCGGAATCGGTTGTGTGCATCAGATAGTGCGGGCAGGTCTCGCCAAATAGATGATCAGACTCAGCCCACGGCAACTCGAGGGCTTGCATCGTGAGATCGGAACTGAGATGCACCAAGTAGGTGGTGACACCCGTGACTCTGGCGAGAAGCATCATCGACAGCACACTGTCGGTTTCACTGAAATCAGGGGCAAGCCTCTCGTAGAACTCCAAATCAGGGCTCATCTCATCGCTGATCCGACGTTTGGCCTCATTCTTCAGTTCTTGGTTCTCACAATGAACGTTGAGGACCATCTTGTCGGGGGCGATCTCCTTCATTGCCTCCATGACAGACCACACCCAGCCGTTGTCGACCGGCCGGTCACTGTCGAACACTGCCTTCTCGCGACCCTTCCATGCGAGGTTGATCTTGTAAGAGGTGATTCCGAAACGGTGGGTGGTCGTTTCTAGCTCGAGGAGATGAGGTTCGGTGAGAAGTTGCAGGTGGAACGCTGCGTCTATATGAGAGTCCCTTTCGAAGGTCTCGATGTACTCCGGTACTAGATCTAGATAGGAGCCCGTGGCCTTGAAGTAGTTCACGAGAGTGGTGACACCACCCAGAGCAGCCAGTCGTGTGCCCGGTTCGGTGTCGGTTCCCAGCGGTTGATAGCCACCCAAGTGGATGTGGGGGTCGATCGCTCCCGGTAGTACGTGTAACCCGGTTGCGTCGATGACCCGTTTGGCGCCGGTGATCGAGCCCTGTTCGACCAACCCGCTAACGACTTCGCCTGTTATTGCCACGTCCATCTGAGCTGGATCGGAGCCCGGGATGACAACCGTGCCATTGACGATGGCCAGGTCGGTCATCGGCCGGCGAACGAGTGGATATACGCCTCTGCCGTCTTGGAATCGATGACGTCGGTGTACTTCATCCACATGTCGAGAAGGGCAATCTTATGTGAAGCAACGATGCGATCGGCGACTGCGTCTGCCACGACGGCCACCTTGAAGCCGCGTGTTACGGCGTCGACAGCAGTGGCCCGCACACATCCGCTTGTTGACACCCCGCAGATGAGCAGAGTGTCTACCCCGAGCCCAACGAGGTAGGTCACAAGCGGGGTCCCGAAAAATGCGCTCGCATAGCTCTTGTCCAGGACCAGGTCATTGTCCTCTGGGGTGATCGGCTCAACAATCCGACTCCCTTCAGCATCGTCGAGGGTCGCCGACTTGTTCCAAGTTGACTTCCCGGCGAAGGAGTCAAACCTCACAGTTCGTTTCTGGACATTTCGGGTGTAGAGGACGGGCACACCCGAGTCTCTGGCCTCAGTAAGGAGTTTGCCGGTGACTCGCACCGCGTCCCACGCGCCTTCGTCCCGCGCCGGCCGGCCACCGGTCCTGCTGTTCGAGGATGGGCTCATCGGCTCCGATGTAGTTGTACTGACAGTCGATAACCGTAAGGAGTGGTGAGTCCCCCAGGCCACGCGCTTTTCCATAGCCGGCGTTGTCTATCACCCTGCGGTCTGTCTCTGATAGAAGGGAGTCCCAGATGTCGACTATCGACATGAAGGCTCCCAATTCTGACGTTTACTGACCATCATCTTCCGTCCCGTCATCGACCATTGGTGCTCTTTCCAGCACTGCCCGGAGGAACGAACGCGTCCTCTGGTGTTTCGGATCACCAAGAACCTCGTTTGCCGCACCTTCTTCGACAATCAGACCGTGATCGATGAACAACACACGGTCCGCCACCTCCGCTGCGAATCCCATCTCATGGGTCACCACGAGCATCGTCATCCCATCTTGCGCCAGACGCTTCATGACCAAAAGGATCTCCCCGGCCAACTCCGGGTCGACTGATGACGTGACCTCGTCAAACAACATCAACGCCGGGTCCATAGCCAGGGCACGAGCTATAGCGACACGCTGCTGTTGACCGCCAGACAACTGAAGGGGATACGAATCCGCCTTGTGGGCCAGCCCAACGGAATCGAGCAACTCGAGAGCCCGCGCGTGCGCGTCTGAACGTGAAACCCCTCGAACAGCCATCGGAGCCTCGATGATGTTCTCAACAGCCGTGAAATGCGGGAACAGGTTGAACCTCTGAAACACCATCCCAACGTGTTCTCGAATGGCGCGAATCTCGGCCTTGCTCGAGAAGCTCATCGACCCATCGGCCTGCTGCTCGCAAAGGACCCGACCATCAACTTCGATCCGCCCCGCCGACGGTCGTTCGAGAAGGTTCACACATCGGAGCATGGTGGTCTTGCCGGAACCGGATGGACCGATGATGGCGACAACCTCGCCCCGTCTCACCTCGAAATCTATCCCTCTGAGGACCTCCACATCACCAAATGACTTGTGCAGTCCCGAGACTGTGACAAGGGCGTCTGAGCTCATGTCTTCAACCTAAAGGTCCGCTCGACGATCTGCTGGCCGATGATGAGGACAGTTGTCATGGCCAGATAAATCATCGCCAGCACGAAAATCGGCTCGATGAACTTGAAATTGTTGCTGAAGATCCTTTGGGTCAGCAGTGTCATCTCCGGCACAGTGACCAGAGTTGCCAGGGACGTCTGTTTGAGAAGTGTGGTGGCGTTGCTCGTGAACGGCGGGATCATGATTCGGATGCTTTGCGGGATGATGATCCGTCTCATGGTGCGGCCTCGAGTCATGGCGAGTGCGTCCGATGCCTCCGTCTGCCCGTGGTCCACTGCGATGATTCCGGATCGAATGGCTTCAGCCTGATAGGCCGCGGTCCACAGAGATAGACCAAGCACGGCCGCCCAGAATGGACTGAGCAGCCATCCAACCTCTGGCAGAGCGAAGAACGCATAGAAGAGGAGGATCAGAAGAGGGACCCCCCGAAAAAGCCAACTGAACAAGGTGGCAAACCAACTGAGCGGCTTGGCCGACGAGAGTTTCATCAAGGCAACCGCTAGACCTAGAACAGTTCCTGCAGCGAGCGACCAGGCAAACAATGACACCGTCTTTGAGGCCCCCTTCCAGATAAGAGGAAAAGACTCCAGAACAACGTCCCAATCCATACCTATCCCCCGCTCATGTCTTGAGAGCGAACCGGCGCTCGAGAAACTCTTGGAGGACTATCAGCACCGTCGTCAGGAAGAGGTAGATGAGTGCAGCCGCAGTGAACAACTCAATCGGGCGGTTGGTGGAATTCGAGAGTTGTCTCGTGATCCCCGTGAGTTCGACGATCCCGATAGCAACCGCCACTGAGCTGACCTTGAGCACCAGAATCGTGTTGCTCATGTATGTGGGGACCATGACCCTGATCCCCTGAGGGATGATGATTCTCCTCATGTATCGACGGCGGGTCATGGCTAAGCATTCGGCTGCTTCGAACTGGCCCGGGTCCACTGACATGATCCCCGCTCTTATGATCTCGGCCTTGTACGCCGCAGCACTTGTCCCCAAACCCAACACACCGGCCTGTAGTGCAGAGAGGCCAACCTGGCGTCCAAACACGAAGAAGGCAAAGAAAAGAGCAACCAAGACCGGGATGCCTCTGAACAGCCAGACGTAGCCGAGCGACACCCATCGAAGGACTCTGTACTTCGACAGCCGCATCAGAGCGAGCACCAGGCCAAGCACGGTGCCGAGGAGAAGCGACCAAGCGAACAGTTGGAGCGTCACCCACATGCCGTCAATAAGAAGGTCCCACGCTCTGACGACGACGCCCCAATCGAGCTCCATGATCAAAAGCTAGCGGGTAGACCCGGAGCAGGGGCGTGGTGGCAAGAAGCCCCCGATAAGGGGGCTCCTTGCTTTTTCCTAATCAGGCTGAATATCAACAATCTCCTGCGGGCATTGTTGTGTATGGCTCAGCCTGGTTGATGTCGTCGGGTATGGGTATGCACCGACCGAACCACTTCTGCTGAAGCTCAGCAACGGTGCCGTCAGCGATCATCGCGTTGATCGCCACATCGATGGCGTCACGCTTCCCCTCATTACCTTCCTGGAAGGTGAACGACAGCGGATGCGCCAGGATCGTCGGACCGGCAACACTCAGGTCATCGTTCTGCACGGCAGCAAAGCCGGCAAGCAGCGAATCGGCGACCAAGAGGTCAACCCTTCCCTGACGCAGACCGGCATTGGCTTCCGCAGCACCCTGGAAACCGAGATACTCGGCATACCCGAGTTCAGCCTCGTTATCGAGGATGAATTTCTCCTGTGAACTGCCCTGAATACCACCGATGATCAGACCGGTCACATTGGCAAACCCGGCCGTGTCCTCATTCTCGGTCAGAACCTGGGCAATGATCCCCGTCGAAGTCATCGGCCGTGAGAACACAAACCCTGCTTCTTGACGAGCCTCATTCGGCCAGATCCCCGAGTCTGCAATGTCATACAAACCCGAAGCGAGACCTTCCATCTCGGCGACGAAGTCGACCGTGGGAAGTTCCAACTCCAAACCCAGACGCTCAGCAACCTCACGGGCCAAATCAATCGAATAGCCCTCATTGTCTCCGGAGTCCTCGTTGATCATCGTGTACGGCGGGAAGTTCCCCGTCGTCACCACCAACAACTTCCCATCCTCAACCAAACCCGGAACGACTGCCGGGCCGGCGCCCACGTCACCACTGGTCGTGGGGCAGTCCCCGCCAGGAAGTGTTGTGTATGGCTCAGCCTGGTTGATGTCGTCGGGTATGGGAATACATCGACCGAACCACTTCTGTTGGATTCGAGCAACGGTGCCGTCGGCGATCATCACGTTGATCACCACATCGATGACATCCCTCTTTGCCTCGTTGCCTTCCTGGAAGGTGAACGACAGCGGATGCGCCAGGATCGCCGGACCGGCAACACTCAGCTCATCGTTCTGCCCGGCAGCAAAGCCGGCAAGCAGCGCAT
>PVMK01188319.1_pt1 | contig 27536 bp, 25 predicted proteins | sample 1853481 | NCBI WGS metagenome assembly PVMK01 (sample SAMN08533507, study PRJNA380276) | Marine sediment metagenome, whole genome shotgun sequencing project. | reverse complement strand
TCGCTCATGGGTATCGAAAACGTTGACGTATGCATTCGGCGGCTTTCCATGGGCGATTATCAGATTGATAACCGGCTGATTGTTGAAAGAAAGACCTTAAAAGACTTTGCTGTATCGATTATTGACGGCAGGCTTTTTAAGCAAACGATTTGCCTGGCAAATTCCAATTCTAAGAGTGTGTTGATTCTTGAGGGTACGGTCAGCGACACAGTCGAAATAGGGAATGACCAGAGAGGCCATGCAGGGGGCGCTGATTACAGTTTCCCTGATATTGGGTATACCGGTCCTGCGGTCAAAAGACCCTTCTGAAACCGCCAAGCTAATTGTCTTTATCGCCCGCCAGATAGAATCAATGGCCGGGGGCGGCATGCAGCGGCACGGCTATCGGCCGAAAACCAAACGGAAAAGACAACTTTTCATCTTGCAGGGATTGCCGGGAGTCGGCTCTGAGAAGGGCCGAGCGGCTTCTCGCTAGGTTTGGCAGTGTTGAAGCCGCTATTTCTGCCAGCAGCAGCGAATTACAAGCCGTAGACGGTATCGGAAAAAGCATTGCCGATAAGATCAGATGGGCAGTGAGTGAAGAAATGAAGCCTGGCCTTGCCGATATATCCGGTCCGAAAACTCTTTTTTTAAAGCAATAACACTTGAGATGAAACGAATAAGAAGCAACAATGAAAAGGAGCTTTAAGTATGAATCAGCCTGACGGCTTCATCGATCCCCACGGCGGGTTTCGCAACCTCAAGTCGTATCAGATGTCGGAATTAGTTTATGACGGAACCACGGCATTCTGCGACCGCTGGATCGGCCGCCGCTCCCGCACCCATGATCAAATGGTGCAGGCCGCCCGCAGCGGCAAGCAGAACATTGCCGAGGGCAGCATGGCCTCCGGCACATCCAAAAAGTTCGAATTGAAACTGGTGGGAGTGGCCCGCGCCAGCCTGGAAGAGTTACTGCTCGACTACCAGGATTTCCTGCGGCAACGCAATCTGCCGCTCTGGGAGAAAAACCATTCGAAGGCACAAAAGATCCGAAAGCTCGCTTATGTGAATAATAGGTCCTATACGACCTATAGGCCCTATATTGAGGGCGCTCCGCCCGAAGTTGCCGCCAATGCGTTAATCTGCCTGGTTCATCAGACCAATTTTTTGCTGGATCAACAATTGCGGCAACTGGAAAAACAATTCCTTGAACAGGGGGGCTTCACCGAAAAACTTTATCATGCACGACAGAGCGCGAGAAGACGATTCTAAAAAAACGGAATAGCCAAATTGCAAATTTGGAATTTATCATTGATAAAATCGTAAAATAGATAAATCTGACTTTTTACGAAACCATCATCATTCAATTATGAAAAAAATATAGCAGGGGGACAATATGTTGAAAAAACAGTTACAAAAACATTTCGGATTCAATACATTTTTAAAGGGCCAGGAAGAAGTCATCGGCAAAGTTCTGGATCATCAATCCGCGGCAGCCATCTTTCCCGACCGGCGCCGGCAAATCCCTCTGTTATCAACTTCCGGCGATGTTATTGCCCGGCATGACGCTGGTGGTATCCCCGCTGCTGTCCTTGATGAAAGATCAACTGGACTTTTTGCAGAGCCACCATATCCCCGCAGCACGCCTGGATTCAACCCTTGCAAAAACCGAATATAACGCGATTCTTGAAAGCGCCAAAAAAGGCGAATTAAAAATCCTGATGATTGCGGTCGAACGGTTTAAAAATGAGAGATTTCGTTCTCATCTGCACAAAATGAAGGTCTCTCTGTTAGTCGTCGACGAGGCGCACTGCATCTCCGAATGGGGACATAATTTTCGACCGGAATACCTGAAATTGCCTGCTTATCAAAAGGAATTCGGCATAAATCAAACCCTGTTGCTGACCGCGACGGCAACAACGGAGGTAAGAGACGACATGTGCGCTAAATTTAATATGCTCAAGGACAATGTGTTTGTCACCGGATTTTATCGCGACAATCTCTTTTTGCAGATAACGCCAACGGACAATTCAGAAAAAAAGAACCGGCTGCTTCAAAGAATTCAAAAAACACCGCAAGACCCTACCATCGTTTATGTTACCTTGCAAAAAACGGCTGAAGAGGTCGCGGAATTTCTTTGTGCAAATAACATTAACGCGCACCCGTATCATGCCGGCATGGAAAACGAGAAACGGGAGCAGATTCAAAACAAATTCATGGATGGGACTCTGGCCTGTATCGTGGCAACCATCGCTTTCGGGATGGGAATCGATAAGAAAGACATCCGCAGAATCATTCACTATGATTTGCCGAAATCGATAGAAAACTACAGCCAGGAAATCGGACGATCCGGGCGAGACGGTATGCCTGCATTGTGCGAAGTGCTGGCTAACCGGGACAGTATTCATATCTTAGAGAATTTTATTTATGGCGATACGCCGGAAAAGAATGCGATCTTTCAATTACTTGGCATCATAAAAGAGAATAAAGGCTTTGTCTGGGAGATCAAAATAACAACGCTGGCAAATGAATTGAATATCAGAATCCTACCCTTAAAAACGTTGCTGGTTTATCTTGCGATGGAAGAAATTATTCGACCCAAGTTGACCTATTTTGCGGAATATTCATTTAAATACAAAACAGCGCCGACAAATATCATTAACCGCTTTGAAGGCGAACGGAAGCAGTTTATTACCGCGGTCATCAATCAGTGTCATACTAAAAAAATATGGACAACTGTTGATATCCAGGCAATCCTTGACAGCTATGATACGGACAGGCAGCGGATTCTCACCGCGCTGGAATACTTAGACGAGAAAGGGCTGGATCGAACTCCAATCCAGACAGGCAGTGGAAGTATACGACATTCTGACCCAGGCGTTTAATATCGATGACATGGCTGAAAAAATGGTTGCTTTGTTTAAAAAGAAGGAAAGCCTTGAGATTCAAAGAATACACAATATGATCGGCTGTTTTGAGAGTGATGCCTGTATCAGCAAGCAACTTGCCGAATACTTCGAGAACATCTGGCAAAAGAACGCTGCGGGCATTGCTCATTTTGTAAAAGCGGAAAAGCGGTTCTGCAAACCACGACCGAATTAAAGCCTCTCTCCCGGGTTTGAATTTAAAACGATCACCGCTGAATTTACCCAAGCAGTTGGCGAGCAGTTTAGCGAGGTAAATTTAACCAAGTTTCTCTGTGGTATTTATACGCCTGTTTTCTCGAAGCTGAAAATAAAGAAACTGCCAGATTTCGGTATCCTTGAAAGTTATCCTTTTTTGGAAGTGAAAAACTGGATCATGGATAAAACAGGGGAAAGACCTGACTGAGCTCTAACAGTTGCAATACGAATTCGAAATTGCTCGACATGTTTAGTCAAACAACCGGCATGTAAGGAGCTATACATCAGACTCTGTTGCCACCCGGTTTCTTCCCGTGTCCTTGGCAAAGTAGAGTGCCTGGTCGCTGCGCTTGATAAAATCTTCCGGGGGCTCGCCCGGCCGGTAACATGCCGCGCCGATCGAAACTGTTATCATTCCCAGATTTTTTGATGTCGACGTCGATTTCAGCTTAGCCTGGGCAAAAAAAGCCCTGATATTTTCAGCAACCGTCTTTGCGCCCTCAAGGGGTGTTCCGGGAAGTATTACGACGAATTCCTCCCCGCCAAAACGCGCTAGGAAATCCCTGCCCCTTACAATCTCCTTTGTCTTCTTTGTCACAAATTTTAATACTTCGTCTCCCACAATATGACCGAACGAGTCGTTAAACTTCTTGAAGTGGTCTATGTCAATCAGCAATAAGCACAAGTCATTAGTGCCGGAAGCGGCAGCCCCGGTATACGTAGCCAGTGCTTCATCGAAGGCTTTTCGATTGGCCACGCCGGTCAAGAAATCCATCATTGCTTCGGTCTTTGCCTGTTCAAATTTTTTCTGGAGCTCATCAAGCTCCTCCGTCGTTTCCTTTAATTTTTCCTGTGTGGCTTTGCCAGCGCTCCCGACGGCTCTTGTCTCAGCGATGATTTCGTTGACAACATTCCGGATCGTGTCTACAGTTAAATCTTCTGACAATTTTCCAACAGATTCTGACACTAAAGACTCGTATTTTCCGGTTTCCCCGCTCAGCTTTATGACTTCGCTGAGAATGGTTTTTAAAACAAGTTGTAGATGCTCCCGAAGCTCCCTAAGTTCGTCCTCGCCCTTTTCAGTGCAAAACCGCTGATAAAGGATTTCGTTTTTTTCCTTTGAAAACGCTTCCCCCTTCTCGATTATTTTATCGACGGTTTTACGCAGTTCGTCGTTATTGCCGGAGACATATTCATACCATACGGCGTAATTTTTTGGCGTTGTGGGCACGCTATGCTTGGCCATCAGCGGTAGTGCAAGTCGGATATAACCCTGCTCCGCTTCTTTTGATTTATTTTGATCCATATTCCGCCTCCTACTTTTTGGGGGTAAACAACTTTTTTTTCATAACAGAAAAAATATATCACGATTCAGCAATATTGTCGATTTAAAGAAATGAACTCGCTTTTTGGAGGAAAGCCTATTGAAAAATGAGACTGGTGGTTCTGCCCATAGATGATGAATGCGGTTCTGGAGGCCGTGGAGCAGCTGTTGAATTAAACCACATGCCCCTCTTCCGGCACAATACAGATAAACCTGAACTTCCCGCCTCCGGCATTTCGGTACTGATGTTGGCTGCCGGCCGGAACATAGGCATAGGATCCAACTTCGACGGGGGTGTCTTTGCCATCGACATGCAGGGTGCCATGACCTTCAAGTATATAATTGATGTGGGGCCACTGATGGGTATGTTTGGGAGAATATCCGCCTTCACCCAATTCGACCACCCGCATGACATATCCATCCCAGCCCTCCTTTGGTGAAATCAATGCTTTCATGGCGGCATTTTTAACTTCCGGGCTCTCCATTATTATCGCATGGACATCTTTTTCATTGGCAATGACCATAATTTTTGCTCCTTTTTATTTTCTGCTTTTTAATGATGGGTTTGTAACCGTTCACAGGTTCAGGGTTCAACGTTCAGGGTTAAGGACAAAGAAAGCAATGAATCTCCCCGCGGGAAGCCGCGTGGAGTTAAACCCTAAAAAAGATCAAAATGGGGTCTTTTGCATGATTGTCAACGCCCGGTCAGCCACTTACTTTTGGCCGTGGAACGGTTCTGACCGGGATAAGAAGGCTTAAAATCAGACATAACAGGGAGGCAAAAAATGTTATCCAGAACACCATCGAAACGCCCCTGTGCCACCGCCTCCTGCATCGTTTTTTGAATATCCGGGGCAAGCAGGGCCTGGACTTCCGGCCGGAATATGTTTTCAATGCTCTGTTTTATCTGACATTCAAAGATGGCGGCAAATTGTTCAAATTAGTATTCAACAGAGATTCCATAACATTTGAAAGTGCCATGGTTACGAAACTTCCGGATATGCCGACGCCGATGGTCCCTCCCAGGGTTCTGGAAAATTGATGGGAGGCCGTCGCAACCCCCAGATCCGATTTATCAAGGCTGTCTTGCACCACAAGGAGGGTTGCCATCGAAACAAACCCCATACCCATTCCGACGAATCCCAAAACGACAGAACAGGCCGTTAAGGAAGTGCCGGCTGAAAACGTGACCATAATTCCACCGCCAACGGCCAGACACAGGGAGCCGAAGACCGTTAACGGCTTCTGGCCGAATCGATTGACAATCTGTCCACATGCCAGTGCGCCGACCGACCATCCCAGGCTCAAAGACAGCATCGCCACACTCATCTGCAACGGCGTTTTGCCCAAAGCACCCTGTATAAAAAGCGGACTGTAGGCAAACAGGGAAAAAATCGTAAAACTGGCCAGGAACGCCGAACCATTGCCGATACTAAAGCCTCTGCTACCGAAAAAATCCAGGTCAAGTATCGGTTCCCGAGCTTTTTTTTCGGCATAATAAAAGGCAATGCCCGCTGCAATGGTAATCATTGACAAGCTTATGATTTGAGGGGATATCCAATCATAAGCTCGTCCGGCCATCAGAAAAACGGTCAGCAATCCCAGGATGGCTGTTGAAAGGGTTAACGCACCCCAATAGTCGATGGCAGCCTCTTTCTTTTTTTCACGGACCTCAACCAGATAAATGGCGATTCCCAGCAGGGCAAACACTCCCAGGGGCACATTGACAAAAAATATCCAGCGCCAGGAGAAGTAGGTCACAACAAAACCACCAAACGTCGGGCCCCAGAACGCTGGCCAACCCCCAGATAAAGCTTCCCATGGACAGCGTTTTTCCGCGGTTTTCGGGTGAAGACACATCGGCCAAAACGATGTAAACCAGCGCAAAGTTTCCTCCGGCTCCAAGTCCCTGAAGCACGCGGGCTAAAATAAGCTGTATCATATTCTGGGCCAGTCCCGCAAGAATAGAGCCCAGTAAGAAAATACAGATGGAAATAATGTAAAGGCTGCGGGATCTGAAAATATCGGCCAGCTTGCCGAACATCGGCAGGGACACCGCACGGGCGAGAAGGTAGGCGGAATACACCCAGCTGTAAAGGTGAAGCCCACCCAGGTCGGCGACAATGGTGGGCATGGCGGCCGACATGACCAGCGCATCCAGGGCGCCCAGAAAAAGCGCCAGCAACGAAGCGATAATTACATAATTTCTGCTTCGCGGGCTGATGACCGCTTCCGGCTGCCGCGGCTCCCCGGCTTCTGAATGTAATTCGGCTTCATTTTCTGTGCGCTGATTGCGAAACAAAATTTGTCAGGCGCCTCTCTGGAAAAAAAGATTATTTTGGTGTAATTATACACAGCGTCCTATAAATTACGTATTCGGCCTTTGGATCGTTGATTTTAAAACTATCGCACAGGCTCAATTAAGCGGAACGCTGTGTATGTATGCGCAAGGATTTAGTTGCTTAGAATTTATTTTTGTGCATTTTGTGGCAAAATGTTTTTTTACCAGTAACGCGGGTTGCTCGGAAAATTTTAGCTCATTTTTCCGGTTTATCCGGGTTGGGTCGTTCTGTATAATAGGGCAAATAAACGCGTGAAGTTAACCATGGATTGTTTATTTTATCAACCGTCAACTTTAAATGTTACCTGAATTGAAGGGAGAATATCATGAAAATTTATCCCATCCCGATGGTACCGGGACCGGTATTAGTAGCCCAAAAAGTATTGGATGCCTATCAAACAAATTATGGTTCTGCCGACCTGGAGCCGGAATTTGTAGAATTGTATAACCAGGCCGAATCCAACTTGAAATTAATTTTGAGCACAAAAAACCAGGTTGTTATTCAATCCGGCGAAGGCATGCTCGCTTTGTGGAGCGCATTGAAATGCTGCCTTGTGCCGGGCGATCGGGTGCTGTCTATTGCCACCGGTGTTTTTGGCGATGGCATCGGTGATATGGCCGCTTCCATCGGCGCCGAAGTCCGTAAAATCAGTTTGCCGTATAATGAAACCATTTCAGATACGGCTGAAATCAAAACCGTTATCGAATCTTTCAACCCGAAAATGATCACCGTGGTTCATTGTGAAACCCCGTCCGGTACCCTGAACCCACTGGCAGAGATCGGCAGGATCAAAAAAGACCTGGAAGTCCCGCTGCTCTATGTGGATGCGGTTTCCAGCATCGGGGGGGCGCCTGTTCTAACCGATGAATGGAATATCGATCTGTGTCTGGGAGGATCGCAAAAATGCCTGTCGGCTCTTCCGGACATGGCTTTTTTAGCGGTCAGTGACAGCGCCTGGGAAATAATTGATCAGGTCGATTACGCCGGCTATGATGCTTTGAAACCTTTTCGATCGGCCCAATCCGAACATTATTTTCCTTACACGCCCAACTGGCAGGGTGTTGCCGGGCTCAACGCCGGCGCGGAACTTATTTTGGAGGAAGGGCTGTCCAACAGCTTTTCACGTCATGAAGAAATTGCGCGATACTGTCGTAATGAGATCAAGGGAATGGGATTGACACTATTTCCGGCTTCTAATGCAATTCCGTCTCCCACGGTTACCGCGGTAAATGTTCCGCAGGGGGTATCCTGGCGAGAATTTGATTCAAACCTGCGGCAACACGGATTGGTGGTGGCCGGAAGCTACGGGCCGCTGACGGACAGGGTCTTCCGCCTGGGGCACATGGGGAGCCCAGGCGCATAAGGATTTGGTTACTCAGGCTTTGGAGGTAATTAGAAAGGTATTACCGAACCCGGACAAGCCGGGATTGAATATTGACGATTGAATATTGAAGATTTGTGGTATCGCTTCGCTCTGTCTTTTATATTTAAATCGATCGTTCGGCCCAGTCGTTAGACCCTGAGGCTCTCGACGGGTAGAATTGCTTGTAAGCGTTCACGGGTTCAACGGTTACGCTATGGCATAAATCATGTGCAAACATGATGTGATTTCAATAAATAGTTACTAAGCTTTTTCCGAGACTACGCTCGGAAAAGGTGGCCCCTGCGGGGCAGCAGAGGCAATGAACATCTGATGGCACATATTTCAGGTTTCATTACAATGTCATTAGCTTAAGGCTTGGTGGGAGCGGCTTTCCAGCCGCGATTAAATGGATTTATAGCGATTTTCTTTCGTGGCTGGAAAGCCACTCCCACAAGCAGTTTGTGTTAAATTATTGATATTTGTGTTTTGTTATTTGAAATATTTAATTGTGGGTTCATACCCCTCCGGCCGCGAAAACCATCCTGGTTCCCGACATGTTTAGTAGAAACTTATCCGGCATTTCTTTTTCAATATTCATGACGGCTTTGCGACCGGTACAGTGGGTCGGTATCACATATTCGGGATCCAGGGCCTTCAGGGCCTCGGTTGTCGGCTCGATAACAGGTTCAAAATCGGCTCCCGTAAGATGAAAACCTCCCATCACAACGAATATTTTGTTAATGCCGGTGACCTCTTGTGCATATTTCACCGTATTGATGATACCCGAATGGGCACATCCGGAAAGAACAATCAAGCCCTTTCCTTTGACATGGGCCACGATGGCGGAGTCGTCTTCTATGGGATCCCACTTTGATTGACCATCTTCATCATCATAGTACATGCGGGGAAAGCCTTTTTCAAATTCCGTCTTCTTGGGTATCTCCCCTAAAAAAAGCAGCAATCCGTCTAATAACGTCCTGGGATCTTTCGACTCAACCAGCGATACCTCCGCTTCTCTTATCTTTTCCTCGCTCAAGGAAGGCAACTTGATCTTTATCTTCGCTAACCTTAATGTGGCGCGATTTCCTGAAAGCTGTGGGATGGAGAATAAGCTCTATGTTTTTCTTGCCAATCCTTTCAACCAGCGGTATCAGCCCGCCAAAATGATCCATATGCCCGTGGGAGAGAACCAGGGCTTCAATGTTGGTCGGATCCACACCCAGGGCATCCGCATTGTAGGCCGCACCCTGCTCGGAGAAACCGAAAGTCAAAAAGGATACTGCGGGATTCATTTTTTGTAGCGACGGTAACAATTGCCGAAAAACCATGTTCGGCCAGGATACTGTTCTTTATTTCCTGATCTTTAAGCGGCATCGCCCGGTGTACGATATCCGTGTTGTCCATGGCCGCTATATCGATGTAGTTGTCTTGAAGCGTCAGAATTTCCACTTTATCCACTTCATTGAGTGCGATAGCCATTCTTACTCCTTTCCCGTTGCTTTCTTTAACCATAGGTGCAACGGTAACATATTCTTATAATGTGTATAGGTATAGTTAATAAGTGCGTCCGAGTAGAATTCATCCGTATATCTGCTTCCGCATGGCATGCAGCCCATTGTACAGGAGAAATTCCGCATTCGCAAGGTCGGCGTCAAAGCCGCGGGGAACTTTTTTTATAATGCTTTCCGCCAACATGATATCCTTTGTCAACAATGTTTTTTACAGCTCTTTTTAGCTTCGTCCCAAGTTTTTTATCGAAAACGGCCTGGCGGTAGGAAGCTAGGAGCTCTTTGGGGAACATATAAATTCCGGTTCCGATCAACAGTCTTTTATCTTCCAGGTGAAAATAAAAACCGGAGCATTCCATGCGTTTGCGGCTGTCTTCCCAGAACCAGATCCCCATAGTGGTTTTGTAGGGACTCTTATCTTTACTGAAGCGAACATCGCGGTTGATTTTAAACAGGCTCTGATTAATCTTAGGAATCGCATGGACCTCCGGCGCGATCCTTCTAAGTTTTTTCCCCATTTCCTCAACAAATTCCCTGGCCGGGTGCAATACGAGCTCCTCGTAATCTTTCCGGTCTCCCCTTATTGGACATGAAGAACCGACTATCAAATAATTCAAGCGTTTTTAGAATTTTATTCTTGACATCGCGATACAATAAGAATAATTTGCGGAAAAATTGGATTATCAGAGAATGATTGATGATATTAGTTTAGAAATACTGAAAATATTGCAGGAAAAGGCCCGAATTCCCAACGTGGAAGTGGCCCGGCAGGTGGGTATGGCGCCTTCGGCGGTTCTGGAACGAATCCGTAAACTTGAAAAGCAGAGAATCATTGAAGGTTATGAAGTTCGGCTGAATCCCAAATTTTTTAATAAAGGCCTGATTGCTTTTATAACGGTAAAAACGGACAATCATGCCAATGAAATTGAGATCGGAAAAAAACTGGCGCGACGTCCAAAGGTCCAGGAAGTCCATTATGTCGCAGGAGAAGATGCGTTTCTGGTAAAATTGCGTGGAGCAGATACCGAGGAAATCGGTCGCCTGATCCGCGATACCATCAAATCCATCGAGGGCGTACTGCTGACAAAAACTTCCATTGTGATGTCCACCTATAAAGAAACAGCTCAATTTCCGATTGATGATGCTGGAAGTAACCGTTCATAGGTTCAAAGGCTCAAGGTTCAGGGTTCAGAGGTTCAAGGTTCAGTGCCTATCCGTCAGGCTAAGAATATGGATGGATGGCACATGAGAGAAATCTCAATTTACAAATCCCAAATAAATTACAAAAAGCAAATTATCTTTAACTATGCATGACTTTATAAGAGGTGAATCATGATTAAAATCAATGAAAATTATCTCAAACTTCAGGCATCGTATTTATTCGCTGAAATTAAAAACCGAACGGCGGCCTTTCAGGAAGCGTATCCGGACAGAGAAGTGATCAAGCTGGGAATTGGCGATGTCACCCGGCCGCTGCCCCAAGCCTGCATTCAGGCCTTTCACCGGGCTGTAGATGAAATGGCGGATGACAAAACGTTTCGGGGATACGGTCCCGAACAGGGCTATATGTTTTTGCGTGAGAAAATTGCCAAAGATGATTTCCAGGCCAGGGGTGCCGATATATCCCCGGAAGAAATATTCATCAGCGACGGCGCCAAATGTGACAACGGAAATATCCAGGAAATTTTTTCAAGGGATATTAAGATTGCAATTCCCGATCCTGTTTATCCGGTTTATGTCGATACCAACGTCATGGCTGGTAGAACCGGATCCCATAACGAAGGTCGCTATGATGGCATCGTTTATCTGGAGGGAAGCCGGGAAAACGGATTTATCCCTGAGTTGCCCGGAGAAAAAGTAGATCTCATTTATCTTTGTTTTCCCAATAACCCCACCGGAGCAACCATTTCAAAATCCCGACTGAAGGAATGGGTGGATTTCGCCATAGAAAACAAAGCCATTATATTATATGACGCTGCCTATGAGTCGTTTATCCGCGATGATGATCTGCCCAAATCGATTTACGAAATCGATGGTGCACGTGAAGTTGCCATAGAATTTCGAAGTTTTTCAAAAACAGCCGGATTTACGGGCGTTCGGTGTGCCTTTACCGTGGTGCCGAAAACATGTGTTGCGTATACACGCAATGGAGAGAAGCATCCCCTGCACGCGCTCTGGTATCGACGCCAGTCGACCAAATTTAACGGTGTCTCCTATCCGGTGCAAAGAGTGGCTGAGGCAGTCTACAGCGATGAGGGCAAATTGCAAACAAAGGAATCGATCGATTACTACCTGAAAAATGCAGCACTTATCCGCAAAGAAATTTCAGCCCTTGGATTTGAGTGTATCGGTGGAGAAAACTCCCCTTATATATGGATAGACGGCCGTTCGGATTCATGGAAATTTTTTGATCTTCTGCTTGAAAAAGCCTCCGTGGTCTGCACCCCGGGAGCGGGTTTTGGAAAATGCGGCCAGGGATATATTCGCATCAGTGCATTTAATGAATACGACAAGGTAGAAGAAGCCATGGCCAGGATCAAAGAAGCCCTGAAAGCATAGCGCCTGGCGCATAGGGCAGAGCGCTTAAATAAGAATCTGGCCAAATAGTTGTTTAGTTGAATGGTTAGAGTGGTATTTTCACCTACGTGGTTATTCAGAATGCCCAAGTTGGATGATACACGCGAGGCGCTATCAACTAATCACAAGATTTAGCCGCCCGCTCACTTCGTTCGCTCGACCGACACAGACAGGCACAGACAATATTCTCCGCGACCTGCGGAGAAAATTAATGTCATTAAAGCGGTATAAGCACCAACAAATATGATTGTAAGGCATGGTTGTTTGTGCCTGGGCATTGTCGCCAAGGCACAACTGTCAGCGGAAGTCTGCGTGGGTCTGCGGCTAAAATAAATCACTTGGCTTTTCCAGGTAACCAGATTCATCTATCGTTCGGAACCCGGAAAAATTTTTCCAATATGGCTCAATTTAACATTAAAAAACTCAGATCCGGTGGACTGATTACCAACTATTTCTGCACCTCCAGCTGCAAACACTGCCTCTATAATTGTAGCCCCCAGTGGGAAAAACGATTCATTGACCCCGGTACGGCAGATAAAAACCTGCAAATAGTGCGTTCACTGGGATGCCGATCGGTTCACATTGGCGGCGGCGAGCCGCTGTTGCGCCCTGATAAGCTGGCGACTGTGCTTGAGATAGCCGATGATCTGGGTGTTTCTGTGGAGTATGTGGAAACCAACTCCTCATGGTTCAAGGATCGCAATTCAGCTATAGCTCTGTTAAGCCGACTCCACAAACAGGGCCTTAATACCTTGCTGGTCTCCATCAGCCCGTTTCACAATGAGTTCATTCCCTTTTTCAAGGTTAAAGGCGTGATAGCGGCGGGCCAACGTGCCGGGGTCGGTATTTTCCCATGGGTGACTGATTTTGTTTCCGATCTGTCACGATTTGATTCCGGACAAACGCACTCCCTGGAAGAATACTATGACATTTTCGGCCGGGACTACCTTTTACAGGTATTAAAACGGTACTGGATTCATTTGGGCGGGCGCGCCCTTGAAACGTTTCGCCCTCTGCTGGGACAAAAGACTTTTCAACAAATAATACGCGAATCCAGCGGTAGCTGTTGTGATGAACTCTCAAATACCAGCCATTTTCACATCGATCTTTTCGGCAACTACATTCCCGGTCTTTGTTCCGGATTGTCCATATCGATGGAAGACCTGGGCAAGCCGCTTTCCCCTGAAACTTATCCCATTTTGACATCCCTTTATCATTGCGGAATTCGGGGACTGGTTAAAATGGCCGAAGATAGTGTTGGGTTTCGCCCACAAAAAAATTTATATATCAACAAATGCGATCTGTGTACCGAAGTTCGTACCTTTCTGGTGCAAAATGATTATCAGGGTTCAGAAGAGTTAAATCCGGCGGAGTTTTACATAAAAAGTTGATTCAACACCCAGGAGGTTGCAGCCATAGGAAAACACAATTGGCACTCCAAGCGGACTAAAATAGATTGCAATCAATAAAAGGGAGTAAATATAATGTATGAAAACAAAGTTGTTGAAGTCGAGCAGTTGATTGAAAGCCAGAACAGATGGCGGGATACATGCATCAATCTTATCGCCAGCGAAAATGTAGTCAGTCAACGCGCAAGAGCCCAGGCCGGCTCGGATTTTGCGCATCGATATGCAGAAGGACATCCTGGAGAAAGATATTACCGGGGCACCACATATATCGATGAAATAGAAAATCAGCTCAAGACAAATCTGAAAATCATGTTCGAATGTGATCATTCCGAAGTCAGAGCGATCAGCGGCACCAACGCCAACGAAGCTGTCTTCAGTCGTTTACTCTGTCCGGGGGATGTGGTGATGGTCAATTCCACGCCGGCCGGCGGCCATATCAGCCATCACAAGGAAGGGTCTTTGGGGAAATTCACCAAAAACATCATCGATATCCCGCTGACCGAGGATGGGTATCATATGGATGTGGACAAGACGATGTATCTGATCGAAAAGGCGAAGCCCAAAATGATCGTGCTCGGCAAAAGCCTCTTTTTGTTCCCGGAGCCCGTTGCCGAGCTCGCCGAGGTCTGTCAAAAATATAAATGTCGAATCATGTTTGACGCGGCCCATGTGCTGGGTCTGATTGCCGGCAAACGGTTCCAACGCCCCTTAAAGGAAGGGGCTTTTTTGATGACTGCCAGCACCCATAAAACCTATTTCGGCAGCCAGCGCGGTATCATTTTGAGCAATATGGAAGAAGAATACTGGCGCAAGATCGACCGGGGTGCTTTTCCCGGATCATCCAGCAACCATCATCTGGATACCCTGGCGCAATTGGGCATCTGCACCTATGAAATGATGGAATTTGGCGAGCAATACGCAGAGGACACCATTAATAATGCCAAAGCCCTGGCGGCCGAATTAGACCGGCACGGGTTTGATGTTCAGGGAAAGGAATTTGGATACACGGAAAGCCACCAAGTCGCCGTTAACGTTAAAGAATTTACCGGTGGGGAGAAAATCTCCAGAACCCTGGAAATCAATGACATTATCCTGAACATGAACATGCTGCCCCATGAGCCGCTGCGCAACCATGATCGCCCGGAGGGAATCCGAATCGGGGTGCAGGAGATGACGCGCTTTGGAATGGGCGAGCAGGAGATGGGCCGTATTGCCGAGCTTATCAAAGAGTGTATCATCGATAAAAAACCGGTCAAAGAAGAGGTCAATCGGTTCCGGGCGAAATATAAGAAGGTTCGATACAGTTACGATGATTTAGAACAGAAAAAATCGGAATCGGCGAAGCCCAAGAAGAGTAAAAAATAATTTATAAGCGCCTAACCCGGACAAGCCGGCCTCCGGCTCGTAGATTCGAACCTACGGCTCGGAGAGAAATAACAAATTACAAGCACCAAATAACAAATAAATTCCAATATCTAAATCTCAAATAATATCAAAAACCAATTGTTTGGTCCTCCGCCGGTGGAACACCTTCGGTTCCTTACAATATGTTGTCAGAAAAAACGGACCACTGACAACGAGCTACGGACTAACTTTCGCTCCTTCCCATCCGAGTATCGCCTTCTTCCTGGCGGTACCCCCGCCGTAATTACCGAAATCGGCTGTCTTGCGAATCACCCGATGGCACGGAATAATAAAAGATATGGGATTTTTCCCGACGGCGCTGCCCACCGCACGGGTGGCTTTTGGTAATCCAACCGCAACCGCCACATCTTCATAAGAAACAACCGTGCCAAACGGAATTTTAATCAAGGCTTCCCAGACTTTTATCTGGAAGTTGGTGCCATTTAAAATTAAATGCAACGGTGCAGCCGGGTCAGCACATGACGGATTGAAAATTCGATCAATCAGGGCCCGGGATGCATTCGGATCTTCAACTATATCCGCTTTTTTCCAGAAAAACCGTAATTCCGAGAGAGGGTCCTTCCTGTCTCTGATTTTTACGAAAAAGAAACCGCAAATACCTCTTTCGGTTGTCGCCAGCAGGCATTCGCCAAACGGACTAGAATGAAAACCATACTTAATGGTAATCCCTTCCCCTTTGGATTTGTATTCTCCCGGCGTGACCGCCTCACAGGTGACGAATAAATCGTGAAGGCGACCGGGACTCGTCAGACCGGCCTCATAGGTTACATCGAGAAGATTATCTGAATTTTCAAGCAGCTGTTTGGCATATTCTTTGGTTAAAAATTGTAGAAATCGTTTGGGGCTTATGCCGACCCATCGGCTGAATAGGCGTTGAAAATGGTATTCACTCAAACCAATATGGGCGGCGATGTCTTTCAGGCCCGGTTGAGATGAAAAATTGCTTTCTATAAATTTAATCGCCTTTTCGATCCGATCATAATCGTCGCTGGGATTGGATAAAGATTGCATTTTCAATTCCTATTTCATTTTTCTTTAAGTGTTTTCACAACCTTACATCACGTTCTAAAATTCAGACGGAGCGATAAGGCTATGGGATTAGAGAAGCGTTTCTTTGAATTTGTCGCAAATATAAACCAGCTTTAAGCATAGTGCCACCCGAATCTTGCTGTTTTTGCATTTATTTCAATTCGGCCGAAACTGCAAATTCAGGTTTTAATTTTTCGCTATTCTCTTGACACAAACTATCTGATCGCTATATATCATAAAGATATATAAGGAATGGAAATAGCGGTGAAAGAAAATAAAAGCAAATACGCCATATTGGGCATTCTAAGCTTTGGTCCGATGTCAGGCTACGATATCAAAAAGTTTTACGAGCAAAGCGTTGCCGGTTTCTGGAGCGAAAGTTATGGCCAGATTTATCCAATCCTTAAACGACTGGCGAAAGAAGGATTGGCTACCAAATCGATCCAAAGGCAGGAAGGAAAGCCTGATCGCCATATAAATGCCATTACGGAAAAAGGGCGCGAAGCACTGCAGCAGTGGCTGGTTGAACCCCTCGGCCGCCATATCGGTCGCCATGAAGTTATTTTAAAACTGATTTTCGGCAAACAGATCTCCAATGCTGACAACATCCGTCAGATTGAACACTTTCGGGATCGTCAGCAAAAGGAGCTGGTTGAACTTGAAGAATTGAAAGAGCGATTTCAAAAGGATAGCGCGGAAAACCCCAACCAGCCCTTCTGGCTGCTGGCATTCGACTATGGGAAATATGTCAACCGGGCTTACATCCAATGGGCTGATGAAGCCCTCGCGGCGCTGCATAAGATGGAAAGTAAAACTTCACCCCGGAAAGAGATGAGGTAAATTATTGTGCTGCAGTTTGCCGCGCAAATACCTAATTCGAAGTACAAGATTCGATATCCGGATTTGGTGTTTGGGTATTCAACTTAAAGCGCTATAATAATTAGCTAAAAATGGAATGGTCATAACTTGGGCAATTAGATCTCTCACAGAGCCCACAAAGCACATAGAGAAAAATCAAAATACTCTGTGATCTCTGCGGGCTCTGCGAGATAACAAGAAAATGTTTACAATTTAACAAATTTCTGATGGCCGTAATTAGAACCAACCCCGCTAAAAAGAACCGAAAAATGGTAAAACAACGAACTGCCAGTCGCATTGACCTCACCGAAGGTCCCATACTCAAAACACTGGTAAAACTGGCCGTACCGGTCACCATCAGCATGATCATGTTTACCATCTATCTGTTGGTGGATCTGTATTTTGTGGGTCTCTTGGGCCCGGATGCCGTGGCCGCACTTTCCATTTCGAGCAATGCTTTTTTCATCCATCTGGGATTTTCCACTGTTATAGGAACCGGCGGTATGGCATTAATAGCCCAGGCATTCGGGCGAAAGGATTATAGCCACGCAGCACAGGTGTTTAAACAAAGCGTTCTGATGGCCCTGATTATCGGTATTCTTGAAGCTGTGACCGGATTGCTGATCGCGCCTTCCTATATCAAATTTTTTGGTGGAACCGGAAAATCCCTGCAATGGGGGATCCAATACTTTCAGATTTTCTCCATCTCATTTTTTTTCATGCTCCTGTTATATGTCATCGGGAATTGCTTCAGAGGAATGGGAAATACCAAAACCCCCATGATCATCATGCTCCAGTCCAATATTCTTAATATTATTCTGGATCCCATGCTGATTTTCGGCTGGCTGGGTCTACCCGCCATGGGCGTGCGCGGTGCTGCGATTGCCTCCTTAATTTCTCAAATTTATGCCCTGGGTATTTACGTGTATTTTATTTTTTTTAAAGGTGCTCAAATTGATGTAAAAGGTCCCTGGCGATTGAGCCGGAGCATTGTGGGAAAGAGCCTTTATATCGGAATTCCATCTGGAATGAATCACTTTTTACTGGCGGCTAATTTACTCATCACCTATCGTATCATCAGCATCTATGGAACTGCCGCACTGGCGTCGATCGGCATCGGCTTCCGTATTTTACAGGCCATTTACATACCGGTGATCGCCCTGGCATCGGCCATGGCGGCGATCATTGGGCAGAACTTCGGCGCAAACCAATATTCTCGAATTACGGGCACATTGTGGCGTGCATGGGCAATTTCCATGGTGTTTATGATATGCTGCACCGTTATTTCCCGATTATTCCCTGAGGATTTAATCAGCATATTCAGTAACGACCCCGATGTTATCCATTTTGGGGTGATTTATCTATCGATTTTTTCGCTGGGATATGCCGCGGTGGGAACGATCATGGTCGCTGCTTCGGCTTTTCAGGGTCTGGGAAAAACCTATCCCTGTCTCATCGGCGCAGCGCTGGATAATGTCCTGTTTGCCGGATTGGTATTAACATTGCCCGTATTTTTTGGCTGGGGAATTCAATCCGTCTGGTGGATCAAACTGGTAACCGCCGTCGTCGAGACGGCGGTGGTCGCTGTCTGGCTAAAGCGCGAACTGGCAAACGTACGGTCGAGTTTCGCCATCAATTGTCAACCTGCAGAGTTTAGTTAGCTTAATATAGGCAGCGCTTAATTGTGTTATAGCAATGGTAAATACTCACCACCGCAAAGGTCGCAGAGGGGCTATTTTCTTTGAATAATAAGGATTAGATCCTGCTTTTCGAGGTGCACTATTCAGAATCCCGCAGAAATGTTGGTTTTTCCGGACTTGGTTCTAGCATCGGCCACGGTTTATTCGTAGGTTGGGTTGAGCATCCCGATATTTTTTGTTGGGTTTCGTTCCTCTACCCAACCTACTTGCTTGCCGGCCATTTTTGTGCTATCAGCGAAACCCAACAAAATGGCCGAAGATAGAACCAGCCCCGTTTTTCCTTTCTGCCCTTCCTGTCCGCCGGTATTTTTGGCGGATCGGCAGAAAGGAAACAAAATAAAGAAAACTCAGCGAGCTCTGCGTCTCGCGGTAAAAACAATGATTCGACAATATGGCCTCAAGGAGATTTTCACGTGCATCTTAAAAAAGTGAATTTACACCCCGACAAATATCCGACCCGAGAACACTATCCGTTTAATTTAGACCTTTTCAGCGTCACCAAAAGCCTGAGTTTCAATTCACCGGTCACCTTTTTTGTCGGTGAAAACGGATCCGGCAAATCCACTCTGCTGGATGCGATCACCCGCAAATGCGGAATTATGATGTGGCAGGGTATGCAACGACCGCGATTTAAAGCAAGCCCCTACGAAAAAGATCTGTACCGAACCATCGATGTGGAATGGTGGGCCAAACGTGTCCCGGGATCTTTTTTCGGCTCCCATATTTTTCAAAACTTCGCCCAGCTGTGGGATGAATGGCTGACCATGGACCCGGGTTTAATCGAATATCTCGGCGGAAAGTCATTGATGTCCCAGTCCCATGGCCAATCATTGATGGCGTTCTTCACCTCACGGTTTAAAATTAAAGGTATCTATTTTTTGGATGAACCGGAAACCGCCCTTTCACCCAAAAGTCAGGTAGAGTTGCTCAATCTTTTAGAGGACATGGGTCGTTCCGGCCATGCCCAGTTTATCATTGCCTCCCACTCTCCGATTCTGCTGGCCTGTCCCGGTGCAGAAATTTTAAGTTTCGATGAAAGCCCGGTAAAGAAAATTGATTACGAAGACACGGTTCATTTCCGGATCTACAAAGAGTTTATGGCGGATCCCAAAAAATTCTTGTTACAAAATTAAAAGGGCTTTCCCTCTTTTTCTTTGATCCTATCTTAATCTGACATCACCAAAAGCTGAATTCAGGAGCCATATATGCTGATTCTTAAAAGGCTTTTTCTTCTTTTAGCGCCTTACCGGAAGACCATCATCATCAGCGCCGTTTTACTGGTGGGACGCGCGGGATTGGAACTGGTGCCGCCGCTTTTTCAAAAATCGATTGTGGATGAGGTCATAACTGCGCGCGATTTGAGTTACCTGGCAGTTTTGATTATCGGTTTAATTAGCGTCTATGCCCTGCATCAAGTGGTTCAGATCGGCGACAATTTCATACGCCACACCCTGGGCGAAAAATTTATTCTGGACCTACGTATCCGCTTGTATGCCTACCTGCAAAAAATGTCTCTTTCCTTTTTTGAGCGAACTTCAACCGGGGAACTAATGTCTCGGGTTACCAATGATCTCAGTGCGCTGGAACATTTTGTCACCCATGGTTCTGCGCTTACGGCCGTGGATTTGATCCGGCTGGCAGGTGGTTCCATAATTCTTTTTGTGCTGGATTACCGCCTGGCCGTCCTGGTCGTGATTCCGGTTCCCATTCTGGCCCTGGCATTGCGGCATTACAACACGAAAATACGGCCTGTCTACCGCAGCGTGCGTGCCCGGCTGGGTAACATCAATGCCAAACTTCAAGACAACCTGTCCGGCATCCAGGTCATTCAGGCTTTTGCCCGTGAGGATTTGGAAGACAAACGCTTTGCGGCCGAAAGCGAACGCTATTATCACGCCCGGGTAAAAGGGATTCGTTACTGGTCTGTTTTTTTTCCGATCATCCGTTTTGTAGGCGCAATGGGAACTGTTGCCGTACTGGGCATCGGAGCCATGATGGTTGTGCGCGGCCAATTGACACTGGGTACACTGGTGGCGTTTCTGGCCTATATCGCCTCTTTTTATGAACCTATCAATCGTCTGACTGAGGTGGACAACATCTTTCAGGAAGCCATCGCAGCGGGTGAACGGATATTTGAATTGCTGGATGAAATCACCGAGGTCAAAGACGCACCGGATGCGATGAATCTGCCCGCCATCCGGGGTGAGATGGTATTTGATCAGGTTACCTTTCGCTATGGCACCGGTGACCGGGTTCTGCATGCCATCAGTTTCAAAATGGCGCCGGGACAAATGGTGGCCCTGGTCGGCCCCAGCGGAGCCGGCAAAACCAGTATTGCCAATCTGATCTGCAGGTTTTATGATCCCATCCAGGGGCAGGTCACCGTTGACGGCCATAATCTGCGTGATATCAAGCTGGCTTCGTTGCGACGCCAGGTAGCCGTAGTGCTGCAGGATTCATTCCTGTTTAACAATACCGTCAGCCAAAACCTGCTTTACGGCAACCCGGATGCCACCGCAGATGAACTCATTGCGGCCGCCAGGACAGCCAATGCCTATGATTTCATTACAAAGCTGCCCGAGGGATTCGATACCGAGCTTGGCGAACGTGGCGTCAAGTTAAGCGGCGGACAGAAGCAGCGGCTTGCCCTGGCCCGGGCGATTCTGGCGGACCCGAAAATCCTCATTTTAGACGAGGCCACCTCGTCCGTGGACGCCGAAGCCGAATACCTGATTCAGCAGGCTTTGGAGAGAGTTCTAAAAGGGCGCACTGCACTGGTCATTGCTCACCGCCTGAGCACGATTCGCAATGCGGACAAAATTTTGGTCCTGGATTCCGGCAGAATCGTTGAAACCGGCAATCACGCAGAACTGATGCAGCGCGGCGGTCTATACAGCCGGCTTTATCAGCGCCAGATGGAATTGGCGGTGGTTTAGGCGCTTAGCGGGTTTTATCTTACAACATGTTGTAAGGAACCTAAGGTGTCGGCGTTCAGGTTTCAGCAATTAAAAAATTTCAAATAACAAATAACAAATTTCAAATAAATCACAATGACTAAAATTCAAAATTCCAAACAATTGGCTTTTGACCCTATTGGAGATTTGGATATTGTAATTTGGTGCTTGTAATTTGTTATTTTCGGTTTGTCCGGGTTGGGAACAAGGGTTGCGAAGGGTTCGGATTCGAATTCAAGATGTGGCTGTCGACTTCCGGGAGTCGCCGCTGGTTGGTATGTCCTCCCGGGAAAAACTCCTCGGAAGCGAAAATCTGGTCGAGTAGTTCCCCGCGACCACGGTGACACTTACACATAAATCCTGGCGGTACCCCAAATGGCAATGAAAAGGCTTTTCATTTTGCCACCACTTGACAATGTACCGTACATGATATATAACATGTACCGGTACAAGTACTAATATTTTGTGGGGTATGAGGATTAAAATGACACCTATCTCTTTAACGGCATTAAGAAGCCAACTATTTAAAATTGTTGACCGGGTTATTGAAACCGGCATGCCCGTGGAAATAGAAAGGAAGGGCCATAAATTAAAGATTGTGCTGGAAGAAAAAAAGAGCAAATTTGATAATTTGAAAAGGCGCAACTGTATTGTTGGTGACCCGGATGAATTAATTGATCTGGAGGTCGGTGAATGGAGCGAAGAAGCCAATTTTTAGTTTATTTGGACACGCACATTGTGGTGTGGCTGTACGCGGGGTTGTTGGACAAATTTACACCCAAAAGCCAGGGCGGGCATTGATGACAATAATGTTGTCATTTCTCAATTCGTAAGGTTGGAGCTTCAATACCTGTATGAAATCGGGCGTATAAAGGTTGAGCCGGATAAGATAATAGGAGAGTTAGCCGGTGAAATTGATTTAAGAATTTCAGAATGCCCGTTAAATAATATCATTGAAGAAGCACTGAAGATCAATTGGACCCAGGGATGTTTTTGATCGGTTGTTGGTCGCCGAAACCATGCGGGATCAATCTTTATTGCTCATAACGGCGGACAAGAAAATACGTGAAAAATTTACGCAAGCGCTCTGGTAGCTTATTTAGTTTGCATAATATAGACAACGACCTGTACCGGAGGATCCGGCCAGCCCGGGAAGTGGATAAAATTGTGAAGGCTCATCCCCAGCAACAAATTTTTCCGATTATGCTAGTATAAAAATAGCACTATAAATCTCAAAAATTAAATTATGGCGGCTGTTTCCGCAATTGTGCGGTCACTGCACGCACAATTCAAAAAGTGGCCTCAGTGAGCCCACAATTCAAATTATGCCAACAAAAACTAAACAAATAATCCCGGCGAAAAAAGCGCTGGAAACAGACAAGGATTATCAAAACCTGCTTGATGAGCTAAAAAGCATTATCGCCAAAGGCCAATTTAAAGCCTATAAAGCGGTTGATAATATTAAAGTTCAGACCTATTGGCAATTGGGTGAACGGATTGTTAGAGAAGAACTAAAACAAAAGGATAGGGCGGATTATGGCAAATATTTGATTGATAATGTGGCCCTGGATTTAGGTATTAAAAGACCAAGATTATATGAAATTGTTAGGTTTTATCGGGTTTATCCAATTGTTCGTGCACTGCACGGACAATTGAGCTGGTACCATTATATTTACCTCATTAGCATCGAAGACGAACACGAAAGGGGATTTTATCAAAATCAATCCGTCTTACATTCCTGGAGCTATCGCGAACTAAAAAAGCAAATCAAGGCCCGGCTCTACGAGAACACCCCCAAAAAGGAAATAGAGAATGTATTCCAAACCAAACTACCGGCCGTCCGGCCCCAGGAGGTGTTTAAAGACACCTATGATTTTCAATTCATTGAATTACGCTCAGGCCAAAATGAAAAGGACCTGGAAAATAAAATCCTGGATAATTTTGAAAAGTTTTTGCGTGAGCTGGGCGAAGATTTCAGCATTTTAGGACGGCAAGTACCGCTTAAGATTGATGGTGAGACCCACTCGATCGACATGGTGCTCTACCACCGCGGGATTCCGTGCGTGGTTCTGGTGGACTTGAAAATCGGCAAACTCGATAGCCGGGACATCGGCCAGATGAACAAGTATATTGGCTATTACCGGCGCCATAAACAGTACAAACATGAACAAGACACCATCGGCTTAATTATCTGCCGCAAAGCCGGCCGGGAAGAGGTCGTTTACGCCCTGGATGGCCTGGAAGAAAAAATTTTTATCGCCAAGTACAAGATTAAGTTACCGAGTGAAGCCAAAATCAAGAAAGCCCTCAAAAACCTCTAACTTCCTGAAATTCCGTGGGCACTCCGGTATTCAACAACCAAAATCACTTGATATACGGCTTCTCAGAGAGCCGCTTTTCCGCAAATAACCATTAAAACAATATTCCTAAACCGAGCGACTCCAGGTTCGGGGTTCAAAGGTTACAACCGATGGATACTGCTCACAATATTAATCAAAACCTGGATACCCGTCATACCCCCATTGAGTGAAACGGATTTGTAACCAGATGAAGACATGATCTCTTTAATACGAGCTATCTGGGTTTTTCAAACCCTGAACGTTGAACCCCTTGGCCCAGACCTGATTTTACATTGCTCAATTATTTAGATTCATATTTGGGAACCTGACACGGGCCGTAATATGATCTTATAAGTCGCACTCTCCGAGGCGTAGGCTGGAAGCGTAAGCTACGAGCCGGCTTCCTGCTCGTAGAGCATATAGAGCATACAGCTCGGAGAGAGGCCAGGGCGGGCTGAACCCAGAACGTTGAACCCTGAACTCGTGAACGGTTACTTCAATTGACACCCAAGCATTGATTACTTATATTTAAGCTGTCTGCACATATCCCCTTTGGAGGGTATATGTTTGAATACCAGCAATGTCTGCACGGTAACTTTTGCAAGAAAGGAGTTTACAAAATGGCTGATTGGTTTCCATTTCCACAACATCTCACCGAGCCGCATCCGGGGCATGAAGCCCATCTTTGTATGGCAGAGAATATGGGTTTCGTCCAAAACAACCTTGAAGACTATAAAAAATTTGTTCGGAATCCACAATTTGTCTGCAAAAAATGTGGCCGTGCCGCGGCAAAGGCTGAAAATCTTTGTCAGCCGGATAAGTTATAGGATCTATTCTTTTAAAATTTCACCGGATGTTCCCCACCATCAACTTTAATATCAGGCCTCCATGAAAAAGAGGGTACGTTTTTAGTTTGAAGGGAACTTTTTTTTCAAGCAGCTTGCTTGGTGCTATCAAGACCAGTTTCCAGCCCATATATTCCTGCTCGAGCTTGGCACAAATTGATAGAAAAAATTGCTCGCTTTCTTCGAGATTTCCCATACGCCGTCCATAGGGCGGGTTAATCGCGATCATTCCGGTTTGGTCCGTCAGTTTACGAGGAGAAAAATGTAAAAAATTTTTCTGGGCCACATTTACAGCGTCCAATAAATTGTGTTGTATCAGGCACTTTTTGAGACGTCTGCCGGCGGATGGATCTTTGTCTGAGGCAAAAATCAATGGGGTTTCTGGACTGGTAAAATGCATTTCACACTGACGTTTCAGATATTCCCATTGCGTCTGGCGAAAAGAGGGCCATCTCATAAAGGCAAACTCCCTGAACCAACCCGGGGGGATGTTCTTTGCCATCAAAGCTGCCTCCAAAGAAAAAGTTCCCGTACCGCACATTGGATCTATCAAGGGTTTGATCCCGTCGTAGCCCGAGAGTAATAATGCCGCAGCCGCGATGGTTTCGCGAAGGGGTGCCTTTCCGGGGTGTCTTTTGAGGCCGCGCTTATGAAGGCGGTCGCCACTGCTGTCGATCGATACGGTGAAGTGATCATCTACCCCGCGGACATAGATATTTTGTGGGGATAATGGTAATTTTTCAGCCGGGGCCATAAATTCAGTATTTGTTTTCCGGGCGGCAATGGCTTTTAGAATACGCTCTGATATGGCCTCGGTGTGGTAGAGTCTGCAATGTCGAGTGGTGACATGCATCTGCGGAACCTGATCGGCTCTCAAAAACAGTTCCCAGGATATATCTGAGAGTTTCTTTTGAAGTTGACTGAAGCTGGTTGCGTTAACGGTTTCAATTCGCATCAAAATGCGGTTGGCCGTGCGCAAATTTAAGTTGGCAAGATAACATTCCTGCAACCGTCCTTTAAACACAACGCCGCCGGTATCCGCGGATGCCGCTGAATTATCCGGCACCAAAGAGCGCAATTCGTTTAAACAAAGTTTTTCGAAGCCTGGCGCGGTTACCGCAAAATACTCGCGTCTTCGCCCGATCACATGCCGTTTAATTCGCTTTATTAAAGGTGATTCAGAGGACATATAAAAAAATGACGTTTGGTCTTATTTCAGATTTGGATATCAATGTCATTAAGGATTGATGTTATCCCTGTGGGAGCTGCTTTCCAGCCGCGATTAAACGATTATGGCGTTAGAGTGACCTGTTTTCGTGGCTGGAAAGCCATTCCCACGAGACGTTGGTGTTAAGTTAATGAGATGCACTTGGATGTTGTAATTTGTTATTTCTCTCCGAGCCGTAGGTTCGAATCTACGAGCCGGAGGCCGGTCTATCCGGGTTAAGCGGCTTCCAGGTTCTAAATGAACGCTTCAAGACCCGCCAAATAACCGGGTTAGCAAAGATGATCGGTCCATGTACACCATAGGCGATACCGAATGTCTGAAATTATTTTGCCGGTGCTTTCTTCCCACTAATGTGCTGAATTTCAATTTTTATAACTTTTGTAGCTTTATCTAATTTCTCAATATATTTTTTTCCTTCTTCCATAAAATCAGGAGAAAATTTTTCTAATAGCAATACAAGCGCATTATATCGCTCTGTTCCCTGCACCTCTGATGCAACTCCAAACGCCACTGCACTCACATAATTGGTAGAGAATTCAGATGGCAACACCTTTGTATCCCCTATAACACAGAAGGACACTTTGGAATTGTCATCAATATTATCGATTTTATGGCCTTTAAGGGCGCAATGGAAATATATGCAATTATCTTTATACGCGTAATTCAGGGGTACACCATAAGGCTGTCCATCATTGCCAACTGTCGATAAGACACCATATTCACACTCGGTTAGCAAATTAATCGCTTCATCCGTTCCAATCTCTTTGTCTTTTCTTCTCATTTCTCTCATGCTTTTAAGTCCTTTCATCTATAGGTTGTGTTTGGCGAATATTCTAAATTAAGAATATGCATAGGCATGTCCTTCTATCCATTGAATTTGCTCAAGATCAAGTCCGGCTTTAAACTCCTCGACCAATCTGCTTTTTCCCGTACCGGCGGCACCGCAAATCGAAAAAACCCGACCTTTGCCCTGCCGTAAATTTTCGACCGCCTCGGACAATTCGGCCATCTCCACTTTTCTGCCGACCAGGTCCGCTCTCAGTCCCGAGAGCCGATGGATGGTGACCGGTTTATCCCTTTGAGATAGCACCTTATGAACCTCCACCGGATCGGCCTTGCCCTTGACGGTGGTTGTTTCCATGTATTCACATTCAAAATGTCCCTCGATCTGATGGCAGGTATCCACATTGATCAGGATTTCACCAGGTTTGGCGAGACTGCTCAGGCGTGAAGCCAGGTTGATGGTGTCCCCGGCTATGCCATGGGTTCCTCGTTCCATATCGACTTCACCGGTCACCACCAGGCCGGTATTGATGCCGGTGATGCGGTGATGGCAATATTCGGAGTACCCCAGGCCCATGAGGATGATCCGATCAGGGCTATCAAAGTTGCCCGCGAAATCCATCAACTGGTGGATACGATCAGCCCGGAGGTCGAAAAGAAGATCGGGCAATCCATTTCGATGCACACGGGCATCAACACCGGCCTTGTGGCGACCGGTGAAGTGAACATGGAGCGAGGAACTCATGGCATA
>PVMK01123080.1_pt1 | contig 27548 bp, 22 predicted proteins | sample 1853481 | NCBI WGS metagenome assembly PVMK01 (sample SAMN08533507, study PRJNA380276) | Marine sediment metagenome, whole genome shotgun sequencing project. | reverse complement strand
TCTCATTGCCGTCACTGCCATTGACTCCCTTTGCACCTTTTCTCTGCATTCCTTTTGAATAAGCTATACTCATCCTATTTACGAAAATGCCAAGAAATGACACGATAGCCATTGTCAAACCTATCCTGTCAGCTGTCTGCTCTACCTTGAAGCCTAGAGTTCCGCTGTATACGGGCATGCTGTGAATAATCATTTCACCATCCATCATGTGACAGGACTGGCAGGTCTTATTGTTTAAATCTGCCTCCATGAAATGCAGTTTTGAGTTTCTGTGCATTTTTTTAACAATAGAGGGAATGCCCGCAAGCCAGTCATAATGACAGCGTTTGCACATATCTGATGACCTCAGGTATGGAGATCCTATAGTATCCAGTCCATGGTCTCTCATATGAGCCAGTTCATGTTCATCCCAACCCGGGCCATATAGCATGTTTGGCTCTACTTCACCCTCGGGCATGCCATTTATTAAGTGACATACGCCGCAGTCGATGCTTATCTTTGATAGCTCTTTTAAGGCTGCTTTTCCCTTGATTGAATCAGGAGAATCTACTGCAGAGACTATTAATCCTGATATCTTCTCAAGAAGATCGTCCGATGCATTCTTGACCCTTGGAGAGTGACAGGTGAAACAGTCATCCCTGAGAATGGCTCCGGTTTTGCTGTCAGAGCTGGCGGAGAACTTAATATAATTTCTGAATGCTTTTAAAGTGTTACCTTCAGAAAGGCTGGTTGCATGTGCTGACAGAGGATATTGCAGACCATGTTCCTTGTGGCATTCTTTGCACAGAAACACATCTTTCCTCATGACCAGATCATCAATGTTATCAACTGTATTTGCATCGGACGAATAAGGGAATATCAGCAAGCCAGTGAAAAATATCGCAAATATGGTATGTCTAAAAAATATCAAAATATAAACCCTCAAAATAAATAAAATATCTAATTAATAATAATTACTATCAAATCAATATATATTTATTCGGTAATTCAAGAATATTCTTTAATAATAGGGAGTCGGGGGGAGGGGGGCTTTATTAATGATTTCTGCTAGTTTTTATACATCATCTTCCCAGTGGAGGTAGGGTGAGGCAGATTTTATTGTGTTTTTGTAATACGCCCATACAATGTTATTAAACATTTCTTAAAAGAGGGCGGGGAGACCCCGCCCCTACGAACAATTATACCTTTGAACACTTGAACATTCTTATTCCCTGTTCTGCTCTAACTTCTCCAGCAGTTCCTTTTTCTTTACACGGCCATAAAGGTTGGAGTCGTCCTTGAATTCAAACACCGGAATTTCATATCTGTATAGTTCATAGAGCTCATCATCTGATTCAATATCAACCTTATTGATATGAATGTCATATTTCAATTTAAGGCCGTTGAGCATCTCCTCTGCTGCGTCACAGAGCCAGCAGCCTTCCTTGTAATATAATGTTACTTTGACCATAGGGGATATATTAGCACAAGTAGATCATGTTCCAGGCGAGCCAAAATGACAGACAATAGCTGAAATTAGCGTAGGGGCGAGGTTGCCTCGCCCTCAATAAGATATAGCATTCATTACAAAGGGCGGGGAGACCCAGCCCCTACGATTGAACAATAAAAGGTATAACAAAATATATGTCTTTATAAACCAAGAGGTGAAAGAACTGCCAGCCTCTTTTTAGCATGTCTTCCCATTTCAGTGTTTGGAGCTACTATTAACTGGTTTTTGTATGAAATAACAGCTGATCTGGTGTCGCCTGTTTTCTCAAAACAGATTCCAAGAATACCATGCACCTCGGGGTGCTTCTGGGCTGCCTTGGCAAAGTTTAGCAGGTAGGGCAGGGCCTGTGAATACTGTCTGTTTTTGTAAAAGCTTTTTCCCAGTCCGAAATGTGATGCACCATGACCGGGATATATCTTGATACTGCTTTTGAAAGAACTGATGGCCCTGGTATATTTTTCGTCAAATAAGTGAACCAGTCCCATGCCATATACAGAAGGTTGAAATCCAGGGTCCAGGTCAAGTGCCTTCTGAAATGCCTGTTTTGCTTTGCCTGTATCTTTTTGCTGCAGTCTGACCATTCCCATCAGGTTATGAAAGGGTGGCTGGGAATTATTTTGACTGATGGCTTCATTAAGTTCATCTTCAGCCTTGCCATATTTACTCTCCTGATAATAGCTCTGGGCTTTGTCAAACTTAAAGTATATTTTATTAATATTACGCATAGTTGCAGTAGCATTCATGAAGCGATTACTGAACTTCCCATCACCCTTTATAGTGTAAGGAGGTAATTCATTAATCATGCCCTGAATTTCACTGATCCTGACCTCATGACGAGGGTGGGTTGAAAGGATACTGCTCATAAAATTGTCCTGCCCCCGGGACTTCCCCAGCCTTTTTAAATAACGGTCTACTGATGTCTGGAGTATATTATGGGCTGATTTAGCCTCGTGAGGATCATATCCAAGTTCAGACATGTACCTGGCGCCAAGCCTGTCAGACTGTATCTCCTGTCCTCTGCTGAATTTGAGAAGAAGCAGACTGCTTCCGATCTGACCTACTGTAAGAAGTGCATCACCACCCTGCGTTCCTTTTAGAGCAACTGAGCCGATTGAGAGGCCTACCTGCTGCAACTGCATCTGGGACAACCTCTGCGCAGTGTGTCTTGCCATGACATGGCCGATCTCATGACCCATGACAGCTGCAAACTGGGCCTCATTCTCCATATCGCTCAATAGACCGCGTGTAATTACAACATAGCCGGGCAGGGCAAATGCATTGGGGACAGAGGTATTCTGAACGGAAAACTGCATGGGCATATGGGACCTTTCAGAGATTGCCCATAATTTTTTAACTATATCTCCAAGATAAGATTCAAGCTCTTTATCCCGGTAATGACCGCCAAAATCCCATTTCATGGATGGGGCTGCATCTTTCCCAATCTTCAGCTCCTGTGACTCGCTTATCAGCATGAGTTCACTCTTACCTGTCACAGGGTTGGTCGCACATGATAATGCGGTGAACATCAGAATAATTAAAGAAAGGGCAATTGCTGTATTTTGGAAATATCTGTTAAGTAACATGGCATATCAATTTTAGCTAATTAGGAAAGTTCCTTCAATAGCTTATTTTATAAAGATTTTATTTATTAAGTCGATTAAATAAATGAGACATTTATTGCGTATAAAAGCAAGAGAAAAAAGTTCCAGAAGAAAATGGAAATAAGGGGTTTAACCTTGGGCCAACTGGATGTATAATTAACTATTATGAAAGTTAAAGAGGAAGAAAGAGTCACAGAAGAAAAGCCTGCTGTTAAAAGCCGTGTGCTGCTGATTGAAGATAACAAAGCAGAGCAGATGACTCTTGTACAGCTACTGAGAGATAGGAACAGTAAGTATGATTATGTCATGGTCGGCTCTGTTACAGAGGCAAGGGAAGTAGTAGATGCAGTTCACTTTGATGTAATAATAACCGACTTCCTGCTTAGCGACGGCACTGTATTTAATATCTTTGAGTCTATTAAGGAGATACCCATAATAGTTGTGACCGAAGGTGGTGATGAAGGGATAGCAGTCAAAGCCATGAAGGCAGGTGCCTATGATTATATTATAAAAGATCCTGAACTTAACTACCTTAAAGTCCTTCCAATGACAATCGAAAATGCGATCAAGAGAAAGGAGTTTGAAGAGAAGCTCAGGCTCCTTGAATCGGCAGTAATGAGCGCTAATGATGCGATTATAATATTGGAGGCAGAGCCGGGTGAAATGATGGGCAGGCGGATACTTTATGTAAATGAAGCATTCACCAGGATGACGGGATATACCATTGAAGAAGCTACGAAGAGTACACTTCGCATGCTGAGAGGTCCCAGGACAAGCCTTGAGGCACTGAATGAAATCCGTGTTGCCCTTGAGTCCCGCAGGCCTGTTCGGGTTGAACTTATCAACTACAGAAAAGATGGATCTGAGTTCTGGGTTGAATGCAATATCGTTCCTTTTGCTGATGAGAAAGGCTCATTTGTTCACTGGGTCTCTGTACAGAGAGATATTACGGAAAGGAAGATTGCCGAGGACGAGAGAGAAAAAATGATGCGGGAAATTGAGTCGATGAACGCAGACCTGACAGAGCTTAACCAGGAGATTGAGACAATCGGGGCTGAGAGGACCATGAGCCTGATGGCATTGACAGTTGCGGACAGGATAAGAAACCCTGCATCCATGATAGGTGGAAGGTGCAGGCGCATATTAAAAAAAGATAATCTTCCTGAAGATATAATGGCAGGACTTCAACAGATCATGGAGGGCGCTGAAAAGCTTGATAAAATAGTCAGTGACTTTGAAACTCTTTTAAAAGAGCGGCAGTCCAAATTTAAACATGATGACCTTAACAGTATAGTTGAAAAAGTTGTGCCTGTAATAGAAAAGGAAGCGGCATTTAAAGGTATTAAGATAACCACCAAAATCTCAAGAGACCCTCTGAAGCTGAATATGCAGAAGGACCTGCTAAGGGTGGCAATATTTCATGTAATGAAAAACGCAGTGGAAGCCACATCAAAAAACGGCAAAATAGAGGTTGAAACTTCAAAGGAAGATGACAAGGTCATTTTAACCATTTCAGATACTGGATATGGTATTCCTGACGGAGAGATTGATAACGTGTTCAAACCTTTTTTCAGTACAAAAGAGCGAGGATTCGGAATGGGTCTTCCCTTGGTTAAGCAGATAGTATCTGAACATCTTGGAGATCTGGTTATAGAAAGTAAGGCTGGTAAGGGCTCGGTATTCAAGATGATTTTCCCTACAACATGGCGGGAAAAAAGACTGTAATATAAATTTAAGGGTCCAAGGATGCGAGGGGTCAAGTGAACTACTAAAAAATAAAGAGTAAATATGTTCTCATTTATATTAACCCTAGAATCCTATAATACTAATCCTAGAATACTAATTGCTTTTTAACAGTGTGATGACATAAACTGATTGTCCCAAAAAGAGAGGTATTTATGAATATTGCTGATATATTCACAAAAGTTAAAGTGATTACTGCTGATGATACAAAAGAACTGATTAGTAACAAACCGCAGAATGAACTGGAGATTATAGATGTACGTCAGCCTGCTGAATATGAAAGGGGCCATATAACAGGTGCGAAGCTTATCCCACTGTCAACTCTTGCTGATAATATTGAAAAACTGGATGTGTCGAAGACAATTGTTACTTACTGTCAGAGAGGGGTCAGAAGCAGCTCTGCCGCAGCCCTGCTAAAGCGCATGGGTTTTGAGGATATTTTCAGTATGAAAGGCGGTATAGAGGCGTGGAACGGTAATGTTGCTACAGGTGATTATGATGCCGGTCTTTTTTTAATAGAAGGCAGAAAGACTGTTGATGAGTTTGTCACACTGGCATGGGCAATGGAAGAGGGCGCCCGCATATTCTATTCCCGCGCCATGGACCTGGTTGCGGACACTGAAGCAAAGGACCTTTTGTCCATGCTGGTTAAAGCAGAGGAGAACCATAAGGCTGCTCTTGCTAAAACTTTAAGCCGGATTAAAGAAAAAGAGATGACTGACGATATAATAAAGGACGGATCGCTGGACAATATCATGGAAGGCGGCATTTCAGTTGATAAAGCCATTAACTGGCTCAGGGACCAGGAGAATAGTCTTATTAGTGTTCTTGAATTGTCAATGCATCTGGAAGCCAACTCTCTTGATCTGTATATGAAGATGCATAATGAACTGGAAGATGATGAAGTGAAGAAAGTTTTTAGCGGATTAGTAAAAGAAGAGAAGGCACATCTGGCAAGGCTGGGAAACCTGCTTAACGAAAAAATTGCCTGATAAAAAAATATATGTTTGAAATTTCAATTAATTTGTGATATTTATTAATAAGAAACAATTAGGAGGACTTAAATGAAAAAAGCAACAAAAAAGGCTGTTGTAACAAAGAAAGCTGCTGGAACAAAAAAAGCAGTGGTTGCAAAAGCACCGGCAAAAACTAAAACGGTTTCAGTGCAGGGCCTGAAAAAACAGTATCTGAAAAAAAGCGCATCCTGCAAGGTCACATTCAGACTTCCCAAGGAGGCTGCTCCTACTGCAGAGATGGTAACAGTTGTTGGAGATTTCAACGATTGGGACCTGAAGGGAACGCAGATGCAGAAACTTAAGAGCGGAGACTTCAAGGCCACTGTTGAATTGCCCTGTAATAAAGAGTTCAGGTTCAGATATCTTGTTGATTCAGACAAATGGGAAAACGATTGGGCAGCTGACAAGTATCTGCCAAACGAATATGGGGATGACGATTCAGTTGTAGTCATTGAAAGCGTAAACGGGTCATCTTAATTATATCAACCTGCTTTTTAAGACTTAGCTAGCTGGATTGGGCTTTATGAACAGACTGTCAAAATACCCGTCGGTTCATCTACCAATTGACTTTTAAATTAATTAGTTATCTTGGGTTTAGGGTTTAATTTCTTGCTCCTGAGACTTCTTTTCTGTATCAAGGATGTAATGTTTTCTGCTGGTTTGTGTGTTAGTATGGCCCAGTAGTTCCTTAATATTATTGGCAGCTTCTATATCACACTTCTCCTTTGTAACTTCGGTTGCGAGGATAAATATCTGTTGTTAATATTTCATATAAAGTATAATAAAGAGATATGTAGGAAGAGAAATAAATGAGCAGAAAATCCCCATATAGTAAAAGACGTTATGAAAGAATCCCTGTGAATGAAGGGGTATGTTGTATTGATAACGGTAGCCAACACCTAGGTAAACTGCTGGATTGTTCTGCTGAAGGTATGCTTATTGAGACCCAGGTTTCTGACCCCATGAACCCTAACCTTGAAATAGTTATCACGACGGGTAAAGAGCAGTTGCATGTACCTACTCAGGTTGTCAGAATATACAAAAAACATGGCTTACGGACAAAATTGGGTGTAAAAGTTCTGAGCAATGAAAATAAGTATATACAGTTTGTACTAAGAAGCGCTTTAAGAGATGTTGAGGAATAAATAAGGCCATCTGGGTATCAATTGATGAGTATACATATATATCAATGAAATCAGGATTATGGCAAGGGGCAAGGTTGTCATCTTTCCTCTTCATATTTTTTATCCTCCTTTAGATTTTGATAGTTCCCCGACATGGTATAATGTTCCTGAGATGTTCCTGACTGGTATTTGGCTCTTTTTTATCATTATTTATTAGGAGCTTGTAAGTGAATAGACTGTCAAAAGAAAAGTCTGCCTACCTGAAACATGCTGCAACCCAGAAAATAGACTGGTATCCCTGGACAGAGGAAGCATTTGAAAGAGCAAGAGAGGAAGATAAACCCCTTTTCTTAAGCTCAGGTGCGGTCTGGTGTCACTGGTGTCATGTCATGGCCAAAGAATCATTTTATAATGATGAAATCGCATCCATTCTTAATGAGAAGTTTATAAGCATAAAGCTTGATCGCGATGCAAGACCTGACATAGACAGAAGGTATCAGATGAGTGTCAACCTTATGGGGTCTGGTGGTGGCTGGCCGCTAAGTGTGTTTATGACACATGACAAGAGGCCCTTTTTCGGTGGCACCTATTTCCCGCCTGATGACCGTCAGGGCAGCCCGGGTTTCAGAAAGGTGCTGCTGGCAGTTGCCGAACTTTATAAAAATAAGAGAGATGAGATAACAAAATATTCTGATAATCTCATGGATGCCCTGAAGCCGTCACCGGCAGCAAAAGGAGAAATTAGCGAATCCCTTACTACTGAGATCATGAAAAGCATTACCTCAAATTATGACTCCCAGAGCGGAGGATTTGGCAATGCGCCAAAATTCCCCATGTTCGGTGCGATGGAGTTCCTGATCGAAAAGTATTATCTTGACCGTGATAAAAAGACAGGAGAGATGATTAATAAAAGTCTCCAGTCCATGGCCTGTGGTGGATTTTATGACCAGGTAGGAGGAGGCTTTCACAGATATTCAACTGACAGGGAATGGATTATTCCTCATTTTGAGAAAATGGCTGATGACAATGCATGGCTCCTGCGCAACTATCTTAATGCCTATGCTGTAACAGGTAATGATTTCTTTAGAGAAATAGCTGAAGGCACAATAAGATTTATAAAAGAAGTTCTACTTGATCCTTCGGGAGGCTTTTACGCCAGTCAGGATGCTGATGTTACACCTGATGATGAGGGAGGCTATTTTACCTGGACCGATGATGATTTCAAAGAAGTTCTTAATGAGGAGGAGTATAAAGTGCTTTCTCTTTATCTTATGCATGAAAGAGGGTCCATGCATCATGATCAGTCCAAGAGAGTACTTTTTGTGTCCTTGGGTGCAAAGGAGATTGCTGAAGAAACCGGAATGACTATCGAAAAAATCATGAAAATAGTCGAAAGTGGTAAAGAAAAACTGCTTGTTCAGCGTAATAGCAGAGAAATACCTTTTATAGACAACACGCTATTTACTTCAATAAATGGAATGATAATATCTGTTTTTATCCTGGCCAGCCGGATATTAAAAGATGACACCCTGAAAACAACGGCCTTAAAAAGTCTGGACAGGATAATGGAACTGCGATTTATTAATGGCAACCTGTTTCACACTGATGATATAAATGCTCTACTCGATGATTATATATATATTATTGACGCCCTGCTGTCAGCATATGAAATAACAGGAGATAAAATGTATTTTGACAGGGCAGAGGAATTAATGAATATATGCATAAATAAACTTTGGGATGATAAAACCGGTGGTTTCTTTGATTCAGAAGAAGGTCTCCTTGATATTAATATTAAGGCGATTGAAGATGTGCCTCATCCCTCGGCAAATTCGTTGGCAGTTAAGGTGTTTCTGAAGTTCTATTCCATTACCGGCAGGAAGGACTACCACAGATATGCAGAGATGATACTTGAGCTTTTTATTGAGCAGGTAAAGCTGACAGGAATTCATTCAGGATATTATTTCTGTGCCCTTAATAATTATTTTAATATGTTAAAATTGACAATTAATACCGCTCCGGGAAGTGATCTGGCAAGGGCAGCTATTGATATTTACAGCCCCTTTAGTAATATTGTGTATGGAGAGGACAAGGGGCAGGTGATTCCATGTATGAAAGATACATGCTTTGCACCGGTTAAGTCTCCGGAGGAGCTGATAAGTTTTTTCAAAGAGCAGAAATTGAGTCATAATTATCATAAAGAAAGTGAGGCGCAGTTAATGGGAGATTATTCAGTAAGTGAAGTAGTTGAACAGGCTGTCCAGACCGAAAAGTTGGGGTATGATTTTTATACGCAAATATCACAGAAATTTACTGATAATGAAGGACTCAAAAATCTGTTTGATACGCTTGCTGTAAAGGAACAGCAGCATGAGGTGACTTTCAGAGCCCTTAAAGATAAAGTGGCTGACCAGAAATTTGAAAACTGGGAAGAGGCCGGTAAATATATGAAGTCTATCGTTGAGTCAGAGTTCTTCCTGGGAAACGATAAATCCTTGCTATCGTTGGAGCATATTAAGTCTGTTGAGGATGCTGTGAAATTCGCGATTGGCTTTGAAAAAGAAACACTACTGTATTTTTATCATCTCAAAGATGCGCTAAATGATAAAGATACTATTGATGAGATCATAAAAGAGGAACAGAGTCATATCGTATGGCTTAGTGACTTCAGGAAGACACTTTAACCCTCCTGATAAACCCATATGGATTATACAATTAAAATAGGCGGTGAGGCAGGGCAGGGCATCCAGACCATAGGAGGTACTCTTGCCAGGCTCTTTTCAAGATCTGGCTATCACGTATTTACCCACCAGGACTATGAATCTCGTGTGAGGGGCGGGCATAATTTCTACCAGGTCCGATTTGCTGATAAACCAGTCAGCGCCTCAAGGGAAAAAATAGATATCATTGTTGCTTTTGATAAAGAGAGCATTGCACTTCATGAAAAAGAGCTTTCCCCTGATGGTCAAATTGTGTATGATTCCAAAATTCTTAAGCAAAAGTATGAGGGGCCCCGGTTTCTTGATGTTCCATTTGCTGATTTAGCTATTGAAAAAGGTGGTCAAAAAATTATGGCAAACACTGTTGCCATAGGGTCAGTGCTGGGAATGATTGGTATAAAGACAGACCTGCTTGTCCAGATCATTAAAGATGCCTTCAGAAAAAAAGGTGACGAAGTGATTGCCGGTAATATAGCTGCAGCAAATGCAGGGTATGAATATGCGTTAAAGAACTGTCAGGGTTGCTCTTTTAAACCGGCGCCAAGCAATGAGTCTAAAATGCTGATTGCAGGCAATGATGCCATTGGACTCGGAGCTATTGCTTCAGGCCTGAAATTTTACTGTGCTTATCCAATGACCCCCTCAACAGGAATAATGAATTATATTGCAGGCAAGGAAGAGGAATATGGGATTATAGTTGAACAGGCTGAGGATGAAATTGCAGCTATCAATATGACATTAGGAGCTTCCTTTGCCGGAGTCAGAGCAATGACAGGAACATCAGGTGGAGGCTTTGCATTAATGACAGAGGGACTGTCTCTTGCAGGTATAACAGAGACCCCGATTGTAATAGCACTTGCACAGAGGCCCGGTCCTGCAACCGGCTTGCCCACAAGGACTGAACAGGGGGACCTTCAATTTGCTCTATATTCCGGACACGGTGAATTTCCGAGGGCCATCTTTGCGCCGGGCACTCCTGAGCAGGCATTTTATCTGATCAACAAGGCATTTGAAATTGCCGAGCAGTTCCAGATACCTGTGATTATCATGACAGACCAGTATCTGGCTGACAGCGAATGGACACTGGATGGTCTGGATATGACAAAAATCATACATTCTAATCATAGACTGGGTGATGATGAGTTAAGAAAAGCGGAATCTTACAAGAGATATGCTGACACAGATTCAGGGATTTCTCCTCTTGCTGTACCCGGTGAATCAAAACATCTCGTTGTAATCGACAGTGACGAACATAATGAAGAAGGTCATATGATCGAGGACAGTGAAACCAGGATCAATATGATGAACAAGAGGTTATTTAAAAAGCTTCCATTAATAAGAGATCATATTGCACCTCCGGATTTTTACGGGTCAGAGGGACCTGATATTCTTCTCGTAGGATGGGGGTCTACATATGGAGTTATTAAAGAAGTAATTGATGAGTTGTCAATTAATAATAAGATTGCCATGATGCATTTCACTGAAATATATCCATTGCCATTGACTGATGATTTTGATTATGTGAGTATGATGGAAAATTCAAAAAATACAATATGTATTGAGAATAATGCTACCGGACAGTTTGCAAAATTAATCAGATCTGAAACAGGATTTGAATTTGGTACAAAGATATTAAAGTATGATGGAAGACCTTTTACCGTAGAGAGTTTGATGAAGGAGATTAATGAGCACATTACAGGACTATAGGGGAGAGCATCCGGCCTGGTGCCCGGGATGCGGAAACTTCAGTATTCTGAAGGCATTCAAGGATGCCATGATCGATCTGGATATGGCTCCCCATCAATTTACGATCGTCTCCGGAATAGGGCAGGCAGCGAAATTCCCCCATTACACTAAATGCAATACCTTCAATGGACTTCATGGAAGGGCCCTTCCTGTCGCAGCCGGAATGAGACTGGCCAATCATGAGCATCCTGTGATGGTATTTACCGGTGATGGTGACTGTTATGGAGAGGGTGGAAACCATCTGATACATAACATAAGGCGAAATCTGAATATAAAGGTTTTTGTGCATGACAACCAGATTTATGGTTTAACAAAAGGCCAGGCATCTCCAACAAGCATGGAGGGTATGAAGACAAAGAACCAGCCCTTTGGAGTGATCTCAGAGCAAATGAGTCCTCTGGCGCTTGCAATTTCACTTGACTGCAGCTTTGTTGCCCGTGGATTTTCAGGTGATATGGAGCACCTCAAGGGTCTTATTAAAGAAGCGTATAATCATAAGGGTTTTTCACTGGTAGACATACTCCAGCCTTGTGTTACCTTTAATAAAGTGAATACCTTTGAGTGGTACAAGAAAAGAGTTTATCATATCAAAGATGACCATGACCCTCTGGACAGAGTAAAAGCATTTGAAAAGTCATTGGAATGGGGAGAGCAAATTCCTCTGGGAATACTGTATAAAAACAACCGTCCCATGATGGAAGATCGAATTCCTGCTATTATTAAAAAACCATTAGTAAAACAAGATATTGAGATATCAAAGCTGGAAAGAACATTAAGGGAGTTTTACTGACCACACTGGATAAGTCTCTCGTCAGTTACGATCATATCAACTTTTATGTCATGGGGTTCTGACGGGATTATTTCACCGATCTGTTCTTCAAATGCAAGGGCAATGGTTGTAATAGGATCTATTTCAGCCAGTTCTCTGGATTCCAGACTCAGGAGTTTGTCATAATATCCACCACCGTAACCAAGACGGTTTCCTTTGGGATCAAAGCCTGTGCCCGGTATTATTACAAGATCAATATCCTTTAGTGAACATCTTCTGTATCTTAATATTCCGGGCTCCGGAATGCCCATGTAACCGGGCTTCAGTTCATTCGTGTTTTTTACCTCATATAGCTTGAGCACTTTATGTCTAGTGTCAACAAGAGGCAGTACAAGTTTTTTACCAAGTTTTATTATGTCATTAAGATATTTTCTGGTATCCACTTCAGAACGAAACGATACATACATTAAAATAGATTGTGCATTTTTTAAAAACATCATGGGAAAATAGTCTGTTTTCGATTGCTGACTCTTTGGCAGACTTGAGTTCAGGGGGGATTGAGTCTCTTGTCTTTAAGAGCTTTTCTCTAAGTCTTTTTTTCAAACTGCTTTCTCAAGGGCATTCTTAATTTCACCGACTTCTTTAAGTGCCAGTTCTGAAGCCATATATGAAGGAAGGCCATTCATATCTGATTCAACAATGCTTTCGTTATGACTTATCTTGCCAAGAAATTCCATGTCTTCAATATTGCTCTTAATAAATTCAACATCTTTATCTTTTCGGACCTTGTTAGCAACAACAAACACTTTCTTTATTCCGAGTTCTGATGCAAGACCTTTCACAGCAATAGCTGTCTGAAGGCTTCTCTGGCCTGGTTCTACAACAACGATGAAGGCATCTACTCCCTCAGCAGTTCCCCTGGTTAGATGTTCAATACCTGCTTCCATATCAACAATTACAACCTCATCTCTGTCTACAATTAAATGCTTAAGCAATCGTCTTAATAAAGCATGTTCAGGACAATAGCATCCTGATGATGCGAACTTGGATTTGCCCATAACAAGCAGTAGAATATCATCGATTCTGTATCCAAATCCCTCCGGTATATCATCAACTTTTGGATTGATTTTAAAAATACTTCCGCTTGTGCCGGGCTTGGCTCCAGTCCTTTCTTCAACAAGATCAGCCATCTCACCTATCGGTTTGATCTTTGAAATATCATCTTTTGAGATACCTATAGCAGTTGAAAGGTTTGCATCAGGGTCTGCGTCAACTGCTATAACCTTCTTACCTTCCTTGGAATAAATATGGCTTAAGAGTGCTGAAAGAGTGGTCTTGCCAACGCCGCCTTTGCCTGTAATAGCTATTTTCATTAAAACTCCCTCTAACTTGTTGAAATTAATATGAAAAAGACAAATGTCAATAACTTTAAAAAATACTACCATTGAATGAAGGATTTTGTCAAAAAACACCGGTTTTTCTAATTACCTGAGCTGCGACAAGAAGCTTGGACTTGGGTGATATCACTCAGTGATTGAATGATAATTAGTATTGGGAAATTCTCGATATATGTAACTCAATAATTTATAAAGAATTTATTGCTGGTATGAATAGTGCATATATAAATACTGAGAGAAATTAAACAGTATATATATTGAAGACATATAACACATATGACGAAAAGAGCTGTTATGAAAAATTGCCCAAAACCGGAAATTGATCTGCCTACCAAACAGAGAGATTTCAACCTGTTACGGTATTTTTCCATTTCCAGCATTGCCATTATACTTACACTGACAGCAATATTGTCTTTGGTACTTGTAGTCAGACAGAAGAATATCATGATTGATCACTCTGTGCTTATGATTGAAGAAGATACGCATCAATTGAATCATTCCATGATAAGTAATTATCACTTTACGGTAATTGATAAAAACGGGTATAAAACGATAGATAGAAAGAAAATAAAGCATGATCAGATAGATAAAATTATCAGGGAATTTTTAAACGCCTACACAGACCTTGTGAAAATTAAGATTTATGACAGAGAAGGATTTAATATTTATTCCACTGACAAAAAAGATGCAGGTCAGATAAATAATTCTGAGCAATTCAGGTCTGCTATAAAAAATAACGTAATGTCAAATTTTGTAGAAAAAGACAAACATATGGATCTTGCGAAACAGAGTGATTTACACAAGCTGGATATACTGGAAGTCTATGTGCCAATCATAATATACAAAGATCATATAGGGCATGGTAAACACAAGGCTGAAGAGGTTGTTGGCGTATTTGAATTATACAGGGACATGGGACCGATAATCCATGATGTTGAGGTTGAGTCATTTAAGATATCAGCAATGGTGTTTATTTTTATGGTTGTACTATTTATTTTTCTGCAGATAATTCTTCGCAGGGCCAATATGATAATCAATAAGCAGAATGAGGAAATAGACAGAAATAATCTGAACCTTGAAGAAGCACATAAAAGAATAAAAAATTCCATGAGCGAAGTTATTCAGCATGAGAGTTTTCATATAAGGTATTCAGGGAGCGATCTGCTTAAGTGCTGGGAATTTAAAAACTGTAAACGGACAGACTGTCCAAGCCATGAGTCTTCAAACCTAAGATGCTGGCAGGTATCAGGGACCTTCTGCGGAGGAAATGTCCAGGGGATATTTGCAAAGAAATTTGGAGATTGCAGGAAATGCGAAGTATATAAATATGCCTTTAAAAATAGAATTAACAATATTGGGGAGAGTTTTAACAATATGATGGCCCTTCTTCAAAGCAAACATGCTGAGCTTAATGAGCTTAATAAGAAGCTGAAGGATGTTGCAAATGTGGACCATTTAATGCAGATCGGTAACCGCAGGTATTTCCAGGAGAGAGTTGAATCGATCCATCAACTGGCGTTACGTTATCAGCATTATTACAGTATCATCGTTTGTGACATTGATAATTTCAAAAAATATAACGATACATACGGTCATCAGAAAGGTGATGATGTTCTTATTTCGGTCGCAAACCTTTTTAAGAACGTCTTAAGGAAAACTGATGAGATCTTCAGATGGGGTGGCGAAGAAATAGTAGTGATACTTCCTGAGCAGTCTCTGACAGACGCCCTGATAGTCGCCGAAAGTCTTAGGGCAGGAGTTGAGAAACTATCTATCAAGCATAAAATGAGCAACCATCAGGTGGTAACAGTAAGCTTTGGCGTAGCATCATTTTTTCCTGGTAAAAATACTGAACTAGATTGGGAGAATGTTATAAAAGATGCTGACGATGCCCTGTACAGGGCCAAAGATAGTGACAAAAACACGGTTTACTCTGCTTGATATATTCAACTAGCTGATTCCTGATAACAATTTACTCCTCATGATTTCAACCGGTGGTTTGACCCCGGTCCATAACTCAAAAGCAAGAACTCCCTGCCACAAAAGCATGCCCGATCCATCTACGGTTTTTGCTCCCTTCTCCGAAGCCTTTATTAGTAGAGGCGTTTTTTTGTAAATAAGATCGCATACCACCATTTCTGAAGATATTATGTCTGCATTAACAGGCAGTGGGTCATCGGCATGAAGACCGAGAGGGGTTGCATTAATCAGGATATCTGGTTTGCCTAAAACATCAGGACTGTCCAGCACAAAAACATTGTTGCGAATCTTGCCAAGATCAGAAACAAGCGTATCAGCTTTATTTCTGTCTATATCAAACATGGATAGTTTTGATGCCTTTTCACTTAAATAATAACTGACAGCTCTGGCAGCTCCGCCTGTCCCGATCATGACCACTTCCTTATTATCTACAGAGACAGATTCTTCAGCAAGAGAACTCATAAAGCCTCTACCGTCAGTATTGTATCCCGGTAAGTATGCCATCATGGTTGGTTATGGTATTTACTGCTCCGATAAAAGCTGCCTCTTCATCTACCTTGTCCAGCAGGGGTATGACATTTTCTTTATGAGGAACAGTAATGTTAACACCCGCCAGATTCAGGGAGCGTATTGATTGAACGGCACCCGGAAGGTCATCGGGAGATACTTTAAAAGGAATATAGCACATGTCCAGAGCGAGTTCGCTAAAAGCAGAGTTATGCATCAAAGGTGAAAGTGTGTGTTCAATTGGATATCCGAAAATCCCTGTTATTTTAGTCTTCCCGTTGACAACCATCTGTTATCCCCTTTATAAGTCCTTCAGGTGTTGGGTCAATTACCCTCACATCCATACCAAGGCTTTCTGACATGTCTTTAATCGTAACATTGTCCAGAAATACGTCTGATCCGTTTCTCAGGGTAACGCTTGGAACGAGCAGACAATCAGCTTTTGTTTTGCCCAGAATAGTTTTCACAATATCTTTTCCTGTAAGGAGTCCTGTGACTGTTACGCTGGAACCGAAAAATTTATTCTCAACTTTAAAAAGATCCAGAGTCAGTCCTTCGATAGATTTAATCTTTTCCGTAAACTCCTTAAGAATTGGCATAAAGGATGCTCCGGTGAAGATAGCTACTTTCTTTGGTTTTATTTTTATTGGTATTTTGATACGTTTTGCTTCCTGTAAAAACAATGGAATCAGGCCAACCCCGTTTTCTAACTGGGCCAGGTCTCCATATTCTTTAAGTGGAGGCAGGCTAAGACCTGCTTTTAAATAAAATTCGTCTGCAAGGTAAACAAGGGGATCGCCGTGGCGCCTTTTTAGTCTCCGCCTGAAGCTTTTGACTATGTCTATAACGTTCAATGCATCGTCCTTTGTGACCTGTTTAACAGTTGGCTTATGATATTTCGTAAGTCCCACAGGGACTACAGCTATGGATGATATGTAGGGATAAAATTTCTGGAGGTCTTTAATAGTGTTGACAAGTTCATCTCCGTCATTTAATCCGGGGCATACGACTATCTGGCCGTGTATCCGTATTTTCTGTGAGGTCAGTTCCAGCAGCTCTTTCAGTATGTCCGGCGCCTTGGGATTGCCGATCATCTTTCTTCTTATATCATTGTTGGTTGAATGAATAGATACGTATAGAGGACTAAGCTTTTGTTCAAGTATACGTTTTTTTTCTTTTGGGTTGAGGTTTGAAAGGGTTATATAATTGCCGAAGAGAAAGGACATGCGGTAGTCATCATCCTTAAGGTACAGAGTCTTTCTCATACCTTTCGGAAGCTGGTGAACAAAACAGAAAACACATTTATTTCTGCATGTCTTGGTCCTGAATGGTTTAAGCTCAAAACCAATTGGTTCACCTTCCTTTTTCCTTACATTGAAAGTACGTGACCTGGTGCCGCGCTTGATTTTCAGGTCAATAACATCATCTCTGGAATAATACATGTAATCTATGATGTCATTAACAGGGTGTCCATTCATGCTGAGAACAATATCACCCTTTTTAAGGCCAATTTCTTCAGCGAATGTCCCTTCCGGGACCTGGTTTATTATTGCTTGCATAGTATTAAGTTGATACTACAATTCAAGGATTAGCGACTTTTAATCCTCTATAAACATAATGAAATCCTGACATTGCAGTTAATACCGCTACTAAAATGAATAAAGAATTTAAAAAAGTCATGTCACTGTTGAAATTCAGTGATAACAAAATCAGACCAATCAGCAGGAACTGGCCGGCGCTGGCTATTTTACCTACAATACTCGGTTCAATGTCCAGGTTATTAGTTACAAAGTAAATAATAAAACAGCCTGTAATGACAATCAAGTCCCTGCTTATTACAATAATTGTAAGCCACATCGGAATTAAATCCGACTTGCTCATCATTATAAAAGAAGTCAACAAAAAGAATTTGTCTGCTACAGGATCAAGAATCGTTCCGAAATAAGTTATCTGTTTTTTTACTCTTGCTATAAAACCGTCAAGAAGGTCTGTAATCGATGCTGTTACAAAAATTAATAAAGCATATTGATATTGCTCATAAAAAAGTGTAGCTGCAAAAAAAGGCAACAGCAATATTCTTGTGAGTGTCAGGATATTGGGGATGTTACCAACCATTAGATTTAGCCCCACTGCTTATAAAATTAGAATAAGAATTAAAATCAATGAGTTGCAGATGATTATCTTCAGTATATTATTAAGAAGCCCCTGTTAATTATCAACAGGGGCTTAGAATAAATTATTTTAGAATACGCCCTGTACTTTGCCGGTTTCAACATCTACATCAACCCTTCTGAAGGCAGGGTTTGAACCAGTTCCAGGCATAAGGCTGATGGCTCCTGCCACCGGAACAATAAATCCTGCGCCACCATAAGTCAATACCTCTCTTATCTTGAGCTTCCATCCGGTCGGAACACCCTTGAGAGCAGGATTGTCAGTAAGCGACAGGTGTGTTTTTACCATGCATAGACCAAATTTGGACAGTTCCGGATCTTTCTGAATTCTATCAAGAGACCTGTTAGCTTCAGGTGAGTATTCAACTCCATCAGCACCATAGACTTCCTTTGCAACCAGCTCAATACGTTCTTTAACAGGCTGGTCAAGTTCATAGAGGAATTTGAAATCAGTCTTTTCTTCACATGCTTCAATAACTGCCTCGGCAAATTCGATTGCTCCGTCACCGCCTTTTTCCCAGTGTCTTGAAAGGGCGACCTTTGCACCGGCTGCCTCGGCAAGCTCACGTACCTTGGCGATTTCAGCATCAGTATCATTATAAAATGCATTAATACATACAACAGGGCTGATCCCTGCTTTCCTGACATTTTTGATATGGTGGAGCAGATTGGCACAACCCTTCTCAACCCATTCCACATTTTCAGAACCGTACTCTTCAGGCATTGGTTTGCCTGGCACAGGAACAGGCGCTCCTCCGTGACACTTGAGGGCTCTGATAGTTGCAACTATAACTGCTGCATCAGGAACAAGTCCGCTGTAGCGGCATTTCAGGTTCCAGAATTTCTCAAATCCGATGTCAGCGCCGAAACCTGATTCAGTTACATGATAATCGGAAAGTTTAAGACCTATCTGGTCGGCAATGATAGAACTCTGTCCTATGGCGATATTCGCAAAGGGGCCGGCATGAACAATTACGGGCTGACCTTCCAGGGTCTGCATCAGACTTGGATTTAGGGCTTCAACCATCCATGCTGTCATTGCGCCTGCAACCTGGAGGTCTTCAGTAGTAACAGGATTACCTTTTTTATTGTAGGCAACAACTATCTTGCCCATGCGTTCGCGCATGTCTTTAAGGGAGGTAGCAACAGAAAGGATTGCCATGACCTCTGATGAAACGGCAATTGCAAATTTTGATTTCATCATGAAACCGTCTTTGTTGCCGTTAACGCCGTCAATACCGATTACGATATTTCTTAATGACTGAGCGCAGAAGTCTATGATCCATCCCATTTCAACCTTTGTGGGGTCGATATCGAGTCTTTCCATATTGCTCAAACGCATAAGCTGTTCATCAGTGTAATTGCGCTCATGCTGCATTCTTGATGTAAGAGCAACCATGGCAAGGTTATGAGCATTCATAATGGCATTTATGTCACCGGTAAATCCCAAAGAAAAAGGAGTCAAAGGAATACACTGAGCAAGTCCGCCGCCTGCTGCAGAACCTTTAATGTTCATTGTAGGTCCGCCTGAAGGCTGTCTTATTGCAGCACTTACATTTTTACCTATTTTACCAAGGCCCTGAACAAGCCCCATGGATGATGTTGATTTTCCCTCACCAAGCGGTGTAGGAGTAATAGCTGTTACATCAATATATTTACCATTAGGTTTGTCCTTGAGGCGATCAAGAACAGCCCTGTAATCAATTTTCCCGATATAATGTCCCTGGGGAAGAAGCTCCTCCTTGTTCAGTCCCAGGCGTTCTCCAATCTCAATGATCGTTGCCATTGATTTTTCTGCATCTTCCGCAATTTCCCAGTCTGCATGTTTTGTTGGATCCAGTGGCATAATTAAATCCTCCTTAAATTTATTTTCTTAATTAAAATATCTAAATTATATCGAAGATAAATCTTCCAGTGTATTATTAAATAATTGATGTTTTATTTGTGGTAGCTTGTCTACCATACCCTTTACCCTGTAGGTTTTCTCGTATTAATGGGCACTAAAGAAGTTTAAAACTTTAGCATAGAAAAGTCTTTGGTGTCAAACATTATATATAACTATAAAATTATTTATTAATACGAATATATACAAGTCGGTTTTAAGGGAATTAGTTAATAATATTTTGATTTTTTCATGACTTTAAATTTATAGTTATTAGTGTTCTTTCAGATTAACCTTTATATTTATTAGCTCAATTATTGAAGAAAAGTATGTATTGGCACATAAAAAAAATTAATGCAGTTTATGAAGAATTAAATTGTTCTTCTGAGGGACTGTCATCTGATGATGTAAAAAAACGCATTGAGAAATACGGTCTGAATGAACTGATAGAGGCAAAAAAGAAGACACTCCTCATGATGTTCCTTGATCAGTTCAAGGACTTTATGATCATGATACTGATTGCAGCTGCAATAGTGTCCGGCATAATTGGAGAGTTGGTAGACACAATAGCAATTGTCGTAATTGTTATTCTGAATGCGATTATAGGGTTTGTCCAGGAATATCGCGCGGAAAAAGCGATGAAGGCCCTGAAACAGATGGCAGCGCCATCAGCACTTGTGCTGAGAAATAAGAATGTTTCAAACATTGATGCTTCGGAACTGGTGCCCGGTGATATTGTATATCTTGAAGCGGGCAGGATAGTCCCGGCTGATATGAGGCTGATAGAAACTGCTCAGCTAAAAATCGAGGAAGCTGCCCTGACAGGTGAATCGTTATCTGTTGAGAAGAATCTTGACACACTTGCTGACGAATCCATATCTCTTGGCGACAGGAAGAACCTTGCTTTTAAGGGAACAATAGTCTCATACGGCAGAGGGACAGGTGTTGTAGTTGATACGGGCATGGAAACAGAACTTGGCAGGATAGCCACTCTGCTTCAGGAAGAGGAAGAGGTTAAGACCCCTCTTCAGAAGAGACTGGCAAAATTCGGTCAGCGGTTGGGTCTAGTGGTTCTGGCTATCTGTGCAATTGTCTTTATTGCAGGTTTACTGAGAGGGGAAGCCCCTTTTATTAATGTTCCTGACCGCAATCAGCCTTGCTGTAGCTGCCATACCTGAGGCCCTTCCAGCTGTTGTCACAATATCTCTTGCTCTTGGTGCGCAAAAGATGGTTAAGCAGAATGCACTGGTAAGAAAGCTGCCCGCTGTTGAAACACTGGGATCGGTCACTTATATATGTTCTGATAAAACCGGAACATTAACATTAAATAAGATGACTGTAGAAGAGATATATGACAGGATTCTGGGATCGGGTGTATGGAACTTGAGGGACAATGAATTACTGTCTGGTGATTCAGGTTCCAACCTGTTATTTAAAGCAATGGCACTTAACAATGACTCAACAAAAGGGGAGGATGGAATATTAATAGGCGACCCCACAGAAACAGCTCTTTTAGAAGCAGCAGAAAAAACAGGATACATAAAAACTGAGATGGAAAAATCCCTGCCCAGGGTAAAAGAGATACCTTTTGATTCAGTCCGAAAACTAATGACAACATTTCACTCGGCAGATGAAAGCGGTGTCATTTCTTTTACAAAAGGGGCATTGGAATCAATTCTTGACCGGTCAGATAATATTCTTACCAGTGAAGGGGTGAAGAATATAGATGAAAATATAAGGAATGAAATTATTGATGCAAGTCAGAAAATGGCAAATGACGGCCTGAGAACACTTGCCTATGCAATGAGGAAATGGGAAAGCCTTCCTGAAGATATTACTCCTGAGAATTCAGAAAAAGGACTTACCTTTTTAGGCATGACCGGTCTTGTTGATCCTCCCCGTGATGAGGCAAGAGAGGCTGTTGAAACATGCAAGAGGGCCGGTATAAAGCCCGTAATGATTACTGGTGATCATCCTCTTACTGCCAAAACAATTGCCAAAAGGCTTGGGATCATAGAGGATGGTGACAGAGTTCTTACAGGGCAGGAGCTGAGCAAACTTTCTCTTGAAGAATTCGAGGAACATGTTGAGGAGATAAGAGTTTATGCAAGGGTAGCACCAGAGCAGAAGATTAAGATCGTTAAAGCATTACAGGACAAGGGAGAGTTCGTTGCCATGACAGGTGATGGTGTTAATGACGCCCCTGCTTTAAAAAGGGCTGACATTGGCATTGCAATGGGAATAACAGGCACAGATGTATCTAAAGAGGCTTCTCATATGATTCTCCTGGATGATAACTTTGCTACGATAGTTAAGGCAGTAAAAGCAGGAAGTCGTATTTTTGATAACATCCGCACATTTATAAAATACACAATGACCAGTAATTCCGGTGAGATCTGGACTATATTTCTAGCACCTTTTCTGGGACTTCCAATACCTTTGTTGCCTATCCATATATTGTGGGTTAACCTGGTCACTGATGGTCTTCCAGGTCTTGCCTATGCAATGGAGCCTGCTGAAAAAAACATAATGGAACGGTCTCCCCGACATCCTCAGGAGAATATATTCACCGGAATGTGGTCCCAGATTGTCTGGATCGGTCTGCTTATGGGAGGACTCTGTATATTCACCCAATCATGGGCAATCAGCAGTGGACGTGATCAGGCCCATTGGCAGACAATGGTGTTTACAGTGCTCTGTCTGAGCCAGATGGGTAATGCCTTTTCCATAAGATCTGAGAGACAATCTTTTTTCAGTCTCGGAGTGTTTTCAAACATGTCAATGATGTCAGCAGTGCTCCTCACATTTGTGTTGCAGATGGCTGTTATTTATGTTCCTGTTTTTAATACAATATTCAAGACCGCGCCCCTGTCATTATTTGAACTGACTATTACGCTGCTGATCTCAACAGTAGTTTTTATAGCAGTAGAAACCGAGAAGTGGTGGTTAAGAAGAAAAAAAGATGGACTATCAGATGCCAGATCATAATATACCTGAAAACAATGCATGTTAATGTTTTGTTCCCAATTAATTCCGAGGCATTTACCTATCTTGTGCCGCAAGAGTTGCAATCATATATTAAAGTTGGATTTCGTGTAGAAGTCCCTTTTAAAAGAACTTATAAAACAGGGATTGTAATTGCAATTGATCGTAAGCCTTCCTCAACTTCTTTAAATAAAGGGACAGGTAAACTGAAAAAAAGTATTACCCTCAAACCTGTTAAATCTCTCCTTGATAAGGAGCCCTTTCTTCCTGCTAATATTCTTAAACTAATTACATGGGTATCACAGTACTACCTTTCTACTTCCGGCCTTGCTCTTAAGAATGCTGTTCCCTCAGCTTTTTTTACCGGGAAAAAGGCTGGTAAACCAAGGATTGTATATGAAGAAGAGATTGTTAAATTAAAATTCTTAAATTTAACGAGTGACCAGAAAAGGGCACTGTCTAAAATCAACAGTGAAGATAAAGGGGTGTTTCTAATCCATGGTGTAACAGGAAGTGGTAAGACAGAAATATACATGAGGGCTGTTAAGTCTCTGCCTGAGGGAAAACAGGCCATAGTACTGGTCCCTGAGATTGCCATTACATCACAGATGATTAGCAGGTTTCGAAGTAATTTTGGAGATGAAGTGGTTTTTTTACACAGCGGTCTGTCCACAGGTGAGAGAATTACACAATGGCAAAAAATAAGAACTGGTAAAGTGAAGATAGTTATTGGAGTACGGAGCGCTGTATTTGCACCCTTTAGCAACCTTGGTCTGATCATTGTTGATGAAGAGCAGGAAGCATCGTATAAACAGTTTGAAGGGCTAAGGTACAGTGCAAGAGACGTTGCTCTTGCAAGAGGTAAGCTTGAAAATATAAAAATCATACTTGGGTCAGCTACGCCGTCCATGGAGGCATATTATGCTGCCAAGAGCGGAACGTTTCATTATATCCAGATCGATAAAAGAGTAGAAAAAAAAACCTTGCCGGAAGTTGAAATTATTGACATGACAAAAGAGCTGAAGGACACCTTTTCATTATCTGCAAAACTTGTTGATGCTTTAAAACAGAATGTGGAAGATCATAAACAGTCACTGATCATGCTCAATCGCAGGGGGTATTCTCCATACTTTCTCTGTACCGACTGCGGACATACTCATAAATGTCCCCTTTGCAACATTACACTTATCTATCATAAAGACACTAATACTATGAACTGCCACTACTGTGGCTCCTGGCTTAATCCTGAAACGCTTTGTCCTGAGTGTGGAGGAAAAGAGATGAAATACCTTGGCACAGGGACCCAGCGTGTGGAGGAGGAACTAAACAGGCTTCTACCGGAGTTGTCTTTGGAGAGGATGGACAGGGACACGACACAGAAGAAGCTTTCTCATCACAGAATAGTAAAGCAGATGGAGGAAAGGAAAATTGATCTGCTCCTGGGCACTCAGATGGTAGCAAAGGGTCATGACTTCCCTGAAGTGACCATATCTGCTGTCATATCAGCTGATATTGCCCTAAACCTTCCTGACTTCAGGTCAGCTGAAAGGGCCTTTCAACTTTTTACTCAACTGGCCGGCAGGGCAGGGCGTGGTGACCTTCCGGGCAAGGCATACATTCAGACATACGAACCTGACCACTTTGTATTTGACTATGTGAGAAATCATGATTGCATAGGGTTCTATGAAAAAGAGATTAACCAGAGAAAAGAACTATCCTATCCGCCTTTCAGTAAATTAATAAGGATTATATTCGGTTTCAGGACAAAGGAAAAAGCAAAGAAAATCATATCAAACATTTCTACCGTGATCAAAAGAATGGAGCATAATAATATTGAGATACTCGGTCCTGCGCCGGCGCCTATTGAAAAAATAAGAAACCTCTGGAGATGGCATCTCATTTTAAAAGGCAGGAACGCAAAGACTCTTCGGATGACTGCAAGGGAGATCGTATTTAAGATTGATCACCTGAAAGATGTTAAAGTTGATATAGATGTTGATCCTATAAATCTGCTATGAGAATAATTTCATGTAATTATTTAAAGCGTGAGCAGAAGTTCTTCTATATAATCAATGTATTCCTGGGGAGGATCATCAAGCATAACTCCGAAACCACTATTATTCATTCCTGATCGAAACATCCTTACCATTTTCCCTGAGAGTTGCATAGATTCATTCTTCACAGGCAGCTTTATTGTAATGGTTGTGTTATCCGGGTAGTCTGTCCTTTCAGAAATTACAAACATACCGTTCTCTGACATGTCCTTAACAGTACCGTCATAGAAACTACCATTCTCAGCATATCGAATGCCCAGACGAATCTGAATTCTGAATGAAGCTCTTGCTCCCATAGTTATTATCTCCTTAACTAATATGTATCACATTTCTTGTGAACTTTCATTAATAAATTAATAAAACATATTGAATAAATGGGTATGCAAGGAAACTTGCTTAAGCAATATTTCTTGCTTACCAATAAATATGTTTTATTTGCAAGTAGTTACTGAAAATGAAAAACAATTTGTAAAGTTATCTTTATTTCGAATTAAATTTATTATCAATTCTCAATAGTGAAACCTTCTGATTTTTAAAACAAAACCCATATTTGTCTTTGCGGCATTGATATTGCTAATTCATGTGCAGATTCTAATTTAAACTAACTTGACAACATAGAAATACTACTTTTATGAAGAGCAAATCTATCAACTAATAATGAAGAAAGGGGGGGGGATATCAAAGTTATATCTATATCAAATTTAATTCAAAATATTAATTTATTAGGGAGGAAATAAAATGCCATTTGTAAAGAGAAGACCATTCTTATCAGCAAGCTTAGCGCTTATCTTTGTTGTATTTGTAATAGCTACAATCAGTTATGGGAGTAAACCGGGCGGAGATTATATTGGCAGAATACTGGTAGCAGGACATGGAGGTCATATAGCTGATGCCAACGTTGTGATTGATCCTATGGATCTTGAGAATCCAATTAAAATACCTGACTATACTCTCTGGACAGGCAACAAACTTCATATGATACCTCTTGGTTCTGCAAGCGACCATGCTGTTCATGATGTTCGAATAGACAGCAGGGACAAAAACACAGTTTTCTGGTCAACATATGTGTCACCTAATGCTTCTTTAATAGTCGGAAAGGCAGACCTTATCGAAAACAAGTTTATCGCTGAGAAGAAATACCCCCTTCCAAAAGAGGTAATGGAATTTGGGAAAACAACCAAAAAAACATTGTACTGCGCATCAGGTCAGTCTGAAAACTACTTCATGCCTATTTTTATGGGTTACCCCGGATTTATTGATGTTGTTAACAAAGACACACTGGAGCTGAAACACAGGGTAATGCTTTCAAGCAGTCCTGACCTGCCGGTAAATTACAAGTTTACCCATGGAGTAAACAGCCCTGACATGAAACACCTCTATATAGTAATGAATGATGCTGATAAACCTCATGGTTATCCCAGTGGTAAACAGCACTTCTTTATGCTCGATATGGCATCGCTTGAAAAAGGAGAAATAAAAGTAGTTAACAGTAACTCCGTTGAGTTTCCTGCAGGCACAATAACTTTCAGGGCAACTTTCACACCTGATGGAAAATACATTCTTCAATCCGCAAGGACAAGAACACTTCTTATTAAGGTCGATGACCTGACTGTTGTGAAAAATACTCCTATCCGTGCCGGATGGGAAAATCATGATGTAATGCCTACTCCTGACGGCAAGTATGGGATAGCAGCTCTCAGGGTCCCGGTAGAGAACAAAGACGGAAAAGTTGTTACCGATGGGCAGATTGCATTATGGGACATAGAGAAGAATAAATATATAGGAAAGCCCATGTCCACATGCAGGCAGTGCCATGAAAAGAACGAAAAGCACGGACCCTTAATGTGGGGACTGGAGCTTGTAGGTTGTACAAGATGCCACCAGGATGAAAGAAGTGTTCAGGATGTTATGGGTAACAACATCCTGTGTGGTCTGGACGGCATTTTAAGAATACGGCAGTAAGGTATGTGAGTAAGGGGGGAGAGATATTCTCTCCCCCATCAAAATAATGAAGGACACATATTGAAATGACTTTATCAAAGAGCGGGCAGATACGGATAGGAGTAGTATTTATAATAGTTATTATTGTATCTATTGTATCCGGTATGTGGTTTACAAAATTTATTAATAATTCACAAGCCAGAGAAGTGAGTATTTCTGAATATTCGGGAAGAGTGTTTGAGCCGCCCCTTCCATTACAATCATTTAATTTGACTGACCATAATGGAGAATCATTTTCTCCGGTGAACCTTTTGGGGTACTGGACATTTGTTTTTTTTGGGTATACCAACTGTCCTGATGTTTGTCCAATGGCCCTGGTTGATCTAAATGCAGTTTATGGTGAACTTGAGGATAAATTTGTAC
>PVMK01127467.1_pt1 | contig 27549 bp, 20 predicted proteins | sample 1853481 | NCBI WGS metagenome assembly PVMK01 (sample SAMN08533507, study PRJNA380276) | Marine sediment metagenome, whole genome shotgun sequencing project. | reverse complement strand
GTTCACCAACTCCTGGCTGAGCGGGTTCTTCTTTTCCGGCTTATTGAAGGTCAGGGTGACGATGTGTCCGTCCTGCTGCACCAGCAGGGCTTGATAGTCGCGCTCCTCCATGTCCGGATTCTTGGGCCCCCATTCCGTGAAATCAAGGCGAATGATTCCGCATGTAAGGTCGCGAGGTTGCAGCCATTTCAGGCTCCGTGTACTGTAAGCTGACACGCAGCTGGAGGGGGAATTGAGCTGGGATCGGATCGGGTGTGCGCTTGCACTGACCGCAGTGGTTTTGCTGTTGGCAATTCCTCGTGATGCCGGGGCGCAGATCGATCCTGCGGTCTTCGACAGCACGCAAGCCACGCCGAAGGGCACGATTGGTTTGGCCCTCGTCGGTGCCGAGCTCGGGCTCATCATTCCGTCCGCCTCAGGGCTCAACGAGCCGTGGTCGTTGGCGGTCTTTCCGATCGTGGGTGCGACCGGTGGTGCGCTAGCCGGGTACTTCGCCCTAGACAGACCGGACCGCCAAAAGGGGTCGGTTGCTGCCTTGGTTGTCGGCATGGCGGGTGTGCTTCCCGCCATCTTGGTCACCGTTAAAGGGGTCCGGAAGGAGCGACAGGACCGCTGGGAGCCGACCCCGCAGATCGACCTGCGAACCGAACGAGAGCAGCGCGCGTTCGAGACCGCCGAGGCAGGGCCGGGGCTTCTTCGCCGGTCACGATCTGGCCTGCGTATCGCCGTGCCAGGGATGACGTTCTCCCGGATAGCTCCACAGGATGCGGAAACCGCACGGATGGGTGGCCTCCGTGACCGAACCGAGATGCGGCTTTCCCTCGCGTCTGGCGTGTTTTAGCGTTCCTGTATGATCACCTCGACCGTGCGTCGGACCGTGCGCGAACGTGCGCTGCTGTCGCCCGGAGACCACGTGCTGGTCGCGTGCTCCGGTGGGCCGGACTCCACTGCGTTGTTGCATGTGCTGCATCGGCTGCGGAGCGAGCTTGGCGTCACGCTTTGCGTCGCGTCGATCGACCACGGCCTACGGCCCGAATCGACATCGGAGGTCGAACGAGTGGGCGGCTTTGCGAGCGCGCTCGGCGTCCCATTCTACTCGGCGCGCGTCGAGCTCGTGAAGGAGGGCGCCTCGCTTCAGGCGCGCGCGCGCGAGCTTCGATACGGGGCGCTCCAAGAGGTAGCTCGCGCTCGCGGCGCTGCCTGCATCGCCGTAGGGCACACGCAGGACGACCAAGCGGAAACGGTGCTCGCGCGGGTGCTGCGCGGCGCCGGGCTCCGCGGTCTTGGGGGGATCGAGGCTCGAAGGTCCGACAGCGTCATCCGCCCACTGCTCGATTGCCGTCGCGCCGATGTGCGGACCTATGCGGTGGAGCGCCAGCTCCCATTCGTCGACGACCCCTCGAACCACCAGCGCACTTTCGAACGGGTTCGCATCCGGCACGAGGTCCTGCCCGCCCTCGCTGCCGAGGATCCGCGCGTGGTTGAGCACCTTTGCGCATTGAGCGACGAGGTGACCGAGCTCAACGCCTACCTCGACGCCAGCGTCCCCAAGCTCCCTCCGGAGGGCAACCGCCTTGTTCCCATCGAAACCCTCTCGGATCTCCCGGCCCCGATTCGGATTCGCTGGCTTCGGCGCTGGATCGCACGGGAAACCGGCTTAACCCCTAACCGCAGCCATCTCACGGAGGTGGGCCGACTTCTTACGGGTCGGGGCGAGGTCCTGCTAGGATCGGGGTGGTCCATTTCCCGTCAGGGTGGCGGGCTTTCACTGGAATATCGTGCGCATCGTAGAACACGTAGCAATCGCTCCTGAGTGTTTGGTCGGGCAACGGTTGCCAAGTGGCTTCCGCGGCCTCACAAAGATGGAAGGGGCTATGGCCTCATGCTAGGCCTGTGAGTCGGCCCCGCCGCTGCCTTATCATATGAAACAAAGCCAAAAAACACTGCTCTTCTGGGTCCTCGTGATCCTGATGTGCATCGTGATCTTCAATTTTGTCGCGCGCGAGGAGCAGCCTCGAAGCGTTCCGTTCAGCGAGTTCGTCACGGACGTCGTCGACGGCAAAGTCCAGAAGGTTAAAATCCGTCCACAAGACAACAGCGGCGAGTACACGTACTGGCTCAAGTCGGCCGATGACAGCGCGCAACAGGGTCAGCGCGGCGCTCGCAGTGAGAAGGTCACTGTCGGCATCATGGGTGAGCAGATCAACCAGCAGCTGCTCGATGCCCAAGTCAGCGTCGAGTACATGCCCGAAGACGAGAACAGCCTTTGGACGAGCATCCTCGTGACTTGGCTTCCGATGCTCTTCCTCGTCGGCATTCTCTTGTTTTTCATGCGCCAGCTTCAGGCTTCCGGCGGCAAGGCGATGAGCTTCGGCAAGTCACGCGCCCGGCTCCTGAACGACTCTGCGAACAAGGTCACCTTCAAAGACGTTGCCGGCATCGACGAGGCGAAGGATGATTGCGAAGAAATCATCGCGTTCCTGAAGGACCCGAAGAAGTTTCAGCGCCTTGGTGGCCGTATTCCGAAGGGTGTGCTGCTCATGGGTGCGCCCGGTACGGGCAAGACGCTCCTGGCGCGCGCCATCGCCGGCGAGGCGGGCGTACCGTTCTTCAGTATTTCCGGGTCCGATTTCGTCGAGATGTTCGTCGGCGTTGGCGCTTCTCGTGTCCGTGACCTGTTCGAGCAGGGCAAGAAGCACGCGCCCTGTATCATTTTCATCGACGAAATCGACGCCGTCGGCCGCCATCGTGGAGCCGGGATGGGGGGTGGTCATGACGAGCGTGAGCAGACCCTCAACCAGCTCCTCGTCGAGATGGACGGTTTCGAATCGAGTGATGGTGTCATCATCATCGCTGCGACCAACCGGCCCGACATTCTCGACCCTGCGATCCTTCGCCCCGGGCGCTTCGACCGTCGCATCATCGTGCCCCGGCCCGACTTGAACGGGCGCCAGGGCATCCTGGCGGTGCACTCCCGCCGTGTCCCGCTGGCCGACGACGTGCAGCTCGACATCATTGCGCGAGGAAGCCCCGGCTTCTCCGGCGCCGACCTCGAAAACCTCGTCAACGAGGCCGCGCTCCTCGCAGCGCGCCAGGACAAGGACCTCGTCGCCATGATCGACTTCGAGATGGCCAAGGACAAAGTGATGATGGGCTCCGAGCGGCGGTCGATGGTGATCAGCGAGCACGAGCGCAAGACGACGGCGTACCACGAAGCCGGGCACACATTGGTGGCCTGGAAGCTTCCGCACCACGACCCGATTCACAAGGTCACCATCATTCCGCGTGGCCCCGCACTGGGCCTCACCATGGCGCTGCCAGAGGAGGATCAACTCAGCTACAGCGCCGACTGGGTCCGCGACCGTATCGCGATGGCCCTCGGTGGGCGGCTGGCTGAAGAGGCCGTGTTCGGCCAGCTCACGACGGGTGCCGCGGACGACTTCAAGAAAGCCACCCAGCTCGCGCGCTCGATGGTGACCGAATGGGGGATGAGCAAGGCCCTCGGCCCCCTCTCGTACGTCGAAACGGAGGAGACAGGCTTTCTCGGCCCATCCTATCACAAAGAGTACTCCGAGGAGACGGCCAAGGAAATCGACGACGAAGTTCGCCGGATCATCAACGCGCAGTACGAGCGCGCCAAGGTCATCATCGCCGAGCATCGCAAGGAACTGGAAGCGGTCGCCCAGGCATTGCTCGAGCGAGAGACCCTCGGGCGGAACGAGATTGAGGCCATCATGTCCGGCAAGGAGTTGCCGCCGCCCATCACGGTCAACGTGCCCACGTACGCGGAGAAGCGTCGCGAGAGCGAAGAAAAGCGAAAGGGCGCCATCTTTCAGCCCCGCCCGCGAGAGGTCCCCAGCGCAGGGTAGGTGACGGAGGTCCTGATGCCCGAGCTGTGGGGCGTCATCAATGTGACGCCAGATTCATTCAGCGACGGTGGTCGGTACCTCGATCCCGGCGCGGCGGTCGATCACGGTCGGGCGCTGCTCCGGCAGGGTGCCGATGTACTCGACATTGGGGGCGAATCGTCTCGACCAGCAGGCCACACCTACCGCGACGGCTTTGAACCCGTGTCTGCCGGCGAAGAAATCGCGCGGGTGGTGCCGGTCATCGAGGTGCTGGGGGGCGAGCTTCGGGCGCGGGTTTCCATCGATACGGTCAAGCCCGAGGTTGCTGCGGCCGCGCTGGCTGCGGGCGCGAGCATCGTCAACGACGTGCGTTGCGCCGAGGATTCCGGTCTCGCAGAAGTTGCCGCGGCCGCCGGCGCCGACTACGTCATCATGCACAATCGCGGCCGGGGGGAAGTGCGGTCCCCCCACACCGACTACGAGGACGTGGTTCGAGATGTGCTCGACGAGCTTCTCCGCGCAGCTGAACGCGTGGAGCGTGCCGGCGTGCCGCGTGCCGCGGTTTGGCTCGATCCGGGCCTCGGATTCGCCAAGACAGCCCTCCAGTCCGCCGCGCTCCTAAGTTCTCTTGGGCGTTTCCGAAAGACCGGATACCGTGTACTTGTGGGGCCTTCGCGGAAATCTTTCATTGCCGAGCTTGCGCCGAATCGGGGTGGTGAGCTGCCGGCGGCCGACGATCGGCTCGGCGGTACGGCCGCTGCAGTCGCGATCTGCGCAGCGGCCCGGGTTGACGCGGTCCGCGTGCACGACGTGCATGTGATGAGTCAGCTCGTTCGTTTCGCCGAAGCTCTTCGCGGCTCGAGCGAGCCTTCGCCATGATCGAAGTCCTCACCACCGTGCTGACCGAGCTCAGCGACGGCTTCATAGCCTTCTTCCAGCGAAACCCATGGGACGTGCTTTACGACTGCTTCGACATCGGTTTGGTGGCGGTCCTCATCTACTGGGCACTGGTCATTTTGCGCGGTACGCGCGCGATGCAGGTTGCCATCGGTTTGTGTCTCGTGTTCGTCGGCTACCTCTTCGTTCGGCGTGTTGGGTTGGTGACCGTCACCACGATCCTCGATTCGGTGCTCGCCTATCTCGCGGTCATCGTCGTCATCATCTTCCAATCGGACATCCGGCGCGCGCTGGCGCGAATGGGAAGGCGCCCACTCCTTCGTGGGCAGCGCACCGCGAAAGAGACGCAGACGATCGAAGAAGTGATCAAGGCGGCGGGGACTCTCGCGCAGAAACGCATCGGCGCGTTGGTTGCGTTCGAGCGGAGTGCGGCGCTGGACGAATTCATCGAGCGCGGGACCGAGGTCGATGCAGCGGTCAGCAAAGAGCTGCTGCACAGTATATTCGTGCCGAGCTTCGAGAACCCCATGCATGACGGTGCCGTCGTGCTCCGCGAGGGGCGTATCTGGCAGGCCGGGGTGTTTCTTCCGATGGCGGGTTCGGCTGGGGGCGATCGCTCGTTGGGCGCGCGACATCGCGCTGGCATCGGCATCACCGAGGAGACCGACGCGGTGGTGGTCGTGGTCAGCGAGGAGCGCGGCGCGATTTCACTTTGTTTCGACGGCAACATCGTTCGCAATCTCGATGTGGCTTCGCTACGGGACGCGCTCTATGGCCTCTTCTATGCGCCCAAGCGCAGCCGCCGCAAAGCCGCCGACCGCCGAAACACGCTGGTGCCCCCCGAATCGAGCCACTCGCAGAGTCCGGAAGCGGTAATCACGGTCAAGAAGGCTAAGGAAACGTCGTGAGCGCCATCGTCGACGCGCTTCACGCCATCCGGCGCTTCTTCACCGGCAACCTCGGGTTGAAGGCTAGCGCGTTAGGCATCGCGATCCTCATGTTCTCTCTGGTGCACGGCGCAGAGGACATGGAGCGCAGTGTGTATGTCGGCGTGGTCGTGCAGCCGCCAGCCGACGCACAGAACATGATCCTCGTGACCGAGATCCCGGACCGGGTTCGTGTGCGCCTCAAGGGGAGCAGGGCACGGCTCAATGCGATCCGGCAAGAGAACCTACCCCCGGTGGACGTGAGTCTCAAGACGAAGGACGAGTCGCGGTACTACCTCGAGAAAGAGATGTTCGACCTTCCGACGGGTGTGTCGGTGATGCAGGTCGTTCCACCCTCGTTGGTGTTCAAGTGGGTGCCTCGCGCCATCCGTGAGCTTCCGGTCGAGGTCTCGCTCGACGGAAAGCTCCCCGCCGGACTCGAATGGGCAACGGAGCCTGAGGTGTTTCCGGAGGCGATGAAGGTCGATGGGCCACGGGATGTGGTCAACTCGATGCGCACCGTCCGCTCGATGGAGGTCGACGTCACCGAGCTCGAGGACGGCGTCGTGCAGCGCGAGGTCCCGCTCGTCGGGGCGCCGGCCAACACGACCTTTGGAGCTCAGGTCGTCCTGGTTACCCTACGCGTTCAGCCCAAGATGAAAGAGCGAGTTCTTTCGCCGCTACGAGTCGATGCCGAGGGTGTCGTGCCGCGCGCGCTACGCCCTCGCGCGATCACCGCGCGCATTCGCGGTCCCGAGGCGATCGTCGATGAGCGCGACCCGGCGCCCGTGCTTGCCCTCCTCAACTTGAGCGATGCCCCTTTGAAGAAGGGTGCGCTGGCAGTGCCGGTCGAGCTTCGCGGGTTGCCCGACGAAATCGAGGTGCTCGACCTCGAGCCCGCGATCATCACCGTGCTGCTAGGCGAGTAGCCTCTTTCTTGGCTTGGGCGGCGATGTCGTTGGCCAGGGCTTTGATTCGGTCGTGCTTGGGGCCTTCGATCATGACGCGGAGCTTGGGTTCAGTGCCACTCCACCGAACGAGCACGCGGCCATTCTTGCCGAGGGCTTTTTCCGCGCGCGCAATGGCGAGCGTCGTTTTGGGTAGGTCTTCCAATGGCCGGCGATCAGGCAGGGTGACGTTTACCAGGACCTGCGGAACGCGGTCCATCACCTCCGTGGCGAGTTCCGAGAGGGGGCGGCCTTCGCGCAGCACGATGGCGAGCACCTGCATGGCGGCAATCAGGCCGTCGCCGGTAGTCGCATGGTCCAGGAAAATCAAGTGCCCCGACTGTTCGCCACCGAAGTTCAAGCCCCGCTTTCGCATCGTTTCGACGACGTAGCGGTCCCCCACGTTGCAGCGGAGTAACTTGCCGTTGTCGTTCTCGATAGCGCGCTCGAGGCCGAGGTTGCTCATCACGGTGGCGACCAGAGTCCTGCGACGAAGGCGCTTGGCGCGGAGCATGCGTGTCGCGCACAAGGCCATGATGACGTCGCCATCGATTTGGTTGCTCTTCTCGTCGATCATGATGATGCGGTCGGCATCACCGTCGAGAGCGATACCGAGATCCGCACCACGCTTTCGCACTTCGCGTGCGCAGGCTTCCGGGTGTAGCGCGCCGACGTTGTGGTTGATGTTCTTGCCGTTCGGCCGGACCCCAATCGCATGGGTCGCGGCGCCAAGCTCTGAAAAGACGAGCGGCGCGGTCCGATAGGCGGCGCCATGTGCCGCGTCGACCACGATCTTGATGCCTTCGAGCGTCAGCTCGTCCGGGAACGAGGATTTTACGAACGCTATGTAGCGTCCAGGCGCGTCGTCCAGACGCTCCGCCCTGCCCACGCGTGTCCCGGTCGGCCGCTTCGTGTCGAGGTCCGATCCGAAGATCAGAGCCTCGATCTCCTTTTCGACCTCGTCGGGCAGTTTGAACCCGTCTGGCCCGAAGATCTTGATCCCGTTGTCTTGGTACGGGTTGTGAGAAGCGCTGATCACCACGCCGGCATCTGCACGCATGCTCGTCGTGAGGTGCGCAATCGCGGGCGTCGGGAGCGGCCCGCACAGCAGAACTTCGCCGCCGAGCGCGCAGATGCCCGAAGCCACCGCCGTCTCGAAGAGATACCCGGAGAGCCGGGTGTCCTTACCGACGACGATTCTTGGCGTGTGCGTGACACGCTTGCCCGCTTGGTACGCGATCGCGGCACCGATGCGAAAGGCTACCTCCGGCGTCATGTCGCCGCGATTGGCGAGGCCGCGAAGGCCGTCGGTTCCAAACAGTGTACGGCTCATACTTGCTTCAAGGCTCCCACGTCACGTCGATACTCCAGTTGGAAGGCGGGGCAAACGTGCCCGTCGTCACGAAGTTTAGTGGCCATAGAGCCTCGATCAAAAAACCAGGACGCTGTGCCTGCGCGGTCGTGTTCGGACCACCTTCGTTTCGCCGCGCCACGAACTGCCCTTCGACGTACAGGCCACGGATGGGGAGGTTGTCTGGGAGCACGCTGTCTACGTTGAAGCCGACCTGGACTGCGGTGTCCCCCTCGGTGTCATCTGAGATGCCCTGTCCCTGCTGGATGCCGAATGTGGGCGCAAATCCGCCGAACTGGGATTGCAAGGACGCGGAGAAGAGGCCTGCGGCGACCCCTGTGAGGAAATTCGACGTGTCCTGTGAGGCTTGGGCTGTAGAGGTATTGACCCCGCGTTGCTGTCGCGTGCTGCCGGTAACGAGAAGGGCGATGACCTGGGCTTCGCTGCTCGTGGGAACGCTCGATTTGAACTCGATCGTCGGGTCACTCAAACGACCGGACACCGTGACGGTGACCGTGTCGTTGCTTCCGCGGAGCGAGTGACGCGCGACGAGGTCGACTTTGGCGTCCATGTCGGGGTCCCCGTCGAACACCATGCTTCCGGAGCGAATGTCGAACCGCTTCCCAAATACCTGGAAGCTGCCCCGCCGCAAGATGACCGCCCCTTCGACGGTGAACTCTTCGGCCATACTGGTGTCCAACTTCGCGGTCGCCTCGACGTAGAAGCCCTGGTCCTTACTGCGGATGATCAACCGATCTTCGGACCGAATCTTCAGCTGTACGTGGTAGGAGCCGGTTCGGCGGACCGGTTCGTAGGTCTCCCCGATGAAGAACACCTCCGGATGCCGCTCGAGGTCTTGTGGTGTGGCGGAGCTTTCCGGGATGTCGACCTCGAACTTCCCCAAGCGGACCTCGCCGTCTAGACTGTTATCCTCGAACTTCGCGATCATTCGGGCGCTGCCGTCGAGTCGCGCCATGATCGATCCCTCCTGACGCAGCGGGAAGTTGTCCGCCTGTACGACGAGGTCCACCTTGTTGAGCCGAAGCTCCTTGAAGGCAACCCGGCCGTTGACCGCGGCCGCCCCGCCCGTATCGGTGGCCTGCAAATCGGTGATCGAGACGCCATCCTCGTCGAAGATCGCGCGCCCGGTCACGTCTTCGAGGGTCTGGCCCACGGTTCGCAGATTGACGCGACCGTCGGAGAGCTCGACGCTCCCGACGAAGCTCGGATCCTGCACCCGGCCTTGCGCCGTCACGCTGCCTTGGAGAATGCCTTCGACGTTGACCACGCCCGCCATCCACGCGAGGACCGCTTGCAGCGGCATCCGGTCGAAGTCCGCTCGGCCGTTCACGTCGCCTCTCTTCGCTAGGACGGGAATGGGGTTGTTGCTGTCCCATATCAGGGGAACGTTCGCCGAGATCGTCGTCGAGCCTCCATTCCACCATTGCATGTCGACGTTCATTTCGCCGATGCCGTCTTCGTACGCGGCGGAGATTCGAGTCCGCGACGGCGGCGTCTCGACGATGGTGTTGACCATCCCGGTTCGGCGGGCGGGCTCGAGCCTTCGCGCCCGGAGCTCGTCGGCTTTGATCTTGAACGAGAGCTTCGGGTCGTCGCTGAATAAGCCGGTGGCCTTGAGTTGTGCGCTCAGGACGCCGGCAGCGTAACGGCATAGGTAGGGGAGGTTTTCCGTTGGAGCCTCGTAGAAGTCGGCGCTGACACGAGTCACCGGCCAGGACGGGATCTCCGCGTTCTGCAGCCATTCGTCGAGCGGCGTCTCCGAGGTTGCTTCGAGGTTGAGCACCTTCGCTGCTCCGACGACCCCGTCCATGGTGATCTCGGTGAGGCCATCTTCCAAATGCGCTCTCACGGTGGCGCGCGGGTTGGACTCGCTCCCGCAAAGGCCCTCGGAAGAATCCGAAAGCCAGTCGAGGCTGGAATGGAAGTCCCCGCGAGTTCGGAATGCGCCGCCAGCAAGCGTGAGACTGGCGGCGAGCTGCAGGCGGTCAGCGTCTGGAACGAGGCGGTCGCTGAGTTTTTTCGGGAAGGCGCTCATGCGTCGTGGCGGCAGGCGTACGGAGAGTCTCCACGGGGAGGTAGCGAGGGTCTCCACCGCTTCGCTCGGCTCCTGCACCAGGTGGACCAGGTCGAGGAGCACGCTTCCTTCGGTTTCGAGCAGCTCGCCTTCGTCGTCGGCCAGGCGGACTTGGGCCAATAGCGCGCCGTACTCGTAGCGGAAGCGCGACCCGAGGTCGACCGGTCCCCAACCCTCGACGATGAGGTCCGGGACATCGATGGTGCCTTTGAAGGCCGGCGCGTCGATGGGCCCCGAGAACTGAATGATGGCGTCCGCATAGCCCTGGACGTCGGGCGTGTCCTCTTCGAGAAGGAGCTCGAGCAGCGTGAGGTCCATCGCGCCGGTGCTCAGGGTCGTCTCGTAGACGCCTTCCCGCAGCGACGCTCCGATGCCGCCTGCAGTGGGTTCGACGAATCCGGTGGTGCTCAGCGCGAAGTTTCCACGCCCTCCGAGGTCGACCTGGGCGTCGGCGTTCAGCAGACCGTTGTCATAGTGGATGAGGTACGCCGCGTTGACGGGAGTGATGTCCCATAGGTTGGCGTCCGTCAAAGTGCCCTCGGCGACGATGGTGGGCGCCTTGTCGAGGTCACCGCGAAACTCGAAGTGGAGGTCGACGCCGCCCGTGAAATCTGGCGCCTCCTCCGGGTAGAGGATCTTCAACAAGGCCAGGTCGAAGTTCTCTAAGTCGGCGCGGATGTCGTCCGGTCCGTCGAAGAGCCACTCGCCTTGCGCCTCGAGACGCTGACGCCCTCTGCCCATGAGGATCCGGTCGAAAGAAAGCCCCTTGTCTGGGTCGAGGGTGGCGTTGTTCACCGAGCCTCGCCAGGAGTGTTCACCCACCGCTAGCTCGATCGTGTCAACGTCGAGTCGATAGACCCCCTCGGTGACCTCGACCCGCGCCTGGAACTCCGCTCGCCGGTCGCCCCGGGCGGTGAACTCCCCGTTGGCGGTGTACGCGTCGGGGCCTCCGGTTAGAAGCGCCTGCCCGTTGCCGATGGGATATCCGGCGATGCGCAGTGCGGCACCGTCGAGCTCGAGGTCGACCTTGGGTCTCAGCGGGTCGCCCCAAATGCGCCCCTCGAGGATCAAGAGGTGCGCAGTGATGGCGCCGTAGTCGAAGCGATCGAAGCGCACCCATCCCTTCGTTTCGAAGTCACCGCGTACCGTTTGGCGAATGTGTAGATCGAACTCGGCGCTCCCCTCGATCCCCGGCGCGTACTCCTGGAAGTTCGGGTCATCGCTCACCTCGGGAACGTTTCCGCGCGCGTGAATCTCGGTGACGCCCTCGTACTCGACATGCCCATCCAGGTAGAGGTCACCGCCGGCGTACTGCGTTTGCACCGAGTCGATGTCGATCCCGTCGTCGCGCGCCCGGATCTTCGCGATAAACGCCGGGATGTGGAGGTCCTCGTAGATGAAGCCCTCCGTCTCGATCTCGACGCCCAGCACGCCTTCGTCCTTCGGGTCGCTGCTCAGCTCGATGCGGCCGTTGACTTCGACGTCGGGCACGCCGCCCATCACCTCCGCTAACTTCGCCCGCGGGCTGGAAATCTCGATTCGGGTGACCCCCTCGTTCGGTAGCTCCCCTTTGATGCGAGCGCGCCCACCCGCGGTGTTCAAGTCGGCCTGCAGACGATAGTCTTCCTCCGGGCCCCACAGGCGCACCCAGCCCGTCGTTTCCCCCTTGAGCGATTCGGCCCAGTCGAAACCCACGTCGTACAGTGTTTCAGCGCTGATCGGCTCCACGCGAACGAAGAGGTCGAGGTCCCACGGGTCCTCGGGGGCACTGTTTTCGTGGGGGGGGTACACCACTTCGGCCGTCATGTGCTCGTCCTCGCGGCTCGCCTCGGCGGTGACCTGTGCGCCTCGCGCGTCCGTGTGGACGCTGCCGACGATGTTGTCGAGGCTAGCTTCGAATGGAAACGGGCTCACGATGCGCCCGTCTGCCGACCAAACCTCGATGTCGGTGATCCAGAAGAACTCCATTCGGCCCTTCGCATCGAGGTCGACGACCCGGAGGCCCTCGAGGCCAAGCAACTCGCCAGTCACCTCGAGATTGCGCAGATCCATGTTGTCGATGATCGCGTGGAACGGCTCCCCTTCGGCCGGCGTTTGATCGGCGGCCTCGAACGCGGCGAGGAAGGTCGGCGCGCCTTCGCCGTCATCGATCAGGTCCACCCAGCCGTTGGTGAGGTCGCCATAGTAGAAGCGCAGGCGGCCACGAAGGGCAGCGATGGGATCGATGCCAAGCTCCACGGTCTCGCCGTAGATGATCGCGTTGCCGTCAGGGTCATAGACGAACGTGTCTTTGACGATCGTGTGCCACAGCCGGAGCTGAGTGATGTAGCCGGCGTGTAGGGTGCCCACCATTTGATCGGATACAAACTCGTTGAGCATGTCCCGGCCGAGCCTGCGGCCGAGGCCGGTGTCCAAATGAAACAGCACACTCGTAACCACCGACACCAGAGCGATGAGCGGCCATCCCAAGAACCAACTGGAGAGGCGAGACAGCCAACGCATCAGAATGCCTCACCGATGGTGAAATGGATGGCGCCTGGCACGCCCCCCTTGATGAAGCGGAAGATGTTGAACGCGTTGGGCGGCGCCGTCCCACCGATGACCTGCCACTTGGGTATCAGAAAGCCGAAGTCGAGTCGGATCGGTCCAACGGGTGTTTGGTATCGAAAGCCAAAGCCGGCCGCGGCGTGAATGTACTTGAACCGGAACACTTCGCCGCGGTTCACGTCGCCGAAGTCCATGAACAGCGCAGTCGCGAAGGACGGGGTCACCGGTACGCGCCATTCGACGCCTGCTTCCCACCGGCGAAGACCACCGTCGTTGCGCGCGTCGAAGCCCTCTCGGTTGAGAGAGTCGATGCTGCCGGGATCGCCTAGGAAGCCGCCAAAGAAGCCGCGATGGCTCGTCGGCCCGCCAGAACGCAAGCGGTAGTTCTGCGGACCCAGCGCTTGGCCGATGAGATCCAACCGGTTGCGGTCGCGCGAGAACAAGAACATCGCTCCCATGCCAAACCGAAACGCGAGCGTCGAAGAGAGCGGCAAGGGCGCATAGCCGCGAACCTCGGGCGTGACGCGAATGTACTGCCAGGAGCGCTTGAGCTTGGCGGGCGACTGCTGCGTCCCGAGCTGAAAGAAGAACCCCTTTCGCGGCGTGCGGGAGTCATCGCGGAGGTCGACGATGACGCGCTCGTCGAAAAACACGACCTGGTAGCTCGTCGGAAACCGAGGATCCTGGTCGATGGTCAGGTAGGTGTCGTAGTTGAGAGCGCCCACCAACAGAAGGCGCCCATCGTAGAACGGTCGCGAGAGGCTTCCGCGAACCTGAAGGTCGTGGCGGCGAAAAAGCTCGTAGGGATCCGGGCCCCAGTCGTGGCGGAACTGGATCGCAGACGTCGTGCGCGGTTCGAGGAACGCGGGCCGCCGGTATTCGACGCGGAGCTCGTTGCCGAAGATGAAGCCCCTACCGAAGCGGAAGAGCGGGTCACGAGCCACGATCTTGGGGCGATCCTCGATGCGCAAGCGGCGGAAGCCACCGATGAAATTGCGGTGCTCGAACAGGCCGAACAAGTGAACATCCGAGATCCGAGTGTCCTGCTGGAGCGTCAGGGTGGCGATTGTGCCGCTCTGTAGGCCTGCGCCGATACCCCAGCGGATCTCACGGCCGGGCTCCACCGCGATGTTGACGTCGACGATCCCCGTGCACTGTTCCTCTTCGTTCAGTCGCGGCGTCGAGGTCACGTTCACCGATGCCAGTGCACCGAGTGCGTACACGGCGCGCTGGGCGTCCGCGAGCGTGAGTGAGCTGTACGTTTGACCCGTCTTGAGGTCTGCGACGTCCAGGATGGTGTCGGCCGGTAGCTTGCCGTTGCCGGTGACGGTGATGTCGCCGAACGCGCACGTGGGCCCTCCGTGGACATAGAGCTCGACGAATGCTTCTCGCCCTGCGCGATCGATTTCGACGCGTCCGGACACCGAACCACATGCGTAGCTCGCCTCCCGGAGCTCGCGCCGGATTTCGCGTTTGGTGCGCTCGTACACCGACTCGTCGAACGGCTTTCCTACTTCGAGCCCGACGGCCTTCTCGATCCTGTCGCGCTTCCCAGAGTCCCAACCTTCGTGCCCCGTCACCTGAATCGAGCGCACCAGGACGGGCTCGCCTTCCTCGACCTCGATGCCGATGCTCAACTGGCACCCCTGATCGTCGGCTTCTCGAGTGCACGGGGCCTCGCCTCCCGTCGTCACGATGATGCGGTCGTTGCCGGCGGCGGAAGCAGGGTCGAATTCGGTGCTGACGACCGCCGCGTCGTAGTAGCCGCGCGCCTGGTACCAGCGTTCGATTCGCTGCACGTCGCGGTCGAACACCGCGGAATCGAGGGTCAGCCAGCCCTTGCGGAGCTTCCTCCACAGGTCGAACGAGACGCGCTTCCCATCGAACGGCGGGACGCCGCATTCCCGGTCCGGGCTGGTGCCGAAGGAGAGGGTGACCCGGTCCCGCTCCTGGGTGGCCAGGCAGGCCCTCAGCGCTTCCGGATCGAGCTGCTCCATACCGGTGAAACGGATCCGATCGATGCCGTATGCATCCTCTGGGATCGTCTTGCAGCCGCCCGCCAGAACGAGCAGGAGGCAGATGCATCGCCGGCGAGCCATCTACTTAGGTCTTGTAGCGCGGAGAGCCCCGATTCCGCCAGCGAACGGCGTGATTTCGGCCATTTGGCGGCCACCCCGCCTGCTGCTAAAGATATCGCCAGATTCGCCATGAAGCAGTACTGCGTCCAGACCTTCGGCTGCCAAATGAATGTCCACGACTCCCGCCGGATCGAGGAGGTCCTACGGGCGAGCGGCTTCCGCGAGGCCAGCGAGCCCGCATTGGCCGATCTTCTCGTGGTCAATACCTGCAGTGTGCGCGAGGAGGCAGTGCACAAGTTGATGAGCCTTCTCGGGACGTTCCGGCCCTTTAAGGAGGCCCGGCGAGGCACCGTGCTGGCGGTCGCGGGTTGCGTCGCCCAGCAAGAGGGTGAGCGGCTGCTTCGCAAAGCGCCGTTTGTCGACATCGTTCTCGGGCCGGACAACATTCCCGAGCTGCCCGCGCTGGTCCGGGCAACCGAGCAGGGCGCCCCGCCGATCACGCGGACGGTTTTCGATATGGACGACCCGCAATTCCTTCGGGCCAAGCCGCACGCAGATCGGCGAGAGGTCACCGCCTACGTCACGGTGATGAAGGGCTGCGACGAGCGGTGCACATTTTGTATCGTTCCCTATACACGCGGGAGCGAGCGGTACCGGCCTGCCGACGAGATCGTCGGGGAGATTCGGGACCTGGTCACCGGGGGGGTGCGCGAGATCACCTTGCTCGGGCAGACGGTCAACTCCTGGCACGAGCCTGGCGCGGAGGCGGAGGCCAGTAAGGCGGAGTCCCGGACGGCCGCCTCGACGTCCCGGTTCGCAGGGCTGCTCCGGCGGATCGCGAAGGAGGTTCCCGGCCTCGAGCGACTTCGCTACACCTCCCCGCACCCGCGTCACATCACGCCCGAGCTGCTCGCGGCGCATGCCGAGCTCGAGGTGCTTCCGTCGCACGTTCACCTGCCGGTGCAATCGGGTTCCGATCGCGTGTTGCGACGTATGGCGCGACGCTACACGGCCGAGGAGTACATCGCGCGCACCGATGCGTTGAAGCAGGCGAAGCCTGGCCTCACCCTTTCCGCGGATTTCATCGTCGGCTTCCCGGGCGAGACGGAAGAGGACTTCGAGCAAACCGTCGATCTCGTGCGGCGCGTCGGGTTCGTCGCCGCGTTTGCCTTCAAGTATTCGCCGCGGCCGTACACCCCGGCGCTCAAGCTCGGTGACGGAGTTTCGGAAGAGGTGAAGGACGATCGTTTGGCTCGTTTGTTCGCGGTGGTGGACGACCAGCAGCAAGCGCACTTGCAGTCGTTGGTCGGTCAGGACTTGCAGGTGCTGGTCGAGGGGCCATCGCCCGGGGATACCGGGCGATTCTTGGGGCGCAGTCAGCGGAACGAAATCGTGCACCTCATCGCACCGGAGGGGGTCGACCCAACGGGCGAGCTGGTGACCGTCACAATCGACAAGCCCTACCGCCACAGCCTCTCGGGGTACATGATCGGTGCGGGCGCGCTGCACGAGCGTGGCCGGCGGACGCGCTTGTCGGTGCTCGATGCGGGAGGCGCGAGCTGAGTACGGGGGTGTGGTGGGAGCGAGTGCGCCCGTGGCGTTTCGCGCTGGCGTATATGGCCCTCATCTTCGTGATCTCGTCATTCGAGGTCGACGTGCCCGGCCTTCATCTCTTCCCGCTGCGCGACAAGGGGATTCACTTGGTCGAGTACGCGGTGCTCGGCTGGCTCTGCGCCGCGGCCGCGTCACGCACCTGGCCCTCCGCTCCGGCGTGGCGGACCGTCGGCTTCGCGGTCTTTGTCTCCGCGCTTTGGGGTCTCTCCGACGAGATTCATCAAGCGTTTGTCCCCGGCCGATTCAGCGAGCTGAGTGATGTCGTGGCGGATCTTTTTGGCAGTGCTGTAGGCGCGACGAGCCGACAGTTTTTTTCAAGCAGAACTGTGAGCTAATGCACCGTAAAATTCACCTCATCGGGCGAGGTAGCATTGACGATTCCGCTCTCAGTATTTAGTTTTTTAAGCGATGGGAACGCACCCGTTCTCATAGAAAAAAAAACTTCGCCAGTGGACCCCCCCTATATCCACCGGCACCCCCGCCCGGTCGTGTCTCCCCCCCTCCAAACGACCGGGCGACCCTTATTAACCACCGGGGACACGATCCGCCTGCAGGAACGCTGTAGTTTCCGACGCTTACGACCCACACCGCGAAAAGCCGACGGCGGTCAGACGTAACGTGGTGGCAGGGTGGGCGTTCTGTCGGGGCGAATGACTCGATTCAAACGATACTTTCCGATTCCCTATTTGATCGTCGGGGTGGTCGCTATTGGGCACATCGTGACCCACCTGGTTCGTGCCGAGAGTGCGGGGCTTGCTTGGGTCGGCGCGTTGATTGCGATTGCTCCGCTCGTCTCGTTCATGTCGTCGCTCGTGCTGATCAAGCGCCCCCGGACGTTTCGCAATCAGTATCTGATGCTTGCCACAGCGCTACTTGGCACGGTGATGGCGCTCATCAGCTTCGAGTCTCCCGCGACTTGGTACGCGCTGTTCCTCGGGTTCATCCCGACGTTCGGCTACGTGTTTTGGTATTCGGTGCTCGACCGTTCGGCGCCGACGGCTCTCGAAGTGGGCGCCACCTTGCCCGAGCTCGAGTTGCGCGATGGCGACGGGAACGCCGTCATCCCGACCCAAGGCAAGCACCGCCTCTACATGTTCATTCGAGGCAACTGGTGCCCTTTGTGCATGGCGCAGGTGAAGGAAATCGCATCGCAGTACCGGGAGCTAGAAGCGCGGGGGGTAGAAATTTTTCTGATTTCACGCCAACCGGCGGCGAACACGAGGTCGCTCGCGAGGCGTTTCGACGCGCCAATTCGGTTCTGCGTCGACGAGGACGGGCAGCTGGCTCGGCGGTTGGGGATCGAGCACATCGGTGGCGTTCCATTTCTCATGGAGCCGCTTGGCTACGATGCTGACAACCTCTTGCCCACTATTGTCATCACCGACCCGGATGGCACGATCATTTTCGCCGATCTGACCGACAATTATCGGGTCCGGCCCGAGCCGAGCACCTTTCTCGCGGCCCTCGATGCCGAGGCCTGAAAAAGGGATGGCTGGGCCTGGACGCACCGCGGGCCGACCCGTACATTTCGCGCCATGAGCTCAACCAGAGGCTACCCGAGGGTCCTTGTTTTGGCGTTATCCGCGCTGTTCGTGTTGGGCTGTGCCAGCTCGCAGACGCCCGGCGCAGAGGAGCCGAAGGCCGGCCGCGAGGTCGAGGCCTTCGTCGACCCGCTTCCTTCGTGGAACGACACGGAGACCAAAGCTCAGATCCTCGACTTCGTGCGCGCGGTCAGTGACCCCGACGATCCCGCTTTCGTGGAGCCCGAGGAGCGGGTGGCGACCTTCGACAACGACGGGACTCTGTGGGTCGAGCAACCGCTCTATGCGGAGATGGCATTTGCGCTTCATCGCATCAAGGACTTGGCGCACGTTCACCCGGAGTGGAAGACCCGGCAGCCGTTCCAGGCAGTCATCGAGGGCGACAAGGACGCGCTCCTGGAGGCAGGAAGCCACGGTTTGGTGGAGATTGTGGTGGCCTCACATACCGGGATGAGCGCCACCCTGTTTGATACGATCGTGACGGAATGGGTGCGCGACGCTCGCCACCCGAAATTCGAGAAGCCGTATACCGAGCTCGCTTATCAACCGCAGCTCGAGCTCCTGCGCTACCTCGAAGCCAACGGTTTCAAGACCTTCATCGTGTCGGGCGGCAGCGTCGAGTTCATGCGGACGTATACCGAGCAGGTGTACGGCATCCCGGCCGAGCGCGTCGTCGGGTCTTCCATTGAGACGCGGTACGAGGTGCAGGGTGGCAAGCCGTTGCTCTTGCGTCTTCCAGAGATCGACTTCGTCGACGACAAGGTGGGCAAGCCCGTCGGCATCCACAAGCACATTGGGCGGCGGCCGATCCTGGCATTCGGCAATTCGGATGGCGACTTCGAGATGTTGCAGTGGACCACCTCGGGCAGCGGCGGTGCGCGCCTCGGGCTGATCTTGCACCACGATGATGCCGAGCGAGAATACGCCTACGATCGACAAAGCCGAGTGGGCAAGCTCGACAAGGCGCTTGATGCGGCCGGCCAGTCGGGGTGGCTCATCGTCTCGATGAAGAACGACTGGAAGACAGTTTTCCCAGAGAAGTAAGGGCTGGCCAACATCTCAGCCCCCCGCCCCTAGGGCGTGATCCAAGAACTAGTGTGCAAGAAAAAAGATCCGCACACTAGTCGTCGATTTTTAGGATGGCGTGGAAGGCGTCTTGCGGGATTTCTACGCTGCCGACCGCCTTCATGCGCTTCTTGCCCTCTTTCTGTTTTTCGAGGAGCTTGCGCTTTCGCGAGATGTCGCCGCCGTAGCATTTGGCGGTGACGTCTTTGCGGAGCGCGCGGACGGTTTCGCGGGCGATCACCTTGGAGCCGATCGCCGCCTGGATGATCACCTCGTACTGCTGGCGTGGCACGATCTTCTTCAGCTTCGCCGCGAGCGCGCGCCCGAGGTAATAAGCTTTGTCTTTGTGGACGACCGCGCTGAGTGCGTCGACCCTCTGATTGTTGAGCAGCATGTCGAGGCGCACGAGGGGGTTTTCGCGATAGCCGGCCAACTCGTAGTCCATCGACGCGTAGCCCTTCGTGGCGCTCTTGAGCTTGTCGAAGAAGTCGAACAGCACTTCGGCGAGCGGCATGAGATAGGTGACGATCACGCGCTCGGTCGAAGCATACTGGATGCCTTGTTGTTCGCCGCGACGGTCTTGGCAGAGCTTGATCACCGCACCCACGAACTCGGCGGGCACGTGAATCGACACCGTGAAGTAAGGCTCTTCGATTCGGATGCGCCCGTCGGGAATCTGTGACGGGTTGTCGACCTCGATCGCTTCATCTTCAGCCGTCACCCGATACACCACGCTTGGCGCCGTGGTGATCAGCCCGATGTGGTATTCGCGCTCGAGCCGCTCCTGGATGATTTCCATGTGCAAGAGCCCAAGGAACCCACATCGGAACCCGAAACCCAGTGCGTCCGAAGTCTCCGGTTCGTAGATGAACGCGGCGTCATTCAAGTTCAGTTTTTCCAGCGCGTCGCGAAGCTCGGTGTATTGGTCGCTGTCCGTCGGGAAGATCCCGCAGAACACCATCGGCTTGACCTCTTTGAACCCAGCGAGAGGTTCGTTGGCGGGATGCTTCGCCAAGGTGATCGTGTCGCCGACTTTCGCGTCCTGGAGCGACTTGATGCTTGCGGCGATGTAGCCGACCTCTCCGGCGCTCAGCTCGTCGAGCTCTTGTTGAAACGGGGTGTACACCCCGAGCTCGGTGACTTCGTATTCGGCTCCGGTCGCCATGAGGCGGATCTTGTCGCCCTTGCGAACGGTGCCGTCCTTCATACGGATCATGCAGACCGCGCCACGGTAGCTGTCGTACCAACTGTCGAAGATCAGGGCGCGCAGGAAGCCGTTGTCCTCGGTCTCGGGGGGAGGGATGGTTTGCACGACCGCTTCGAGGATCTCGGGCACGCCTTCGCCAGTCTTGGCGCTGCACGCCAGCAAGTGCGAGCAATCGAGCCCGATGACATCCTCGACCTCCTTGCGCACCCGATCGACGTCCGAGCTCGGCAGGTCGACCTTATTGAACACCGGGATGATTTCCAAATCGTTCTCGACGGCGAGGTACACGTTTGCCAGGGTCTGCGCCTCGACGCCCTGTGTGGCATCGACGACCAAGAGAGCGCCGTCACACGCCGCGAGCGATCGCGAGACCTCGTAGCTGAAGTCCACGTGTCCAGGGGTATCGATGAGGTTTAATTGATACGTCTCCCCATTGGCAGCCTTGAAGGGAAGCCGAACGCCCTGCGCCTTGATGGTGATCCCGCGCTCCCGCTCGAGGTCCATCCGGTCGAGCAGCTGCGCCTTCTGCTCGCGGGCCGAAACCGCGCCCGTCACCTCGAGGAATCGATCGGCAAGTGTGCTCTTGCCGTGATCGATGTGCGCGATGATACAGAAGTTCCGGATGTGCAGGAGATCTTGCGCCAAAGTGCGACCTGTCTAGCCTCGCACCAGGCTTACAGCAACACGCCGTCGTTAACCCTTTTTCGCGGGGGTCGCGTCCAACGTCATCTGGCCCGGAAGCTCGTCCTGATGCTGGTCCAAAACGAGATCGATGCCCTCGCGGATGTACACTGCCACGGGCACTTTCGTGCGCTCGTGCAGGAGCTTGAGTCGCTCGTTCTGCTCGGGGGTGATGTAGACCGTCGTCGAGATCTTTTTACGCGCCATTTGGAGCCCAGAAGTGGCGTGAAACTACATGGCACCATATATATTGTCAATCCGACCTGCCGCGGACTTGCGCAGGGCGATGGATCGCCTCTATATTTGTGGGGATCCGGTTCTAGGGGGACCCTGAAATTGACCGCAAACATGAGCAATTTCGCGCATGCGGTGGTCGGGCTTGCTGTCTTGGCGTGCCTGCCGTCGGTGGGTTGCGGCCAGACTCCCTCCAGCACGCTGCCGCGAGGCTCGATGGCGGAGGCAGCAGAGTGCAAAGGGAATCATGTCATAGCAACCGATGTCAACGCAGACGGACGTGTCGATATTGAACACGTTGAACGCAACGGCCGTCGCTACTGCACCAAGGCAGACATGAACTTTGACGGCAAAGTGGATTTGGAACGCTTTTACGAAGGGGATGGGGAGCATGTCGCGCAGGAGCGGCACGACTTCGACTTCGATGGGCGTCTCGACCAACTGTCCTTCTATGAAGACGGTCAGCTCGTCCGCAAAGAGCTCGACACCAATTTCGATAACACGATTGATACGTGGCTGTGGTGCGGCAATGGCTGGGTCGTTCGCTCCGAGCGGGACAGGGCGCGCGACGGCAAGGTGGACGTTTGGGAAGTGTATGTGCAGGGGTTGATTACCGAGGCGCAGTACGACGACGACAACGATGGGCGCGTCGAAAAGTGGGATTCGTTTCGGGGCGGCAAGCTCGTCCTGACGCAATATGACGACAATGGGGATGGTGAACCGGATCGCAGCCAGGACATGCCGCTACAGAGTATGGGCCCCGCTGACGACGCGCTTCGATGTGAGCGAGGCCAACTATGAAATACGTATTACTTTGTCTAATGAGCTTCGCTTTGGTGGCTTGCGGTTCGAAGGCTCCGAAGCCCGTGACGAGTCCGGGCGCCGGTGAGGGCGACTCAACCAGTGGTGGCGAAAGCGCCGACGGCGGTCGCTGCGTGCCGAACGGCGAGGGTTACGAAGTCACCGAGTACGACACCTCGGGGGACGACACGCCGGACGTGCACAAACTCTTCAAGACCATGGGCGAGGGGAGCTTGGCGCGCCTGGTTTTGGTTTGCCGGGAGGCCGACCTCAATGGTGACGGCCGTAAGGACATCGTGCGCCTCTACACCGAGGAGGGCAGGCCGATGCGCGAGGAGGCCGACCGCGATTTTGACGGCCGCATCGATGAGATTACCCACTTCACCAACGGCCGGGTCAGCCTCCAGGAGATCGACACCAGCGGCAACGGGATGATCGACACCAAGATCTTCTACGAAAACGGCCAGCCCGAGCGCGCCGAGCGCGACATGGCGAGCCGCAGCTCTGCCTCCGAATGGCGACCCGACCGATGGGAGTACTACGCGGACGGGCACACGGTCCGCATCGGTACCGACATCAACGGTGACGGCAAAGTCGACCGCTGGGACCGAGACGAAGAACGCCTCCGCAACTCAGCCCTAGCCACCCAGCAATCACCCGAATCCCGCCAATAGGGGACACGCACCCCCCCTCGCGAACGGCCTTCTTTCGCGCACTTGCGACCCACACCGCGAAAACGTAGGTTCCGGCCGTGGAACGGCTTCAGAAAGTGCTTGCCCGTGCTGGTGTTGCTTCGCGGCGTGCGTCGGAGGAGCTCATCACGGCTGGGCGGGTGCGCATCAACGGTCGGATTGTCACCGAGCTCGGGACGAAGGTCGATCCCCATAAGGATCGAGTCGAAGTCGATGGTCGGCGGCTCGTGGCGGAGAAGCCCGTGTACTACCTCATGCACAAGCCGCGTGAGATGGTGACCACACTCGACGACCCAGAGGGAAGGGCGACCATCGCGGACTTGCTACGCCAGATTCCCGAGCGCGTCGTTCCGGTGGGGCGTCTCGACTACCACACGAGTGGCGCCCTGTTGGTCACCAACGATGGTGACATGATCGACGCGCTGCTACGGCCGGTCTCCGGGGTGCCCAAGATCTACGCCGTGAAGTTCCAGGGGCATCTGGATGTCGAGGAGCTCGATGCGCTCCGAAACGGCGTCAGGCTCGACGATGGCTATCGCACCAAGCCTGCGGAGGCGTTCGTGCTGCGGCAGGAGCACACGCACACATGGGTTCAGCTCACCCTCACCGAGGGCAAAAACCGACAGATTCACCGGATGGGGGACGCCATTCACCGCCGCGTGATGCGGCTCGCGCGGCAGTCGTTTGCGGGCATCAGCATCGATGGCCTCAGGCCCGGCGAATATCGAGACCTCAAGCGCGACGAGTTGCAGCAGCTCAAGAAGAATTATCTCAATCCGTATCGCCGTGCCCGCGGGGCCGCCAAAGAAGCGTGAATGTGCTCGGCACGACGAAGAGCGTGAGCACCGTCGATAGCAAGAGGCCGCCAAGGACGATGGCGCCGACGCCGCGGTAGAGCTCGGAGCCGGAGCCCGAAAAGATCACCATCGGCAACAAGCCTGCGAGCGAAGTTGCCGTCGTCATGAAGATCGGACGAACGCGCGCCTCGACGGCGAGGGGTACGGCTTCGCTCAGCGCCGTGCCGGCGCGCAGGCGCGAGAGCGAACCGTCGACGACGAGGATGGCGTTGTTCACCACGACGCCGATCAAGATCAAGAACCCGAGCGCGGTCATCAAATCGAGCGGCTGTTTCCCCAGCAAGGCATTGACCAGCCAGAGCCCGCCTGCACCGCCCGCGGCTGCGAGCGGTACGCTCATGAGAACTGCGAGCGGGGAGACGAAATCTTCAAAGAGGGCCGCGATCAACAGAAAGCAGATGATCAGCGCGAGCAAGAGGATGTTCCCGAACTGTTTTTGAGCGACCTCGAGCTTGCCGGCTGCACCACTCAGGCCGAACTCGACTCCCGGTGGGACGGCGCCTTCTTCTTCGAGGCTGCCGATCACGTCGTTGCGGATGATGCGGATGGCGTCTTCGAGCGCCAGGTCTTCGGGTGGCGATACGTTGAGCGTGATCGCGCGGCGGCGTTCGAGGTGACGGATCACCGATGGACCGAGGCGTTCTTCAATGTCCGCAAGCGAGCCGAGGGGGACCGTTCGCCCGCTCGGGGTGGCCACAGGCGCGGATAGCAACGCGGGTGCGTCGGGCAAGAGCTCGTCGCCCTGGGTTACCGCCCGCAACACCACATCGAGCTTCGGTTGCCCCTTGGGCGTGTATTCGCCGATGATCGCGCCGTCGATCAGGGCGTCAACCACGAGGCCGAGCTCGGCGCCTCCCATCTGAAGTCGGGCGGCTTCTTTGCGCCGCGGGATGATGTGAAGCTCGGGCGCGCCGGGGTCCAAGCTCGGGACTGGGCGAATCTGGGCGCCCGGCAAGGCTTCTCGGAGGTCTTCGAAGAGGCGGCCGCCGACCTTGGCGAGGGTCGGCAGGTCCGGGCCTTGAATGTCGATCTCGACTACGCGGCCTCCGCCGATGGTGCGGCCGAACAAGGAGGCCTGGGTCGCGAACGAGATCATGCCGGGGATCTTCGCCTGCAGGCGTCGCAGCAGATCGAGCATCCGGCCGACGTCCTCCTTGTGCTCGGCCACGGCGCCTGCGAACACCCGGTCAGGGCTGCCCACGAAAAAGCTGCGTTTGATGTTGGCCTCGCCGTCGGTTTCGACGCCCGTGTAGCGCGCCATCTGGCTTTGATACCGCTCACCGGTGGCTCTGAGTTCTTCGATCGAGTACCCGGGAGGGGGAATCAAGATGCCAAACACCAGATTGCGGTTGCCGGTGGGCAGGTAGTCCATGGGCGGGAGAAGCGCCCACACGACGAGAAACGAGCCGACGATAGCCATCGCGATCGTTGCCGACGCGCGCCGGGTCGAACTGCAAATCCAACGTACTTGTTCCGTGATACGTGAGCGAAACCGTTGGCCGAAACCGGTTAGGCCACCAATGTCGAGGGTCTTGCCTTGTGAGAGGAGGCGTGCGGCGAGGCTTGGGATCACCAGGATTGAAACCACCAACGATACCGAGACGGCCAGCGCGATCGCAACGGCGACGTCGCGCAAGAGCTCGCCAACCTCGCCCTGCCATAGGACGATCGGAATGAACACCGCAACCGTCGTCGCCGTGGAAGCAATCAGCGCGCCCCAAACGTCGCGGATGCCGCGATACGCAGCTAGCTTCGTGTCGGGCGCGCGCGTTCGCCAGGTGTCGATGCTTTCCAGGGCGACGATCGAGTTGTCGACCACCATGCCAATGGCGAAGGTGATGCCGGCAAGCGACACGACGTTAATCGTGCGGCCGAGGGCCTGCATCCCGAGGGCCGTCGCAAACGCGCAGACGGGGATGGCGATGCTCACCACCGCGGATGCTCCAAAAGTCCTCAGGAACAAGAAGAGGACGATGATCGCCAGTATCCCGCCAAGGAGCAGGTTCTGTTGGACCAGCTGGAGCGCACCTTCGATGTACTCGACCTGGTCGGCGAGGATTTCGATCTGCAGGCCCTCGCGATCGAACTTCTCGCGCTGCAGCCGTTCCACCACCTGGTGCACCTCACGCGTCACTTCGAGCACGTTCGTCCCCGCTTCGCGGGAAAGCAGCATCACCATGGCGGGCCGGTCCTGCACGAGCGCGACGCCGGTTGGCTTGCGAAGCGCCAGCTTCACGGTGGCCACGTCGCCGAGGAGGATCGGTGTGCCATCACTGCTCGCCCCGAGCACGACTTCCTGGAGGGCGCCTGGCGTCTCCGGAGCGATGGCGGTGCGTACCAAGTAGCGCCTCTTTCCGAGGGTCACGTCGCCCCCGGAAAGGTCACGGAGCTCGCTTCGCACCCGGTCAGCCACGCCCTGGACCGAAAGCCCTCGAGCCGCGAGCGCATGCGGGTCGAACAGTACGTGCACCTCGGTGTCCTGACCTCCGATGAAGAAGATGCCCGCCACCCCGGGGATGCGATCGATCTCGGGCAGAATCTCGTTCTCAACCCAAGTGCGGTAAGCCGCCACGCTGCCCTTTTTCGGATCACGAATCGCAATCACGGCCAGCGGTGGACCGGCGGTGTTGGCCGTTTGGGCGACGGGCTCCCGCACCGAGTCGGGATAGCTCGGCACTTGGCTGAGCTTGTTGCTCACCCGAACGAGCGCTTCCTCGATGACCGTGTCGACCTCGAACTCGAGCGTGACTCTCCCGCTGTTCATGCTCGCGCTCGACTCCATGCGCGTAAGCCCCTGTACGTTCTTGAGCACGTCTTCTTGTGGCTCGAGGGTCTCGGTTTCGATCTCCGCCGGCGCGGCGCCCGGCCACGTCGTGTTCACGCTGATCGTGGGGGTGGCGATGTCCGGCGTAAGCTGAATCGGCAGGTCGACCACCGAGAGCGCACCGAACAACACGACGAGCACGATGCCGACGATGACCGTGATCGGACGCTGGATCGCGAGCCACGTAAGACCGCTAGGCTGTTCCTCGTGCCGATGCGTCTCGTCGGGCATGGGTAGATCAGTCTTCCAACACGATGAGAGGCTGGCCTGGGAACACGCGCTCATTGCCGCGCGTCACCACCGAATCGCCAGCGGCGAGTCCTTCGGCCCGGATCAAGATCTCGTCCCGGCCACGCGCGAGGATTTCAATCGGCACCAGTTCGGCCATCCCGTCGACCGATTTCACCACTTGAATCTTCGCAATCCCGTACACCAGCGCGTCACGCGGCACGACGAGCGCGCCTTCCTCGCTCCGTTCGATCGTCAGCACCACATCGACGGCCGCCCCAGGTAACAGCCAAGCCGTCGGTTTGTCAGGAACCAATCGCACACGAACTGTCCGGGATTCAGCATCCAGTGCCGGCACGATGCCACGAATCGTAGCCGTCGTCGTTTCGCTTCTACGCCCGAAAGTGGCCTTGTCGCCGACCGAAAGAAATCCCGCGACGTCCGGCGGCACTGATGCAAGGACCTCGACGTCGCGAACATCGATGAGCTCGATCACTTCGACTCCCGGGTCGACCCAATCGCCCGGGTCGACGTGTCGGGCCGCAACGACTCCATCGAACGGCGCCGCGACCCGATGTCGCCCGAGCTCCGCGCGCGCCTCCGCCTCGGCCGCTCTGAGGCGCCCGCGTTCCGCGCCCGCGCGCTTCCGCTCCGAGTTGGCTTGTTCGATTTCAGCTGCGGCGGCGATGTCCGGACCCGCCACGTTCAACCGCTCTGCGTCACGCCGTGCACGTTCGAGCTCGGCCGAGCCAGCTTGCTTGGAGGCCGACGCCGCGCGAACCCGCGCCGCCGCAAGGGAAGGGTCCACCTCGACCAGCAAGTCGCCGCGCTTGACCTTGTCCCCGACGCGAACCAGCACGCGCCGCACTTCACCCGATGCCCCCGACGCAAGCCGCGCATGCTGCAGCGCCCTCACGTCACCAAGAAACGACCACTGCGCTTCGATGCTTCCCGACCGCACCTCGCCGACCGCGACCCGCGCAGGTGGAGGCCCGTTGGGACCGGTCTTCGCCGGCGCCTCGCCTTCGCAACCGAGGCCCAGCAATGATAGGCTTAACAGCAGCCATGCTCGTCGTCCGAAACCCGCCAAAATCATCAGGAAAATCTAGCCCCTAG
>PVMK01189499.1_pt2 | contig 27553 bp, 25 predicted proteins | sample 1853481 | NCBI WGS metagenome assembly PVMK01 (sample SAMN08533507, study PRJNA380276) | Marine sediment metagenome, whole genome shotgun sequencing project. | reverse complement strand
AACGAAAACTGTCTTTTTCGCCCATATCTGCGTCAGACTCAAATTTTAATCCTCGAAATACTCAACGTATTCCTGTGGTTAAAATTATCGTCTTCCTTGATCTGAACAAAAAATCCTAGTTTTCGTTCGGACACTAAATAAGTTGTTTTAAAACCTTGCAATTATGAGAATGAAATGATATTAGAAAGAATGACTTGATGTGCGATGTTTTTTCGCTTGCAAAGGATCAGATTTTTGGATACATATTCTTTTGTTGAAGGTAATAAAGTGGATTTGTTTCCATCCACTAGTTTCCAGTATTTTTCACTGGGCAATAATCCATAATCTAGGAGGTAAAGGGCATATGACAAAAACAATGATGCGTGGCTCGATAATATTGGCTATTGTCTTCTCATCCCTGTTGCTTGTGACATCGTGCGCTAAGAAACAGATTGGCGTTTCTGAGAGAATTCAAACACCGGGTGTTGTTGAAGAAGAAAGGGTCGTGGTGGTTGAAGAAGAAAAACAAGCGCCGGGAGCCGAAGAAAAAGTGGTGGTGGTTGTGGAAGAAGAGGAAAAAGTTGTGCCAGCAGCACTGAAGGCAAAGATACTTGAATTTAACACTGAAAATATCTATTTTGCTTTTGACAAATCAGACCTGGATAGCAGGACCCAGGCCATTCTGAAAAAAAAGGCGGCCTTTCTCCGCGAAGACTCTTCCGCAAGGGTCCTTATCGGGGGCAACTGTGACGAAAGAGGGACCGAGGCTTACAATCTTGCACTTGGTGAGAGAAGGGCCCATTCAGCCAAGAATTTCCTTATGGCGCTGGGGATTTCAGGGGACCGCATTTCGACCGTAAGCTATGGCGAGGAACGGCCGGCAGACCCCGCGCATACCCCCGCTGCCTGGGCACTGAACAGGCGGGATACCTTTAGACTGTTCAAATAAGCCCGTGGTTGATTGGTTCTTACTTCTTTCCCTTTCCGTGGCAACCATGCCGTGGCCCTGAAAAACTGAGCCGACCCGAATTAGGGTCGGCTCCTCTGGTTTTGACCGTGTGAAAAAATGGCAATCTCATTTTTGGACAAAAAACATTTCATAAGATTGGGATTATTTCTTGCAATCCTGGTGCTCAGCTCTTGTGTTACTCCCGAGGAAAAGGTGTATTTGAACAACCAGATCGTTTCCCTTAATAGCAGGGTAAACCGCCTGGAAACTTCGGACAGGGGCCTTTCCAGAGATTTTGATTCCGGGTTTCAGTCGCTGCACCAAAAACAGAAAAAGATCAACTCAAACCTGGAATCTATCCGCGATCGTCAGGCAGAGAATGTGGCCGAAATGGGCAGAATCAGGACACAAATGCAGACGCTTATTGGTCGTGCGGAAGAGAACAGTTATCTGGTAAAGCGTACTGTGGAGAGGGATACCACTGAGCAGGATGAAATAAAGATAAAGCTGTCCGAGCTTATGGAACGATTTGAAAAGTTTGAAGCAAGCGTACAGCATCTTAATAGCTACCTGGGTCTTGAATCGGGCAGCCCTGACGCCAGAAAAGGTCTTGCATCTCCCGTCAGGGAGAGAAAAGCATACAGACCACCGCTACCGGTAGTTGGAAAAAAACCTGTTTCACCCGACAAAAGGCTCTATGAGTTGACACTCAAACTCTATCGTGATGGCAAATATGAGGAAGCTATCGAGGGTTTTAGGAACTTCCTCAAAAAATTTCCAAAGTCGGATCTCGGAGATAATGCTCAATTCTGGACGGGCGAATCATATATGGCCCTCAAACAATATGAGCAAGCCATCCTGGCCTATCAGAACGTGATAAAGAAGTATCCCAAAGGTAACAAGATGCTCAACGCAATGCTTCGTCAGGCACAAGCGTTTTATGAGCTAAAGGACAAAACGAGTTCAAAGATATTGCTTAAAAAAATCATTAAGAGATACCCAAAGTCGCGGGAAGCAAAGATTGCCAAAAAAAGACTCAAGAAAATACGATAGCCTGTCATCAGGACCGCAAAGGACTGAACCCTTCACCGAGATCTAAGATATCCCCCCCTTGTAGAAGTGAATCAACCATCTCCAAAATGGCGTTTAACATCGCTTTTGAAAAGTAGCGAACATACCACAATGACCATCCTTGCCCTGATTACGGGGCTTGCCGGTGGATTTGGGGCAGTTGGATTTAGACATCTGATAGACTTTTTCCAGACCATCTCTTATGGGTCACCTGGGGATTTGGTTGATATACTTAAATCCACGCCATGGTATTTGAGAATAGCGATTCCGACGCTCGGTGGGTTGATCGTAGGGCCTGTTGTCTATTTTCTGGCCAGAGAGGCCAAAGGACACGGTGTCCCGGAGGTTATGGAGGCCGTTACCCTAAGAAGCGGGCTAATAAGAAAGCGGATCGTCTTTATAAAAACCCTGGTATCCGGGATCTGTATTGCCACGGGCGGGGCTGTTGGAAGAGAGGGACCGATTGTTCAAATTGGATCGGCACTCGGCTCCTCAATAGGCCAGCTTCTCAGGGTCTCGGGTGATAGGATAAGAACTCTGGTGGGCTGCGGGGCCGCTGCCGGGATCGCTGCCACCTTTAACGCCCCTATTGCCGGCACCATGTTTGCCCTTGAAATCATCCTGGGGGATTTTGGTCTGGCCACATTCAGTCCCATTGTAATTTCTTCTGTTGTAGCTACGGCGGTTTCCCGCCACTTTCTCGGGAACTCCCCTGCATTTATAGTCCCCGCCTACCAATTGATTAGCGCCTGGGAATTCCCCATATATGCGGTTTTGGGGGCTTTGTGTGCCGTGGTGGGAGTGGGTTTTGTGATCCTGCTTTATCGTTTTGAAGACATGTTCGAACATCTGAAGTTCCCCGAGTACCTAAAGGCCGCTTTAGGGGGGGTGATCCTTGGTACCGCGGGACTTGTTTTCCCCCAGATTCTGGGTGTGGGCTATGGAACCATTGACCTGTCCCTCATGGTGGAGCTCTCCTGGTGGATCATGCTCGTTCTGATTCCATGTAAGATCGCAGCCACCTCCATCACCATCGGTTCGGGTGGATCGGGCGGCATTTTCGCCCCTTCCCTTTTTATCGGGGCCATGACTGGAGGGTTTCTTGGCGTCATCGCCCATGCTATTTTTCCGTCTGTAACAGCCTCTCCGGGGGCATACAGTATCGTGGGCATGGGTGCTTTAGTCAGTGCCACCACCCATGGACCCTTGACCGCCATACTGATGCTCTTTGAGATGACCGGTGATTACAAGATCATCCTTCCGCTTATGATGGCATGTATCATCGGTAACCTGGTCGCGAGACAGCTTTTAAAAGAGTCCATTTACACGATGAAGTTGGTAAGGAGGGGGGTGAACATAAGGGACGGAAAAGAGGTCAATGTTCTCAGGTCAATGACTGTAAAGGATGTGATGAATCCACGGGCAGAGACGGTGCATGAAAACATGAGCCTCGGAGAACTTGTTCAAAAGATAGCAACGAGCAAATATAACAGCTTCCCTGTGTTGAATGAGGAAGACCAGCTGACGGGTATACTCTCATTTATTGACTATCATGACGCCTCTTTTGATGAGAATCTAAAGCACTTGGTAGTTGCCAAGGATTTGGCCAGCACCGATGTTGTTACTGTAACCGTGGATGAAAATCTTTATGATGCCTTGGGAAAAATATCGCCAAGGGATTTCTCGATCTTGCCTGTTGTCTCCCCGGACGATCGCTCACGGCTACTGGGGGTTCTCTCTCGAAGGGATATTATCGGCGCCTATGATAAGGCCGTTCTAAAAAAATCACTATTTACCTGATTTGAAATAATATTGTGACCATTTTTTATGCTTAATTCATCAAAATTGAACTTGGAAAGATGCAATCCAAATCAACTATAGGGAATTAGAATGTTTTTATTTTCTATAGCAGGTTATTTATTGACTTTAATGTTCTTTGGTATTATAATTGATTCTGAAGTATCGTTCGGGATGACAGTGAATTTATCAAGATAATCTAGAAATAGAGGAGTGTATTATGCCGGAAATAATGACCACAAAAGAGATCGCCAAATATTTAAAATTACACGAAATTACCATATGTAAATATGCGGCGGAAGGCAAAATTCCCGCGATCCGTATCGGGAGAGTGTGGCGATTCGATAAGGAAGCTATTGACAGATGGATAGGCGGAGGTCAGAAAAAGGAAACCAAGAAAAAGAAATAATGATGGGAATCCCGTACCTGAGAATTCAGAGGTCAATTTCAGGGTTTTATACACTCTATGCACCCGGAGTTCTTAAGTGTAGAGGAGGTATGGGGTTCTCCATCGAACAAAATCTTCAAGTTCTTTCTCCCATTTTTCTTCCATGAGAGAGAGACACTCCTCGGATTCCAGCTCACGCCGGATAGATGAATTGCCCATAATCAGATCTATGGGCTTTTTTTTTGTATTCATATTCATAAGGTGGTTCTTTCCACTCAAACCTGTCTCGATGGATCTCTATAACCGCCTTTAGTAAGGCCAATGACGTAAAGTAGGGCCGGTAGACAGGCGGCTCGACCACGTGTATCATATATCCGTGACAAAGCTCTCCCTGCCATTTGTGGAATGTGGGGCGGAAGGTAAATGGTTGGAGACGGCATCCGCGGGTGGCTTTCGGATTCAAACTGCGTTTGATCGCCGTGGTATCAAAAAAGGGGGCGCCAAATATCTCAAAGGGTCTGCAGGTCCCTCGTCCTTCGGAAAGATTGGTGCCTTCCCAGATTACCTGCCCAGGATAGACAACGGCTGTTTGAGGAAAAGGCATATTGGGAGATGGCATAATCCAGTTCAACCCGGTCTCAAACCAGAGCATGTTCCGTTGCCACCCATTCATGGTTACGATTTCCAGATCACAGTCCAGCCCAAAGACATCATTAAAAAGCCCGGCCATCTCCCCCATTGTCAGGCCATGCCGCATGGGGAGGCGGTAAGGCCCCACAAATGAATAGAGTTCTGACTGGAGGAGATTTCCTTCAACAACCACCCCCCCAAGGGGGTTGGGTCGGTCCAGGATGATGACTTTTTTCCCTGTTTTTGCTGCGCCTTTGAGGCAATTGAGCATCGTGGAAGCAAAGGTATAAACCCTTGTGCCCACATCCTGCAGATCTATGACAAGGACATCTATCTTCTCAAGCATATGGGGAAGCGGCTCTCTCTTATCGGCGTAGAGGCTAAAAATGGGAACCCCTGACTCCTTGTCATATGAGTGGCCGGTTTCAACCATATTGTCTTGGTCCTCGCCACAGAACCCATGCTGTGGGCCAAAAAGTGCTTTCAAATGATCCGGAAGCAGACCAGAGATGACTTCTGCAGCGCTATTTAACCGGTTGTCCAGGGAGGCCTGGTTTGAAAGAAGTCCCAATCTGTAACCTTTGAGCTTTTTCCAATGTCCTTCGCGAATACGGTCCAGACCTGTCAGTACATAATCCATATGGTTGTCCCATTGCCCTTTTCAAGTTTTTCCCATAGACATTTTCAAGAATCCTATGTGAACTTTCCGTTCTTTTCAAGATATATAGATGTGAAAAGAAAAATCCTGATTTTTTTTGTCGCCATCTGTCTGATCTTCTTTACAAAAGGGATTTGCAGAGGGGAAGTACAAGTCCTCGAAAGAGACGATATCAGGATATTTTTTGAACCGTCTCTGGGAAATGCTTCAAGAGAAGTGGCAAACATCTATGAGGGAATCGCAGGGGAACTCGCGGACATTTTTTTTGGGTGGCGTCTCAGTTTTCCACCCACCGTGCTGCTACTCAGAGATCCTGATCGTTTTCGCAGGATGGCAGAAAGCACGCTTACAATCGCCTTTGCTGTCCCCTCAAAGGGGCTGATCGTGATTGATTATTCAAAGATGACCCGCCATCCTTTCAACCTTAAAGAGACGTTAAAACATGAAGTCTGCCATCTCCTGCTTCACGATCATATTACGGAGGCCGTAATGCCGAGATGGTTGGATGAGGGGCTTTGCCAGTGGGCGAGCGGGGGCGTTGTCGATATTATTATGGACTCAAAACGATCCTTTCTTAACAGGGCGGCGTTTAGAGGGAAATTTATCCCCCTTAATTCTCTCCAAAGGGGCTTTCCGAGAAATAATGACGCCTTAATGCTGGCCTATGAGGAGAGCAAGGGGGTTGTTGAACACATAATTTCGAGATTTGGAACAGCGGGAATATTCAGACTTATCAAACGTATGAAAAGGGGGGAGGAGGTGCATGCTGCGGTTCAGGGGGCCCTTTCCATACCTCTCGAAAAGCTTGAAAAGCAATGGCACCGTTCGCTCAGACGAAAAATGAACTGGTTTACATATCTCTCCTATCATCTCTATGAAATCCTTTTTGCCTTTGGCGCCTTGGTTACCATATACGCATTTATAAGGGCAATGGTCAGAAAAAGGGCCTATATGAACGAAGATGAAGAATGACGCCCATGTGAAAATTTCATAACTTCTCAATAAATCCGGGATAAATAATAGGATATCTGGAGTGGGGTTCGGGGACAAAAACGTAGCCTTGAACCTCTGAACCTTTGAACCCGTGAACGGTTACAAAAAAGGAAACAAAAGACACTAAAAGGAGCCATAAATGAAATTTCCCTACCTGTTTTCACCCATAAGAATCAATGGCATGGAACTAAAGAATCGAATCGTCATGACAGCGATGCATCTTGGTTACACTCCAAATGGAGAGGTAACAAAACGGTTGATAGATTTTTATGACACAAGGGCCAACGGCGGCGTGGGGCTTATTACGGTGGGCGGATGCTCCGTTGATGAGCATGGCGGCATGTCAAGCATGATCCGTATCAGTGATGATCGGTACATTTCCGGGCTAAAGCGGCTGACAGGAGCTGTAAAGTCAAGCGGTGCAAAGATCGCTGCCCAACTATATCAGGCAGGCCGTTACACTCATTCATCAATGATAGGGGGGGCAAAAGCCTTTTTCAGCCTCAGCGGTGCGTTCGAAATTGACGGGTGAGACCCCAAGGGCCCTGGATATAGAAGAGATACCGGAGGTCCAGCTGAAATTCGCTGAGGCTGCCCGTCGCGCCAAAGAAGCTGGATTCGATGCAGTTGAAATCCTGGGGAGCGCGGGTTATCTCATCAGCCAGTTTTTCTCGCCGCTTACAAATCGAAGAGACGACAAGTATGGGGGATCTCCTGAGAACCGGATGCGTTTCGGGTTGGAGGTGGTTAAAAAGGTAAGAAAAGCGGTGGGGTCGGACTACCCCATACTGATGCGTTTGGCTGGTAATGATTTTATGGAGGGGGGGAATACCAACCGGGAAGCAGGGGTTTTCGCATCCGGACTCGAAAAAGTGGGTGTTGACCTTTTTAATATAACGGGAGGGTGGCACGAGACCCGCGTTCCCCAATTGACCATGTTTGTCCCCCGACAGGCATATGTCTATCTTGCACAGGGTATCAAGTCCGTGGTTTCTGTCCCCGTCCTTGCGAGCAACCGTATCAATGATCCCGCCATGGGAGAGGAAATCCTGCGAAATGGAGGGGCGGATTTGGTGACCATGGCCCGGGCACTCCTGGCAGATGCAGATCTCCCAAAAAAGGCCCGGGAAGGAAAGGCAGGGCTTGTTTATCACTGTGTGGCGTGTAATCAGGGGTGTTTTGATAATATCTTTAGATCTCGACCGGCAGCCTGTCTGGTAAACCCGAGGGCAGGGAGAGAGGATGAAATAGACATGACCCCCGCCCTCAAATCCAAAAAAGTCCTGGTTGTTGGCGGCGGGCCCGGCGGCATGAAGGCTGCATGTACTGCGGCGGAACGAGGTCACAGGGTCACTTTGGTGGAAAAAGGACAGGCCCTGGGCGGTCAGCTTCTCCTGAACCGTGGAATACCGGGGAGGCAGGAGATGGTCACGGTTGCAAAAGATCTGATCAACAATCTGAAGAGCCTGGGGGTTGATATATTGCTCGGAATACAGGCCAACAGAGAGCTAATCACAAAAATGGCACCGGATGCGGTTGTGGTCGCGACCGGGGCAAAACCCATACTTCCGGATATAACCGGTATCGAGGGCCGGAATGTGGTGCAGGCGTGGGATCTGTTGGACGGAAAAGTGGGTGTGGGTCAAAGAGTGGCTATTATCGGTGGAAATGGCGTTGGGCTGGAAACGGCCATCTATCTGGCCAATCTGGGGACAATTTCACCGGAGGTCCTCCATTTTTTGATGGCAAATAGGGCGGAAACCACCAAAACATTGACAGAATTGCTAAATAAAGGCAATAAGGAAGTAACGGTTGTAGAAATGACCAAAACAGCGGGAAAGGACATTGGTTTGTCAACCCGCTGGACGGTCGTGGCGGAACTGAGACGCCTCGGGGTCAAAATTATGACCCGTACCCGGGCAACGGGAGTCACCACTGACGGCTTGGAGGTGGAAAGAGAAGGGAGCAGGGATCTCCTGGTTGCAGATTCGGTGGTGATTGCGGGAGGGTCTAGATCTGAAAATGAGCTGGCAGACCAGATTCAAGAGATGGTCTCTGAGATCCACATCGTCGGAGATGCTGAAAAACCCCGAAATGCCCTGGAAGCGATCCGGGAGGGGTTTATGGCGGGGTTGAGGCTGTAATGGTTCGGAGCCTTTTAATAAAACATTTTTGAAAGAAATCCGGTTATGGGTAGAGGTAATATACAAACAAAGAACGCACGAACAAAAAAAATGATGACAAAAATGAACCCCTTTGACTTAGGTCAAGGAAATTGTTTTTTGGATCGTGGATAATGGCCTCACAATTTCAGGAGAGGAAGCGGCAGATCGCCAAATCCTGAAGAAAAAACTCAACTTAGAATGAAAGGAGATCAACCATGTTTTGTTATCAATGCGAACAGACAGCAAAAGGCGAGGGGTGCACCAATATAGGGGTGTGCGGAAAACAACCGGATGTGTCGGCCTTGCAAGATCTTTTGGTCTATGCCCTTACGGGTTTGTCCCTCTGTGCCGTAGAGGGGAGGAAGGTGGGTATTAATGATCGCGATATTAATGTCTTTACCTGCGAGGCGATATTTTCCACCCTTACCAATGTAAATTTTGACGCGGAGCGATTTGTGCTGCTTATCAATCAGTGCGTGACACTCAGAGAGGGTCTCGAGGAGAAGGTAAAAGCAGCGGGAGGAAATGTGGAATTTTCTGATGGCCCTGCTGCATTCAGACCCGAAACCACGATGGAGGGGTTGATAAAACAGGGTGAGGCCGTTGGAATAAATTCAGATCCTGAAGCTAACCCGGACATCCGTTCCCTCCAGCAAACCCTTGTCTATGGTATCAAAGGTGTTGGCGCCTATGCCGATCATGCTCGGATCCTGGGGCAGGAGGACGATAAGGTATATGCCTTTATCCATGAAGGGTTGGCAGCTACCCAAAATAAGGCCCTGGGGCTTGATGATTGGGTGGGGCTGGTCCTCAAGTGCGGGGAAATCAATCTGAGAGCCATGGAATTGTTGGACGCCGGGAACACCGGAACATATGGTCACCCGGTCCCAACCGAGGTACCCCTCGGGGCAAAAAAAGGAAAGGCCATACTGGTCTCTGGTCATGATCTTAAGGATCTGAAAGAGATACTCCAGCAGAGCGAAGGCAAAGGGATCAACGTATACACCCATGGCGAGATGCTGCCATGCCACGCTTATCCTGAGCTCAAGAAATATTCTCATCTCCATGGACACTATGGAACGGCCTGGCAGAACCAAAAAAAGGAATTTGAAGCCTTCCCCGGTGCCATCCTGATGACGACCAACTGCATTCAAAAACCAAGGGACGTTTACAAAGATAATATCTTTACAACAGGGCTTGTGGGATGGCCTGGGGTGACACACATTGGAGACAAAAATTTTGACCTTGTCATCAAAAAGGCCCTGGACATGCCGGGGTTTCCAGAGGACACCAACGGCCGTTCAGTCATGTGCGGTTTTGCTCGAAATGCCGTGATGGGAGTGGCCGACAAGCTGATAGAGGCGGTCAAGGGCGGTGCCATAAAACATTTTTTTCTGGTGGCAGGTTGCGACGGTGCAAAACCTGGAAGGAATTATTATACCGAATTCGTGGAGCAGGTTCCGGAAGACAGTGTGATCCTCACGCTGGCCTGCGGCAAGTTCCGCTTTTTTGACAAAGACCTGGGGGACATCGGCGGCATCCCAAGACTTCTTGATGTTGGGCAATGTAACGATGCCTATTCGGCTATCCAGATCGCCGTTGCCCTGGCCGGGGCCTTTGAATGCGAGGTGAATGACCTTCCGCTCAGTATAATATTGTCGTGGTATGAGCAAAAGGCCGTGTCCATCCTTTTGACCCTGCTTCACTTGGGTATAAAGGATATTAGACTGGGCCCGAGTCTACCCGCTTTTATTACACCCAATGTGCTGGATGTGCTGGTAAAGAACTTTAATATCATGCCCATAAGTACCCCCGAGGATGATCTGAAGGCAATTTTGGGATAACGACCTTGCTTTTAACAATAGTCCCCCCCTTCCCCGCAAAAGGAAGGGGGGAAAGATAAAGGAGTGCAAGATGAAAGTAAACAGAAAGATTGTTGAGATTGATGAGGAGCTCTGTGACGGGTGCGGGGAGTGTGTGCCGTCATGTGCCGAGGGTGCCATTGAAATTGTGGATGGCAAGGCTCGTATTGCAGCGGAGCAATATTGTGACGGTCTGGGAGCATGCCTCGGGGAGTGCCCGAATGACGCGTTGACCATTATTGAACGGGAAGCAGATGATTTTGATGAAGAGGCGGTGGAGGTACGTCTCCGTGAGATGGAAGAGGCAAAAAAGACCGAAGAATCCTCGCTGCCGTGTGGGTGCCCCTCTTCAACCCTTCAATCATTTATTCCTCCGGCGGCCTCGACCAAGGAGACAGTGCCGGGCGGCAAGGGGGAACCCGCGGTGTCCAATCTCTCTCACTGGCCGATCCAGATTCGTCTGGTGCCACCAACCGCGCCCTTTCTTAAGGGCGCCGATCTTTTAGTGGTTGCCGATTGTGTATCCGTGGCCTACCCAAATCTGAATTCAGAGTTCTTGTCGGGAAAGGCCGTCCTTATTGGGTGCCCCAAACTGGACGATGCCGAGGCCTACGTTGAAAAGTTTGTTGAAATTTTCAAAACAGCCGATCTGAAAAGTGTCACCGTGCTCATGATGGAAGTTCCGTGCTGTTTTGGTCTTGAAACGATTATCAAAAGGGCACTGGATGCTGCCGGCAAAAAGATCCCCTTTGAGGAAGTGGTTGTCAGTACACGTGGTGAGATCCTGAAACGGGAAAAGATGGCAGCCTGAGTCGGGACAACTGCCATCTACCCCTGGTCTTCGTGTGCCATGCAGGGGTCATTTCCTTTTTTTAAAAGCTCCTGCATGGCCTCTTTTACCCGATCCATCAATTGGTTTATGGTTTTCCTGTCATAATCCTTTAGTGAGATAGGTTCCCCGATGTGGAAGCTGAAGCAGCCCTTATTGATGTTGGTAGTTCCCCTTGGAGCGATCCGGTAGCTGCCGTTAATGGCTACAGGAACGATATCAACACCTGATTTCAAGGCCAGATTGAACCCGCCTCTTTTGAACGGCAACAGCTTCCCATCCACACTCCTGGTTCCCTCCGGAAACATAACAACGGACACCCCGCCTTTTATTTTTTGGGCGGCCTCCTTCATGCTCTTTACCGCTTTTCTGGGGTCTTCCCTTTCTATCCCTATATAGCCTGCTCTTTTCATGGCTGGGCCAAAAAGGGGGGTTTTCATGAGTTCCTGCTTCATGATGAATTTGAAATCAACAGGGATATAGGCGAGGAGGGCAAAGATATCAAAGAGGCTCTGGTGGTTGGTCATGTAGATGCAAGGGACCCCGGGATCGACGTTTTGCAGCCCTGAGGCCCTGACTTTGACCCCACAGATCCAGAAAACCATTTTTGCCCAGGGAACAGCGCCATAAAAATGGACCTTTTTTTCAGCCTTGCCAAAGAAACTGAGAACAAGGCACCAGAGGCACATGACTATTGTAAAGATGAAAACAGACGCCTTTAGCAGGAAGAACCTGACCGTCTTTAGCAATCGCATAACCATATTTTGAGAATCTTTTTTCCTTTTCCGAAGGGATGATTTTAAACGCTCAGGATAAGGGCCTGCGCAAGCCCTAAGAGCGGCATCTTTACCATATCTCTTAATATCCTCTTTTTTCTTTTTAATACCTGGATGTTTGGATTTGTAGGGGACCATCTGTGGGGGCTTGGCAGTATGGCGGACAAAAGTGCGGCCTGGGCCCGTGTGAGACGGGCGGATGGGACGTGGAAATATCTCCGTGAAGCCGCTTCAGCTCCCATGATGCCGTCCCCCCAGTCTACCGTGTTGAGGTACACCTCGAGGATCCGCTCTTTGGTCCAGAACACTTCCATAAAAAAAGCGCAGTAGGCCTCGATTGCTTTTCTTAGCCAGCTTCTTTCGGGCCAGAGAAAAAGGGTTCTTGCGGTCTGCATGGTGATGGTGCTTGCACCCCTAATCCCCTTTTTGAGAAACATGTCTCTGAGCGCCTGGTTCATTTCAACAAAATCGAACCCGCTGTGGGGCAGGAACCGCTGGTCTTCACCCGCCAGGGCCGCTCTTCTGAGATGCAGTGAAATCTCTGTGAGCGGACGCCACATATTATGGGGCATGTAATTTCTGGCGTTGCCCATATTTCTGACCCAACTATAGGCTGTCGTGACGGTAAACGGCGGGTTGATAAACCTCAGCAACAGGATGGGGAGTATACTCAGGATCAACAGGGCAAGAAGGAGTTTAAATCCCCAACGCAGGACTACACGGTGTCTCCTTTTTTTCTTTTTACCAGACAATCGGTCACTGCCCTTCGCGATCTTTGACTTTATCCCAGACCCCGTTCATTTCCTCCAATGAAGCCTCTTCAAGTTGAGTTCCAGTGGCCTCTAACCTTTTTTCCATCTCTTTGAAACGTTTCTGAAATTTTATGTTGGCCATCCTTAAGAGATGTTCGGCATTAAACCCCTTATGTCTGCAAAGATTTACAACGCTAAAAAGCAGATCCCCCAGCTCCTCGGCCACCTCCTCTCTTTCACCCCCGACTACGGCCGAGTCCAGTTCATCAAACTCTTCCCGGACTTTATCCCGGATCCCGGCTGTGTCTGTCCAATCAAAACCTACCTTTGAGGCCCTCTCGCTCAATCTGTGAGCTCTCAGGAGGGCCGGCAGATCCATTGGGATGCTTTCCAGGAGCCCGGATGTATCGTTGGTGGCGTTTTTCTCCGCCTTCTTTATCTGGGTCCAATTGAAGGTCACCTCTTCAGCGCTGTCCACCTTTTTTTGGCCAAAAACATGGGGGTGTCTCCGGATCATTTTTTCTGTGATTATCTCAACAACATCAACAAAATCAAACTGATTTTTTTCCTTTGCCAACTGGGCCAAAAAGAGTATTTGAAATAAGAGATCGCCCAATTCTGAGCAAACCTCCTGTGGGGGCGAAAGTTCAATGGCCTCTAAGACCTCGTAAGCCTCTTCAAGCAGATATAATTTTATGTTGGCCTCTGTCTGCTTTTTATCCCAGGGGCAACCATCGGGCTCCCGGAGACGTTGAACCAGTTCAACCAGGGCTACGATGGCTTTGGGCAGCCTGTCAAAATCCATGATTTCCTCTAAAACAGGGGGTCTTTCCTGGGACGACTTTACCGGGTCCTTATCCATTATTTCAAGGACGTTTTTTCCCAGCTATGGGTGATTCGGGGAATATGACGCTTGCCATAGATTGACCTGAGGTGATGATCCACGGGGCCAATTTCGACTTGGTGATGAGGGGTGCCTTTGAGGGGGCAAAAATGACGAGCAGCCAGATCCCGAAATAGATAATGATCACCCCCTTTAGAAAAGCGAGGCTGGCACCGAAGAGCCCGTTGGCCCACCCGGAAATAGCCTTACCAAACAGTTTTTTTAACCCCCGGCCCATGAGATTGCACAGCACAAAAACAACCGCAAAAATCACAACAAAACACACAAAGGAAAGGTATTTTCCAGAAGGGAGAAAAGAACTCAGGAGTCGCGTCAGTTGGGGTTGAATGAAGTTGGCGAGATAGATCCCAAGGACTATTCCGGCAAGGGAACCCAGTTCCCTGAATAACCCCCTAAAGACGCCCAATGCGACCAAAAACACCAGGATGGCGAAGATGATTACGTCCAGAAAGTTCATAAGAGATCCCCATTCAGGTTCTGACACCCCGTCAGGACAGGGGCTGGGTCTGGTTAACCCATATCAACGAGCGGTCTGACTTCTGTAATCTTAAAACGGATTGCCGCGTGGATCATTTGCGCGGCCTGTTTTCCGGCTGCGTTTGCAATATTGTCCTTGATCTGATCGTAGAACCCGCCGCCGGTTTCAATATCCATGGCCTCAAGATATACCCTGGCGCCTTTCCAGTCTGTTACTGTCTTGCCCGGTTCCATGACAATAAAGACCGCATTGGGGTTTTCTTGGAGGTTCTGAAATGACCTGTTTCTTCCGATCCCCATGACCACAGTGTTTTCGTCAATCATCTGTGGAGACCCAAAAACTGCGGCATTCACCTTTCCTTTTCTGTTGGCGGTGGCAAGGGATCCAATCCTCGGGCGCTTATTAAACAGCGCCGGCAACTCCTGACGATTCATAACATGCCTCCTCTGTAAAGATGGCTACTTCACACTGACCAATGCATTTTACGCATCGGACCATATCATGTCTCAATTCTCTAAACAAGAGCCATTAGGGGCCCTTTCTGATTAACAGTGGATTAAAGGGGGTATCGATGTCATAGACATCAAGACCCTCCCGGCGTTTTAGAAAGTTAATTGAGATGTATGTCAGGGGAGTGGCCAAGGCTTCATAGGCAGATTTGGCGATCCACTGGGTAACGATTGCCAGAGCCAGTGTTTGGGGGGGCATTGTCCCTACAAAGGCCAGTGTTATAAAGATCAGGGAATCCAGACCCTGCCCCACCAGCGTGGACCCGATGGTTCGTGTCCACAGCCAACGTCCTTTTGTGGCGATTTTCATTTTGGCAAGGACATATGCGTTCAAAAACTCTCCCACAAGATACGCCAGGAAAGAGGCGCCCAGAAGCCGCGGAGCATAGCCAAGAATACGTTCATAGGCAACTTGGCCTTCCCAAAATGGGGCCGGTGGGAGGACCTTGCCGATCCAAAGGGCAAGCACCAGAATAAGATTGCAAAAAAACCCGACCCAGATGACCTTTCTGGTCTGCGCGTAACCGTATACCTCGGTCAAGACATCCCCGATGATATAGCTGATGGGGAATACGATAATCCCTGCAGGAAGAATCATCCCATAGATCGTTATCAGCTTTACGGATATGATATTGGCCGTAATCAGAGAAGTTATAAACAGGGCCACGATCACAAGAAAACTGTTAGAGTGGCGGGTATTGTTGTTTTTGGTCTCGACGCTTTCCATCTGCATCCTGTAAATTCACACGGGCTGGTGCTCCTTCCGGAGCAGGTCATTTACGGTCTTGACCGGATTGAACGTAATACGGGGGACCTCCACAAAAATTGAGATCCATTTGGCCATTGCCCCATTCCACAATCCCGGATGCTCAAGGGCTTTCAGGTCTTTGCCTGATTTTGATTTCCGGGAGATAAATACCGCCTTTGAATCCACATATTTCGGGAGGGCAAAGGGTCTTCCTTTCCAGTCGCTGAGGCCGCAGACCAGATCCACCGGACTAAAATGGGTAGAGGCCGTAAATATGGCCTGTTGCTCTTTTGAATCGGGATCAATTTGAGCCGTTTCCACAACCTGCACAGAATCTTCACCCGTCGCGTCCCTGACCCAAAAGGGGCCACCGCCCGGTTCATCAACGTTTTTGACCATCCCGCATACCCTGACTGGCCGATCGAGCCTTTTGATAAGAAACGCCGTCTTTGCTTCTACAGGACCATTTTCAATGGCGGCCGGCACCCATTGGGAAAGTCCCTCCGTAACAAAGATCATGGCCTTATCCACAGTTTTTTCGTCGGGGTCTGACGTGAGTTTTTCCAGGTGGCGAAATATCTGTTTTTGAGTTGCAATAAGATATCCCCCAAGGATCCTTTTCCACTTAAAAGTTTCTGGCTTTAGCCAGTCCGGTACCACGTTATCTATGTTTTTTATAAAGACTATATCTCCCTTTAGATCATTGATGATTTCTATCAATGCGCCGTGCCCCCCGGGCCGAAAAAGGAGCGTGCCATCCTCTTGACGAAAGGGCCTGTTATGCAAATCCACAGCAAGGGTGTCCGTGGAACTCTTTTGAATTGAAAAGCTGACATCAAAGGACACATGGTATTTCTTTTCATAATCCGATCTGACCTTTTCTAAAAGATGTCTGAATTTCTCCAAGTGCTCTCTTGACACCGTAAAAGAGAGTGAACTGGCACCATTTTGACCGGTAACATATTTCGCAGCTTCAACCAGGTGCTCCTCAAACGCCGTACGGCTTCCTTCCTTATAGTAGTGAAACTTCAGGAGCCCTTTTGGAAGATTGGCATAATCCAGACCCTTTTCCGTCAAGATAAAGTCAATGATTTGGGTGAAGTCGCCTTTTTGTATGAGGGCCTCGGTATCATATTCTCTTCCCCTCATGACAGACTTGAGTTCGTCAAAAAATGCAAAATGCCGTATACCATTCATAAAAATCAAAAGGGCTGACGCATCCTTCTGCCCGCTCTGCGCCTCATTTGACACAGTCCCTCTCATGATCTCATTGCCTTGTCCGAGATAACGAAGAAGCGTCTTGAACATCCGGGATGCAGCGCCCGAGGCAGGAACAAATTTAAGACAAACACGTTTTGTGACCTCGCGTTCAAAAGTCTCTGTTAATGCCTGCCGCCTGTCCTCGGGGATAACCGTAATGCCATCCCCGATTGTGCATGGGCGATTCAGTCTGAGATAAGGGGGGGGCATTTCAAAGAGTTCAAGGTGTTTTTCCACCTTTTCCAATGTGAGGCCGTGGCCTTCAATCTGGGTAATGTCATCTTGAGAAAACGGGTATCCACCCATGTCAGTCCCCCTTCTTAGGGTCTGCGCAGAAATAACTTCGCAGGCCCTAAGACCCTTTCAGTTTTACCCCGGTGTTGAAAAAATTTGAAAACCCCACTATTTTTCCAATTCCTCTTTGACAAAAACCCCGATTTTTTTCATTGTATATGGCTTTCTCATGTATTTTCCTGCCCCCAGTTTCTGGGCGAGTTTGACTTCTTCTGTCTCAGAGAACCCGCTGGCAATGATCGCTTTTTGGCCAGGCCGGATTTTTGAGATCTTCTCGTAGGTCTCACGACCATTGATGCCTTTGGGCATGATCATATCCAGTATAATCAGATCGACCGAATGTTTCTTGACATACTCAACAGCCTCCTCTCCACTTGAAACAGACTCGGCTGCATAACCCAATTCGGTCAGCAACCCGCACGCGATTTCTCTTTGCCGTTCTTCATCGTCAACAACAAGAATCCGTTCCCCGTGTCCAAGGTAAACTTCTAATGGAACCTCTTCCTTTGCGGTAGCCACTTTCTGTCGGGTCACAGGGAAGTAGAGCTCAAATACGGTCCCCTTTTCACTGCTCTTTATGTTTATGTATCCATTATGATCCTGGACAGCATTCCACACAACCGCCAGACCCAGGCCTGTCCCACTTCTCCCCATCATTTTCTTGGTGTAAAAGGGTTCAAAGACCCTCTCAAGATCCTCTGGCGCTATCCCTGAGCCATCATCTGATACGGACAAAATAGCATATTCCCCCCTGCGCACATCTTCATATCCCTTCAACGGTTCATCCAAATATCTGCTTTTTGTGGATATGGTGACCGTACCCATACCCTCGATGGCTTCAGAGGCGTTTATAACCAGGTTCATCAAAGTCTTATTAAGGTGGACAGGTGAACCGCTCATATTGAGCAGGTCGGGTGTGAGCTCAGTTCTGAAAGCGACAGAGGGGCGAATGGTTTCGAGTTTTCTGTGCTCAACAGAACTCAGATATTCTTCTACAGCGGTGTTTAGATTCAAGACTTCCTTTCCAATGGCAACCCCCCTTGCTATTGTCAGCAAATCTGCGACCACATCGGCGGCTTTCATCCCACATTCCTGTATCGTCTTTATTGGTTTTCTGAGTGGACTCTCTTTAGGTAATTTCATCAAGAGCAGGTCCGGATAACTCACGATTCCCGACAGAATATTATTCAGGTCATGAGCAACGCCTCCGGCAAGAAGCCCCAGGGCTTCCATCTTTTGAGCGCGCTGAAGTTGGACCTCCAGTTTTTCTTTTTCTTTTTCCGCTCTTTTCCGATCCGTGATATCCCGTCCCACCGAAACAAACGCCTCCAGTTCTCCCTCCTTGTTCAATATGCCCTTGGCCACCCAGTTAAACCAGCGCCATCCATGTTTTGTCAGATTTCTTTCCTCGTGTTGTGCCGTATAGGGGGGATGATGGAGTCTCTCCAGAGATTTTGCAACCCGGACACGATCATTTTCGTGCACAAGGGGCATAAAGCCCTTCCCGAGTAATTCCTCTTCAGTTTTACCATATGTTTCGCAGTATTTTGGGCTGACATACAAAAACTGCCATTTTGTATCGACCTTTACAACCAGGTCATTTTGGTTCTCAACAAGGAGTCGATACCGTTCCTCGCTCTCCCTGAGAGCCGCTTCGGTTTGCTTTAGATCAGTTATGTCCCAACCGATACCACCCAAATAGGCTAGCTTACCCTCCTTCAAGACCGGGAACTTGTTGGTAATTTGGGTGTGAATTTGGCCATCAGGGTAGGGAACAGGTTCAAGGAATTCCATGCTGCGACCCTTGGAGAGAACCTCTTGATCTCCCTTTAGGAACGAAGCTGCTATTTTTTGGGGCCAAAGCTGATCGTTTGTTTTGCCGTACCAGTCCTCCTTTTTCTTGTACCCCCGACGTTCTTGATAGGCCCTGTTTGCATAAACCAGACGTCCTTTGAGATCCTTCATAAAGACGACACCAGGAAAATGATCCATAAAGAGTGAAAACCTCTCCTCGCTCTCCCGTAATGCCTTTTCGGTCCGTCTTCTTTCCGTGACATCAACCAACATGCTTATAACATGGTCTTTTCCTTCCAGCTCAATTCTCTCCACCGACCACAGCCCGTCAATAAGCCTGCCATCCTTTCTGGTCAGGGTTACCTCTTGCAAAAGATGCTGCCCATCTCCGTCAATCTGTTTAACAAATATATCTCTATCATCAGGGTTAGGCCACAATTCTATCTCTCTTGCAGTCCGGCCTATCACGTCACTTTGCTCATAACCTGTAACTCTTGTAAAGGCATCATTGACCGCCACAAAACGACCCTCCTCAAGGGTAGCAAGGCTTATATATAGCGGGTTTGCCTGAAAAAGCCTGGAAAACATTTCTTCGCTTTTTTTTAGGGCCTCTTCAGCAGATTTCTGTTGGGTAATGTCCTGTACATGGGAGATGAAATATATGGGTTTCCCTTTCGGGTCCCGGACAATTGAGCTGGAAACCTGTCCCCATACAAGGTTTCCCTTGCCATCTATATACCGTTTTTTATACACGATATTTTCCATCTCACCGGATATGCTCTGTTTATAGAACTCAGGGGTTAGCTTCACGTCTTCCGGGTGTGTGATGTCGTTTACCAGCGAGCCTTCCAGTTTTTCCCTACTATAGCCAAAGATCTCTGAGAGCCGGTTATTTACTTTTATAAACCGTCCCTCGGTGCTCACCAGACACACGCCGGTGTTGGCGTTCTCAAATGCATGGCGAAAACGTTCTTCGCTTTCATAAAGGCCTTTTACCGCCCGTTTGCGCTCTTCTATTTCCTCTTTTAATTTTTCGTTCGCCTTCACCAGCTCCGCGGTTCGTTCCTCCACCGCCTCTTCCAGTAAACCCTTTTCCTTCCGCAGGAGATCCTCCGACTTTTTGATCCGGAGCACTGTCTTGACCTGGGCCGCTAGTTCCTCCTCCTTAATGGGCCTTACCAGAAAGCCATCAGCCCCAAGATTTGATGCCTTTATACGACTTTCAGAGTCCATTTTAGCGGCCGTGATCATGACAACCGGAATGGTTTTCGTTTTCTCCTCGGACTTTAGTCTCTCACAGACTTCAAATCCGTCCATTCCTGGCATTCTGATATCAAGGAGGATCGCATCGGGCAGCTCAGATCTTGCCTTTTCTATGCCTTCAGGTCCTGACTGAGCGGTTATCACCGTGCAATCGGGAATAAGCTCACTCAGCGAAACCGATAGAGTGATCAGATTATCTTGTTTGTCGTCGATGACCAATAGTGTTCTCATGTCATATCCTTTGTTCTGCTTTTGGGTTCAAATCAGGTTTTTCCCAAAACTGAATCAAAGAGGATAAAGTCGGATCCATTATCTATCCGGATCTGGCCGTTTCCCCCCCCCTCTTTCGCAAACACTCCCGATGATGCGCGATAATCCACTCGATTTGATCGTCCTCCATGTCAAAAACCAGCTTTAACCGTTCGTCTATGGAAAGCGATCTGAGATCTTTTGCGGGGCAGTCTTCCAAAGATCTGCCCATTGGGCACTCCATCAAAAGGCCTTGCACCCAGATCCGCTTGTGTTCAAGGGTAAGTTCTTCCATACAATCAATCTCCTCTTTTCCATTATTGGCCACTTCCACCTGATACAACCAATCTCTTCGAATCTGCTTCCATCAGAGAGGATAAGGCTATGAGCCTGTATACCTGAGACCTCGTCTTTGGCCTGGGCACCAGAAATGAACCTGTTGGAACGTTTTTGGATAAAGGTTCCCATACACACATACGTTATCTCCGAATGAGAGGGAATTTAAGATATATCATACCTTTTTGAAGAAGTTAAACAGTAAAACCGCAATTTACAATTCAAAAAAATTGAGACGTTCAGCTTTCAGCTTTGGGCAAATACTATTTTGAGGCCGTGAGGTGTGGTGAGGGAACAAGAAGGTGATGGCCATGGGGTTGGATGCCACACAAAGAATCAATATTTTTTATGGAATTTAGAAAAAACGTAACTATAATAGTCTCATACTTCATTATCTAGGGCTCCATTTTTTCGTTGCCATATGATCGGCATATCTGCTATGGAGGCTTTTTGTTTCTTGTTTTGGAGCCATGGGTTGGTCTGGAATTATTTAAATTTATTGAATTAAATGGTACCTTTGTGGTAATATAAAGGGTTCGTCAGAAACCAGATGGTATGTTATGTGAATTCCCTAAAACGTTTATGGAGGTTATATCAAATTGAACCCATTTTATAAAAATCTTGCCCTCTGGCTTGTCATCAGCTTGATGATGGTCATGCTCTTTCAGGTATTTAAACAACCAAGGGGTGCGAGCATCAATATAAGCTACAGTGACTTTCTAAACATGGTGGAAAGCGAAAGCGTCATCGACGTGACCATTCAGGGAGAACATATAATAGGCATGTCATCACGGGGACCCTTTAAAACATATGCCCCAAAGGATCCCGAACTGATCAAATTGCTCAGGAGTAAAGGGGTCAAGATATCCGCAAAACCCAGGGAAGATTCCTCATGGTTTCAGGTATTTTTGTCCTGGGTCCCCATGCTCTTGTTGATAGGTGTGTGGGTATTCTTTATGCGCCAGATGCAGGCGGGCGGCGGGAAGGCGCTCTCTTTTGGAAAGAGTCGTGCCAGGTTGATGACTGATTCTCAGGAGAAGGTCACCTTTGAAGATGTGGCAGGCATTGAAGAGGCAAAGGAGGAACTGGAAGAGATTGTGGCATTCCTTCGGGATCCCAAAAAGTTTACCCGGCTGGGAGGCAGGATTCCCAAAGGTGTCCTCCTGGTGGGAGCGCCCGGTACAGGGAAGACCCTTCTGGCGAGGGCAATTGCGGGTGAGGCGGATGTGCCGTTTTTTAACATAAGCGGATCAGACTTTGTGGAGATGTTTGTGGGTGTGGGTGCATCCCGGGTCAGGGACCTCTTTAACCAGGGCAAGAAGAATGCCCCTTGCATTATATTTATTGACGAGATAGACGCTGTGGGCAGACATCGCGGAGCAGGCTTGGGGGGCGGGCACGATGAAAGGGAACAGACACTCAATCAGCTCCTTGTGGAAATGGACGGTTTTGAATCAAATGAAGGCGTTATTCTGATTTCAGCTACAAACCGGCCCGATGTGCTTGACCCGGCCTTATTGAGACCTGGCCGGTTTGATAGACAAGTGGTGGTCCCGGTTCCGGACATCGGAGGTCGTGAGGGTATACTAAAAGTCCATTTGAAAAAGAAGCTTGTGGCCGATGACGTGGACCTCCGTGTGCTTGCACGGGGAACCCCCGGGTTTACCGGCGCTGATATAGAGAATATGGTGAATGAGGCAGCCCTTATGGCCGCCAGGCTGGGTAAAGACAGAGTGGAGATGGTGGATTTTGAGCAAGCCAAGGATAAGGTCATGATGGGCACCGAGCGGAGAAGCATGATCATCAGCGAGGAGGAAAAGAAGATCACCGCTTATCATGAATCCGGTCATACCCTGGTGGCAAAATTTCTCCCCGATGCAGACCCCATACACAAAGTGACCATTATCCCCAGAGGTCGCGCCCTTGGATTGACACAACAGCTTCCGGTGGATGAAAAACACACCTATCCCAAAGAGCATCTCTTGAACAACATAATTATACTGATGGGTGGGAGGGCCGCTGAGGAGATCGTTTTGGATACCCAGACGACCGGTGCTGGAAATGATATCGAGAGGGCAACGGATCTAGCCCGTAAAATGGTATGCGATTTCGGTATGAGCGAGGAACTGGGGCCCCTCACTTTTGGTAAAAATGAAGAGCAGATTTTTCTGGGCCGGGAGATCGCTCAGCATAGGGATTACAGCGAGCTGACTGCACAAAAAATCGACGCAGAGGTCAAAAAGATTGTGGATGGTTCCTATTCCAAGGCCCACCAGCTCATAGAAGACAATATGGATATATTACATAACATGGCTACTGCCCTTCTTGAAAGAGAGACGCTCAACAGCGAGGATATTGACAAAATAATAGAAGACGGGCAAAAGCCAAAGCAAAAGAGTAAGGAACCCTCCCCCCCAACGCAGGGTTCCAAGACTTCTTGACAGCAGGACGGTGTGGGCTTACAGCTGAATTGGTCAAAGTTCGTCCTCGACCTTGATAAAAGGACCCATGTGATGGGGGTGCTGAATGTAACCTCGGATTCTTTTTCAGATGGTGGGCGATATATCGAACACGAAAGGGCTGTCGAACACGGTCTTCAGATGGCCCAAGACGGGGCCGACATCATCGATGTGGGCGGTGAATCAACAAGGCCCTATACCAAAAGGCTAAGCTCCAGCCAAGAGATGGATCGAGTGATCCCCGTTATCAAGGCCCTCAAGCGAGAGTTGACCATCCCCATAAGTATAGATACTTATAAAAGCGAGGTGGCGGAGGAGGGATTGAAGGCGGGGGCCTCTATCATCAATGATATCAGTTCCCTTCGTTTTGATCCTCATATGGGACGGGTTGCTGCCCGGCACAATGTGCCGGTGATCCTCATGCACATGAAGGGCACACCGGAAAATATGCAGGAAGACCCCCAATACCGGGATCTCATCGGTGATATTTCTCAATTTTTGAAGGATGCCATTGATCGATCTGTGGCTGCGGGGATCAGGGAAGACCTGATCCTTGTGGATCCGGGGATTGGGTTTGGGAAGACCTTTGACCATAATCTGCAGATCATCAAAGAGCTATCGAGGTTTAGGGCTCTCGGAAGGCCCATTTTGGTCGGTACCTCAAACAAGGCCTTTATCGGTCATATCCTAGACAAAAGGGTTGACGAAAGAGAGACGGGCAGTATGGCAACAGTGGCCGCGGGTGTGATGAATGGCGCCCATATGGTCCGGGTACACAATGTAAAGAAAAGCGTTGAAACTGTGCGAATGATTGATGCCATCAGGCGCGGAAAGACCTGACGAAAGGTGAAACGGCATGCTTTTTTGTATTGATATCGGGAATACAAACATCGTCCTGGGTATCACCAAGAATGACAAGATCCTCCACCATTGGCGGTTAAGGACCGAAAAGGAGATGACATCAGACGAACTCGGGGTGCTGGTATCAAACCTTTTTAACTCGGCCGGGATGGAACTCACAGCCGTCAAAGAAGCCATTATCTCCTGTGTGGTTCCTCCCCTCCTAAAAACAGTGGAAGAGTTCTGCAAGCGCTATTTTGAGATCAATCCAATGGTTGTAGGGCCGGGGTTGAAAACGGGGATGCCGATCAAATATGATAACCCAAAGGAAGTCGGTGCTGACCGTGTTGTAAACGCGGTGGCCGCCTATGAAAAATATGGCACCGCCCTGGTGGTTGTAGATTTTGGAACGGCTACCACATTTGACTACATATCGGGAGAAGGCGCCTATCTGGGTGGCGCCATAGCGCCCGGGGTGGTGATATCCTGTGAGGCCCTTTTTCAGCATGCGTCAAAGCTGCCGAGGGTGGAGATATTTATGCGGCCAAGCAGTGTGATTGCCCGTGATACCATCAGCAGTATGAATGCGGGCATCATCTATGGTTACGCGGGGCTGGTGGATGGCATTGTGACGAGGATGAAGAAGGAATCACCCGAAGAGCTTACAGTGATCGCAACCGGCGGACTTGCGCCCCTTATTTGTGAAGTCTCAGAGACAATCGATCACATTGAAGAATTTCTGACCCTCCAGGGATTGATGCTCATTCACAAAAAAAACCATTAGGTCGCAATCACTTTCCCGGACAAATGTTTTGGAGCTGCCACCAATGAACCGCGAGAAAACCCGGTTTCCCTCCTTTTCCAAGTCACCGAAATACAGCTCCGGATACCCTGGGATCCCCTTTGGCCTCACCTTGATCTCGGGGTGCAGGAACCCTCTCAACCCTCCCGGCTTTGACCAATACAAACGGAAACTTCTCAGAAAGATGCGTAAGCGTGAGACCTTGGGGCAGATCAGTCACCGTATTGACACGTACGAGCGATTTTTTCAAGAATTCGGACATGAATGTCCATTACCCAAACATTTGAAACGGACAATCAACAGCGGTTTTCCCAGATATAACCTTATGGTGGATACCCATTTTATGGCGGAGATGTGTGCAGGAATTCTGGTTGCCGTAACCGATTATGATCATTTTGACGGGGGTCTTTTGCTGGACGTGACAGATGAAGGTGAGACATGCCGTGGGATGGGTCAACGGGAATTCAAAACCAGGTATGGCGAGATCGTGCTAAGGGACGAAAATGATATCGTTTGTGTGCTTTGCCAGGGTGCGGATGAAAAAACAAGGGTTCGGGAAGATACATCAAACGTCCTTTTTTACGCCTATGGCATTCCCGGGATTGAAAGTGACCATTTGAGAAAAGGATTGGAAATTGCATCCGAGACCATGTGTGAATTCGGGGGCGGAACGAGTCAAGGGGTTGAAATATTCTGAAGCTGAACCCCGGTCAGAGGAAATTGGATGGATGACCTGAAGATAGCCGCTGTGTGTATGAATGTGGTGCCCGGAGAAGTGAAAATGAATCTTGACCGAATTCATTCATTTGCAAGGGAGGCCTCTGCCAAAGGGGCTAACATGATTTGTTTTCCGGAATTTTCCGTAACGGGTTATTTGCCGACACCCTCCAAAGGCATCTACCGTGGAGGTGACGGTTCCTATGTAACAGAAAGGCTGGTTCGCATAGCTAAAGAGGCCGGGCTTGTCCTGGTTGCGGGCATCATAGAGTTTACGGATAGCGAGAAGCCTTACATTACCCAAGTGGTTACAGGGCCCGAAGGCCCTATTGGATTCCATAGAAAAACGCATCTCTCTCCCCCTGAAGCCAATATTTACCAGGCCGGAGATGAGATGAAGATCTTTCCCTATGGTGGGAGCACCTTTGGGATTTTGCTCTGTTATGAAGCCCATTTCCCAGAAATAAGCACCACGCTGGCCCTAATGGGAGCAAACCTGCTTCTGATTCCCCATGCTTCGCCCAGAGGGAACCCACAAGAGAAATTGGAAAGCTGGTTAAGGCATTTAAAGGCCAGGGCCTTTGACAACAGCGTGTTTGTGGTGGCATGTAACCAGGTGGGGAAGTCTGGGGAGAGGCTTTCATTTCCAGGGGTTTCGGTTGTCCTTGGCCCGGATGGTCATATCATGGCGGAATACACGGGTGAGGAAGAACATATTCTTTTTGTAGAACTTGACGCCGATCTCCTCCACAGTATCAAGAACCACAGGATGAAATACTTTCTTCCAAAACGGCGGCCGGAGTTATACGGGAAAATTTCTACAGTTTGATAAAAAAAAGCGCAAAAGCAGCCGGGTCGGATGCGTTCTGCGCTTTTCTTGACAATAAAGGGTTCTAAACAAATTTTATTGGTTGTCTAGACACAGCCGGTGGGTTTTGGAAGCCCCGCCATCTTACAGGCCCCCTTGCCCGGTCCGGATGGAAACAATTCATAGATATATTTCAGCTTGTACCCTGTAACCTTTGACAGGATCCTGACCATGGGAGCAATCCCGTTCTTCTTGTAATATTCCTGAAGCACATCGACTATCTTCACATGTTCGTCGGTCAGTTCCTCAATACCCTCGCTTTGCTTTACGTGCCGCATCCATGCTTCGTTCCAGTTATTGAAATCATCAATAAAACCATCTTCATCGACATTGTAAGTGTTTCCTTCAAATTCTACCGTTGGCATGCCTAAAAACCTCCTTTTTTAGTATGTTACCCTGTCTACATGGGCTTGTGATTTTTTTCATTATCATTATCAACATGATAATTTAATCAAATTTTCTGAGGCTGTCAACATGTCTTTTCAATAATTTCGATTTTTTCTATTGTCTCTGTAATCGAGGGCCGCTTGAAAAAGCCCCTTTGCCCACAGATCATTTCCGGCTGCATGCACATGCGTAAATGTCGCCAAAAGGTTTTTTCTGCAAAGACCGTCTCTGACGCCATCCAGGCCGTTTCCCCTTTTCATTTTAAAAACGGTAGATACCCCTTGTTCACTGGTGCGTATGGCCTTTGAATAATGGAATTCATGCCCTTTCACGGTCGTGCCTTTCGGATAATAGGGATTTGGCCGGTCCACCTCCAGAACCGTGTATCCATGCCCCTGGGGCTTTTTTTCAATTATAAACTTGACCGGCAATGCGCCCACCATGGGGAAGGTCTTCCCATCCACCCCAATGGTTTCCCCCAGATACATAAACCCGCCGCACTCGGCGTAGACAGGCAGACCTCTATTGATCTCTTCTCTCAAAGTATCTCGAAAAATGCGGTTATCAGCCAGGGCCATTGCCTGCATTTCGGGGAAGCCACCCCCGATATACAACGCATCCAACCTGGGGAGGGGTTTTTGCGAAATGGCACTGATCTCCACAAGAGAGCCCCCCAACCGTTCCAGCTGCGCCAGGTTTTCCGGGTAGTAAAACCAGAAGGCTTTGTCCCTTATAAAACCGATCCGTGGAGATTTATTTGTAACACCGCCCGCTAAACAGATCTCATGATCCAAAG
>PVMK01122498.1_pt1 | contig 27554 bp, 29 predicted proteins | sample 1853481 | NCBI WGS metagenome assembly PVMK01 (sample SAMN08533507, study PRJNA380276) | Marine sediment metagenome, whole genome shotgun sequencing project. | reverse complement strand
TTTTATAGCCGGTTTTGAAATGGTCGAGGACGCTGGGTTCGAATAGGGTTTCAAACCACTGCCTGGGGTGATCATTGAGGTCCAGTTTCGGCCATGTATATTTTCTTGGATATCCAATCTTCAGTTCGTGCGGATGGGCATGGAGTTCCGGATGACCATCAAAAAGCTGGCTGAGGAGTGATCCTCCGGAACGCTGGATCTGAGAAATCAAAACGAGCGGAGAAGTCACAGGCCGCATATGTTCTACACAGGACTGCTGCAAGTTTTCCAGATGCAGGTTGCTTTTTCTAAACTCCTTATTTAGATTCTTTTGACGTTTTCTGTATTTGTGGTATTTTTTTAGTGTAATACTACCTTTTTCGGCAATAATTGACTTGGTCGCACCGTTGCCCAGCATTGATTTTGTCATTCTATTCAGTAGTTGCTGATAAATCACACCCATTATCCTTTTATCGTTTATGTTCTGTTTACTGTGCTATTAACAATAAAACCTTCATAATCGCCCAGCACGTCCCTTTCATCCTTTCCACCATTGATGATTTCTGAAAGGAATCTATCTATATTCTCATCCGTGTAGGGTACCTTGGTTTTGTTTTCCCGCAACGACAGCAGTGCCCCCTTCAACTCAGCTTCATCATGAATTGTCCAACAGGCGTCGAATTCTTCATATTGAGTGGTGTTTTCATGAAGATACTTCAGATAAAGTACAGGCTTGCCCTGTTTTAAAGGTTCGATAAGGATACTTGATCCGATGACAAGGACAACATCTGCCCACTCGCATAATTCTACAGAGGAAAATTCGGCGACATCGGTGAGTGGTATGTTTTGATATACCTTCGCCTCCTTACCCGTCCGGGTATGGGGCTTGACTACCATTTTAATTCCTTCAAGCTCGGATAACAGTTCGAAAGTTTTTAACATTCTCTCCACATCGATTCTGTAAGCAAACCGGGTTGTCATAAAAACCGCTTTTAATCGGCCTGGGATCTCAGGATTAGAATTCATGGTTCTTGGCAGAATCTTTTTGTTTTGGGTCATCCACTCATTGCAATAGCGAGCACTGCCCAGTACAAAAATATTTTCTCTATTAACGCCTGCCCTAACTAAAACCTCTTTGCGCAATTTGTTCTGGGTGATGATGTAATCGAAGCGATTAAATTTATCATATCTGTCTTCTTCTGCTGATCCGGTTCTTACAAAATTGTTTGTATATATAAACACACCATGCGGGAGTGCAAGTGTGGGAATGGATTTCTCGGTAGCTGCACGTAAAAATATTTCGGCAATGTATCGGTCCGGGTTAATATGGTCAAAACACAGAACCTGCGCCCCGGATTGCTCTAAAACATTACGAGCCCAGGACACATTGTAAAATTTATTTCTGGATCGTTTATAATATTTTTTGCCGATCTTTTTGGCGCGTTGGCGTAACGCTGCAAATACGGCCTGAAATGCAGACTGTAAATGATTATCGAGCCTGTTTGCAACGCTAAAGCATGTTCTGCTGATAAACCGAGTGATGCGATGGAATAAACCCAGTGCTTGACCGCATTCATCGTAAATAAAAATAACTTTGATATCTTGTTGTTTCAAGAATTGGAGACGATAATCATTTTGAAGATCATATTCCGGATTCAAGCAATACACGGCCACCGGATAATTATCCCGTTTCATTTTCCACACGATCGGTGTAATATGATCGATGTCATTGAATTCTCTAATAAAAAATAAGATCATAATCTATTCACGGTTTAACTAATTTGCCAGAACCTAACCCGGACGAGCAGGAATTGAAAATTGAAGATTTCAAATTGAATATTTGTGGATGTCGCTTCGCTCCGTCCTTTTTAAAATGGAAAGAATTCCTTAAATATTCAATATTCAATCGACAATATTCAATCTTTACAAGACAGTGAAAATATTCCAATACAATTTTTTTGCCACAAAATGCACAAAAATAACAACTAAGATACTAAGCTTCAGCTGATCTCTAAAATCACTTTCAGATGCTTTTGGGATTTAGCCAGTTCCCAGGCCTGCGCGTATTCAGAGATGGGCAGTATTTTCTCAGTAAAGAACCTCGTATCGATCTGCGGTAAAAGTTCGATAGCCATTTCAAAATGTTTGGCGGCACTGCCGACCGAACCGACGATCATTTTGTCATAGGCCACAATATTCTCAAACGTATACTGCCCAGGCGCATAAGGCAAACCCAGCAGCAGAATCCTGGCTCCTGCGGGACTCTCATGGAGAATAGCGTCCAATGCCTGCGGGTTACCCGTTACCTCTACTAAATTTTCAAAATCATGTAAACGGGCTAGATTTTCGGATACTTCAATGCCTGAGCCTTTAAAATAGTCAAGTCGATCGGGATTGCGGTCTATTACCATCACATGATGGCCCCAAAGGTGTAATACTTGCGCGCAGAGGTGACCGAGTGATCCGGCACCCACCACAGCACACTGCTTTGGCGCTTTTCTTTTACGCCAGGTTCGTCGCAACCGTTTGAGGCCTTTCAGGACAACCGCCAGCGGTTCGCAAAGACAGGCTTTCAATAAATCGAAGTCCGGTGCAAGTCGGTGGACATACCGCCCGGGCACAACGACATACTCTGCGTACCCGCCGTTTCTGCCGATGACACCCAGCTCTAACCTGTGCTTGCAAGCAATCCAGTTTTCCCGCTGACATGCTTCGCAGGTGCCGCAGCTTTGAATGCATTCGACAACCACGGAATCGCCGACTTCCAGATGGTTGATATTCGGTCCAACGTCCACCACCCGGCCGCTGAATTCATGTCCCGGGACGATGGGATATTTGGCTGTTCCATTTTTGTAATACCCTAAAGTACCCTCATAAATTTCGATGTCTGTGGCGCAAACAGCCTCGTAGGCGACCCGAATTAATGTATCTCCCGGCTTAACCTCTGGAATTTCTATTTCCTCAAATTTGGCTTCGCCCGCTGCATGAATGACGACTGCCTTACAGGTACGGTCAAAAAGTATTTCTTTCCTGGCATTCGGATTTTCCATGATCCCACCGTCCAGCAAACCTTTTATGGTGCCGATGCTCTTGTTGACTCGGAAACGAGTTGTTTCTCGGACCATTTCCCAGAAGTGCATTACGCTTGACCGTCCGGCATCGCCTCGATACAGGAATATTGCCCCAGTCAAAAAGGAGCCTTGCCGCTTCCAGAGGAGGATTGACAATTGCATGTTTGGTTCCCTTAATCCCGATCCAGCGGGCAGCGACCGCCTCACGATAATATCGTCTGCGAATCTGCAGCCAGTTTTCCTCATGTATGTGGTAAAGGGCTGCTTCGGGTTCATACACAAACTGATAGCTGCGCTCCATCCAGTATTTGGCCCATTCAATATCTTCCAGCCCCAGTAGACTTTCATCAAATGGATGCTCCAGCCACAGATCTTTGCGAACTGCCGAGTTGGCATTGTTTGCAAAAAACTTGGGGGGGCCGTAACACGGCTTTTTGAGGTCCAAACGTGCGGCGCATATCCTGCGTTTCGCTGAATTTGGATAATTTTCCCCCGATCTGTCGCCCATAGACCATGGCGGTGTTATTATCGTGTAGCGGTTCAATTAGCTTGCCCAGCCAATGCTCATTGAATGGCAGCGTATGGGCAGAGGCAATCGCTATGTATTTGCCGGAAGTCTCTTGAATCCCGACGTTCAAAGAGTGTCCAAAGGTAAAATCGTGGCTTTCAATTGGCAGCAGGCAATCGCTATGTATTTGCCGGAAGTCTCTTGAATCCCGACGTTCAAAGAGTGTCCAAAGGTAAAATCGTGGCTTTCAATTGGCAGCAGCTTATCGGCTTTTTGGGTGGCGATCTCGCGGGTCCTATCCATAGAGCCCGAATCGACGACAATTGTTTCAAAGTCCTGGAAAGACTGTCGCTTCAGAGCTTCCAACAAATCCGGTAGAAATTTTTCTTCATTGAAGGTCCGGATGACGACCGATATTTCAGGATTGCTCATTTTAATCCAACGTTACAAAACTGTTTAGTGTCAGGTGGAAATTAGTCTTCGATCAAAGTTGAATGAACATTATCGTAATCGTGCTCGTACTCGTCGTCGTCCTCGATCGGATTCCAATCGTGCTTATCATACCAGCGTTTTTCGAGTACGAGACGAGAACGAGGACGAGGTAGATTCTCATGGAAACTGCCACCGGTGAAATTAAGATATATCATCAAAGTTTTCGTTATGCTTCGGTATTTATGCGCTGGAATGAACATATTCATCAATATTTTTACAGTTGCGGGTTAGCTTTCCGCAGTTTGCCGCAACCCCTTAAGCAGATTACGAACCGTATTTTCATGCACGCGCTGCCAGGCAATGGGACTGCTGTTGGCATTGTGCGGTGCCAGAAGGCAATTGTCAAACTCTAACAGGGGACTATCCTGGGGCAGGGGTTCTTCCTCAAACACATCCAGACCTGCTCCTGCAATGTCTTTGTTGTGCAAGGCTTCGACCAGGGCAGCCTCATCCACCACGGGCCCGCGTGATGCATTAATCAGATAGGCGCCGGGTTTCATCATATCGAGTTGATTTTTACTGATAAGATGATAGGAGGTTGGATTTAAGTCCGGGTTTAAGCTGACAAAATCAGCGGTGGCAAGCAGTTTGTCTAATGCGACCATTTCAATACCGGTTTCTGTACGAAAATCGTCGGGCATTTCGACGATATCATTACCCAATATGCGCATGCCGAAAGCCATGGCCCGACGGACAACGGCTTTGCCGCAGTCGCCAACCCCCACGACACCCAAAACACATTCCCGAAGTGATACCAGCGGGGGTTTTTCCCAATTTCCCCGGCGGATATCACGGTCCATCCAGGGCAACTTGCGCGCAAAGGTCAGAATATATCCCAAAACCGTATCTGCCACCGGTTCAGAAAAAGCATTGGGAGTGCGATACACCGGTATTCCACGACGCTTCGCTTCTTCTGAGTCTATCGAATCAATGCCGGTGCCCCACTTGGAAATAACCTTCAAGCGCGGAGCGGCATCCAGCACACGCTTTGTAATGCGATCGTCACCGCAAATGATGCCGTCAATATCACCGATAACGGCCAGCAATTCTTCCTCGCTGAGACGTTCATTCACCTCGGCAGGAATCAATTCTACGCCTTCTTCTGATAGACGTTTCTGATATTCTTCAATTACCGGAATAAAATAAGGGGCCGAAACCAGAACTTTCCAGGCCATTATTGTTTAGTTCTCCTAACTCCGGATAAACCGGGCAAATTAAAAATGAACGCCCAACATCGAACGTCCAACGTCGAACATCGAATATTGATGACGCTACGCTTTATTCATTTTAAAACAAGCGAACCGCAGAATACTGAACCGCAAAATTTCGAAGAATTGAATCCCTGTGTTCTGTCTTTTTTTAAATTGACAGAATACATTATTCGACGTTGGACGTTCAATGTTCGATGTTCGATGTTCATTTTTTTAGTTAACCCATCATATGAAAATAGCCAAGAACGAAGTCGCTTTATCGATCAAACCGGCCGCTTTTCGGGCCAGCGTCGGGGCTGAAACCTTTGAACCCGTGAACCTTTCAACCCAGAACCTCTGAACCCTGAACCTCTATAGATACTCTTTGGTCAACGGGTCCTTGCGCATTAATCCTTCGACTATTTTGAGATCATGCGGTGTGTCCACCGCATGGGTTGCAAAGGAAGTTTCAACCATTTTTACCCTGCGGCCGTGTTCAATAAACCGCATCATATCAATGGATTCGGCCACCTCCAACGGCGTCGGATCCAGCTCGATAAATTCCTGTAATGCCGCGGCGGTGAACGGAATAATGCAAACCTGCTTGAAGGCCGGTATCCGGTCAAAATCCTGAAGGTGCAGCGTTGGGATGGGTTCGCGGGACATATAAAGGGCGTATCCGTCCCGATCCATCACCACTTTGATGGTGTTTGGGTCCGTGAACTCCTTTTGACTTTTTATTCTCGCCGTCAGATTAACGCAGGCAATCTCCTCATTACCGCCGAGGAAAGGCGCCAGTGATTCCTCGATCATCTCCGGATAAGTCATGGGTTCGTCACCCTGAACCATAACAATCACATCACTATTCTTATCGGCCACCGCTTCAGCAACTCGATCACTGGCGCGTTCGTGTGCGGGTGATGTCATTATGGCCTTTCCGCCAAATGCTTCTACGGATTCGTAAATTTCTTTGTCGCAGGTGGCCACAAAAACATTGTCTAAAGCCGTGCACATGGCCGTACGCCGGTAGACGTGTTCGATCATTGGAAGGCCCAGGATAGGGCGAAGCGGTTTGCCCGGAAGCGTGTTGACGCCATGCGGGCAGGTATTACAGCGACGATTTTCATACGAATAGATTTAAACCGGTTTTTGTGTTTTCGTGATTGATTTTGATAATCTCGTACAAAGTCAGACAAGCAGCCTTTTTACAAGTGTGTTTTGTATTTGGTGTTTAGTGTTTAGTATTCTAACATGCCGATATAGCATCATCTATTTCATACCAAACACCAAACACGACACACCAAACACTTGATGAATTCGACTTTTTACGAATTCATTAATTTTAAATATTTTGCTAAAAAAGCATAAATTTTTCTATTGAACACCAGGGATTATTCCTCAATCAATACCGCCCGTGCGGGTGCACCGTCACTCCCGGCTAATTTGATAGGGAGGCAAATGAGTTGATAAGACCCCGGCCGAACATTTTTCAGGTTAAGTCCTTCAACAATGACAACCCCGGCTTCCAATAGCGTGCGGTGCGTCAAAGGCTCTGAATCATCAAACAGCTGCACGGACAAATAATCAATGCCAACCAAACGAATGCCTTTGCGTGTGATCCATAAGGCGGCATCAACGCTGAGTGCCACAAAGTCGGCGTTGAAGCTGTGATTGGGGTTCTCCCACAAATCCGAGTTGCACGTTTTAAAAAGCAATCGTGTGGTACCGGGAGACAACGTGAGTGTTTCCAAAAAATCCGGCTTTATTGCGCCTGTCATCGGTACTTCTACTACTGTGGCCGGCCCAATAAGTACATCCAGCGGTAATTGCTCAACGGTTGCACCATTTTCTATAAAGTGGGCCGGTGCATCCACATGGGTGCCTGAATGCACACTGCACGCGATCCGTGAATCATTACTGGCATTTCCTTCTGAAATAACCTTATAACGTTCTAAAACAATCGGTGGGTCACCCGGCCACACGGGCAATTCAGCGCTGATCGGCACGGATATATCCAAAATTTTCAATAGATTTTCCTTCCGCAATTGCACACATAAAAAAGCACCATTTCTCTCCTGGAAAAATGGAGCCTTTCATATAATTATTCTGAATAACGCAATCGGTCTCCCCGATGATGCGCCATTATCTAACTTTTTGCATCGATTTTGTCAAGAGTTTTAGTATTTTAGCGCTGCATGCGACCTAAACAAATAGCAACTATCCAAAAATCCCTTAACCATGGGACAGACCAAATTCATAAAATGTCTGTTAGAAAAACACCGGTGTTTTCCTGTGAATGTTTCGCCGTATTTGCTTGCAGTGTACCGGGTCTTTTGGTAAATGATTGGCAGAATGAATGTGTTAGAGCGTTTGTCAGAATAACGTTCCGATAGCAGTAGTTTGTTGTGTCTTCTCAGGGTTGTCGATAATGTCCAATATGGGTTGATCCAAACGCTCTAATAATTTTTCTTCATTTTTACAAATAATATAGCGGTTGTCAGGTTTATTATAATTTCATACCGTTACACATTATATTGTCTCCTGTTAGGAAATCCGGCAAACGGAACATATTTATGACAACCGCTATAAAGGAGGTCTACGGGCGGCATGCTGTTGAAGAAGCCAGTTTTATTGATTCCGGTGGAAAACCAGGTACGCGAACTGGATGCCAAGCTTTTGCTGGCCTGCATCGCGGCGAATCGCGGATTTCCGTCCATCATCGGGTCTAAGCGGGAGATCGAATCGCGCATTGCATCATTTCCTCGAAGCATATACCTCGCCAAATCTCTGCTGCACGGTCACAGCAAGTTTTTTCGGATTGCGCGCAAGCTTGGCCATGAAATCGTAGCCTGGGATGAAGATGCCCTGGTTCATCTGCCTGCTGAAACCTATTACTCTCGGCGGCTTTCGCCGGCAGCGCTTGCATGTGTTTCCCATTTATTTGCCTGGGGAGAGGATAACGCTGAGCTATGGCGACAGTATTCCGATTTGCCGGCCGGACTACCTATCCACATCACCGGAAACCCTCGTAATGATCTGCTGCGGCCTGAAATACAGCCCTTTTATCAGAATGATGTCAAAAAGATTCGGGACCTATTTGGAAATTTCCTTCTGGTCAACACCAATTTTAACCATGTCAATGCGTTTTCTCCGGTCCGAAGGCTGTTCCAGCCCGTTGATCGGCCGGGGGAAGAACCTAAGTTCGGGCGGGCGGCCAGGGGCATGACCCGTGAATACGCCCAAGGGCTGAGCGATCACAAACAGGCGATCTTCAAGCATTTTCAAAAAATGATCCCGGCACTTGAAAATGCATTTCCCGATTATACGATTGTTGTTCGACCTCACCCGGTAGAAAGTCAGGACATTTATTTGCAAATAGCCAAAGGGTGTCAACGGGTTCAGGTAACGAACGAGGGGAATGTCGTACCCTGGCTGATGGCCTGCAAAGCAGTTATTCTTAACGGTTGTACCACCAGTGTCGAAGCTTATGCCATGGGTGTGCCGTCCATCAGTTACCGGGCTGTCGTGAATGATGATTACGACCATGGCTTTTATCGCCTGCCGAATATGCTCAGTCACCAGTGTTTTGACTTCGAAGAACTGCGGCAAACTCTCGGGGAAATTCTCACCGGAAAACGCGGCGTGTTAGATAGCGATGAAAGCAAAGCAATTATTGACTATCATTTGGCGGCATTGGACGGACCGCTGGCCTGCGAGCGAATCGTTAATATTCTCGAAAAAGCGATAGTTGACCTGACGACATCGCCTAAACCACCTTTAACGAATCGGCTGGCGGGCTGGTATAAAGCAACAAAGCGCCGGGTGCGTCGCCGGTCCAAATCCCGCAACACAGGATCACACAAGTCAATGGAGCACCATCGTAAAAAAAATCCCGACATTGCCCCCGACGACCTACGCTCCCGGATTGCACGATTCCAGCAGTTGCTGGGCGACGACGGACAAATCAGCGTGGACCCAATCCACGCCAAGCTTCTTCGGATCAGTACGTGACGAATGTATCTTTTTTTTGTCAGACACTTTAACGACATAGACCATCTGATACCGGTTGCCTGGAAAATGAAGAAGGCCAATCATTCGGTAGCGGTCTACTGTATGAATCCGCGCTTCGATTACCGCAGTGATTATCGTCTTCGTTTTCTGAAGGATCTGGGCGTTACCGTCGATTATTTGTACAATCAGTTTGATGGCCATCGCGGCAGGCTTTATGAATTATTGAATTCTGCCATGCACAAAGCTTATGCCGGCCAAAAAAGATTCGTACCGCATAGTCAAGGCCCACAACTTTCTAAAAGGCTGCTTGGATATCTTGCGGGTCAGGCTGGGACAATGTTCTACAAGCTCCTTCGCTTCGGCTACTATGACATTCGGTGGGCGCGTTCTATCCTTGAAAAATCCGGCGCCCGGGCCATATGTTTTGATCACATCATGCCGGGGTTGTATGTTGTCGGCAACCTTTTGAAAGCGGCGCAAGAAATGTCCATCCCTTCTTTTTCGCTTCCCCACGGCGTCCTTCTATACACAAATGAAGCCACAAAACCAAAGGCAACGGATGCGAGAAGATTGGAAAAGTTTAATGGATTTGACTATATCATCGTGCCAAACCGGCTGCGCAAGGATCTTCTGGTGCGATCCGGTGTTTCAGCAGAAAAAATTTTTGTGCTCGGATGTGCCAGATACAGCGATGAATGGCTGGAGCAAAACAAAAAAATTATCCCGCGGCGGATAGAAACGACGGCAAATAGCAAAAACAGACTAAAAGTTGTCTTTATGCCGTCCAAGCCGCAGTGCCATGCTGATTTAGGCAGATTGAGTACCACCTGTAACTTATTAGCCGGTATGAAAAATATTGACGTCATGATTAAACCCCACACGCGGGCAGGCGGTGAAAAACATCTGTTTGAAGGCAACAACCTGCCGGATGCATCGCACATTCTCACCGCGGAATTATGTGAGTGGGCCGATGTCGCCCTTGTCGTCGGCTCCAGCGTGATCACCGAGGCACTCATGAGAAAAAAGCCCGCTTTATATCTCAAGTACCTGCATGCCAACACCACGCTGTTTGAAGAATTGGGGGCCTGCTGGACGATACACGATGAAAATGAGCTGGAAAATGCATTGATATCTTTGCAAAAAAACAAAACCGGGGTACCCTATGAAGCGGCCGGTGTTTTAGATTATGTAACAGAAGTCGTCTACGGCGGCAGAGCAGAAAAGGACGTGCTTGGAAATTACGAAAATTTTATCGTAAGTCACGCGAGGGGTTGAAAATTGGAATATTACAGTTGAATCCACACCTCAGGCCGCGATTGAGGTTCGGTTTATAATGCTGATTTTCAAATTGTTCCGAACAATTTTTCTCTCAGTCGTCTAATCGGATTCAACGTATTCTCACGAACCAGGCGTTTCATATACATTGACGAAAATTCGGGCTCTATGGTCGGTTGTGCGGATACGACCCAATCGTTGCAATCGTAGCCGATCGCTTCCAGATAAGGCAGATAGGCGCGTTTGAAGACCTCCGTGTCCTCTTCGGTAAACCAGTTGCGCCAATCTCCATAGGCTTTTTTTCGGGCCACTTTGGCTTTACCGGTCGACTTTGGCACCTCGGCATCGTTTTTGATCGCAAACCCTAAATAATTGTTTAAATCGTCAAAATTTCCCTGAATCATATCTTCGTACCTAAAGAGAAACCAGTCGTGGCCCAGGCGATTGACGAATTCGCTCATTTTCTGATGCCGCAAGCGTTCATCTTCAACAACTTCTTCGGTGGTAATGGGCCATTTGCCGTGACCGATATATCGGCAGAGGACGTGGAAGGGGACTGATTGCGGTTCGAGTTCCTTTTTCTGAACCAGTTCCAGGTGCGTTCGATACTGTTTCCAGCTTCCTTTGGGTCCTTTGTGCCACCTGAAGAGCATGCGGCTGACGGCCACATCTCGTGGATCCCGGGCCATCCATATTTTACGATCATCTTGCTCATCGGTTACGTGCAGTTCATAAACTTCAAAGGTTTTGCCTTTGCGTTCACTGTAGGTATGCTTATAGACTGCATTTTCAAATTCACCCGCATATTTTCCGGGGTGACCGCCGGAAAATGCCTGACAATTCGGCAGACCGGACGGCTACTTTAAATAAAAGAGCCGTCGTCCCGGACTTACCCCGTCCTAAAATCAAAGTTTTCATTTTAACTCTCCAAAAAATGCAATGAATGCATCATATTAAAACGCCAAATAAAAAAACCGACGACGATGTATTACCCCGCTGCTTTCATACACTGATTCGAAAAAGCCCGCTGAAAATAGACTCAACCTTCAATTCAGCCCTATAGCCGAGTACCTGCTGAAATCGCGACAGTCTTGTCCGGATTTCCTGGGCATCAATGGGAGGATAGCGGTGACGTTCGAACTCCGGTGACTTAAGGGCTGCCGGCAGGTGTGATTTGTAGCGCTGCCGTACTCGGCGCTTGGTCGTTTTAAACCATCCCTCCAGACGGTCTTTGCGCGTCGGATCCGGTGCACCGGTCATTTCACCCACAACTTTTTCCAAGACATCCACAATGCGCTCACAGGCCAGCGGACCGTCCAATGCTGCCAGATGGTGGTCAATAAGCGTTTTACGCTCATCGCCATTGGCTGCTCCGAGTTTGTCGGAAACAATCATTCGCAGGGTTCCCTCCAGCTCTTCATAATTGAAGCACTGATGGCTCAATCGGTTGGGCAGCCGGTAAAACCCGTCATCATAGACATCATTGACGGTCGCCCGGTATGAAATGGCTGGAATTCGCATGACATATGCTTCCACACCGGTCGTGCAGCCGTTGTGAATGATCGCTCGTGTGGCCATCAGCCATGGTACCACATTGCCTTCGTTGGTTACGTGCACCCGACGGCAGCGGTCAGCGATTTTGTGGTAGATTTCCTGATTTTCGGTGGGGTGTGGTCGCACAACAATGCTGTGATCTGGAAATGATTTTTCTAACGTAGGAATAAGCTGCTGGAAATCCTCAAATACGGCCTTTTTGTGATCCCGCAGCCCTTCAGCATATTCTCGACTCATTCCCCTGGCAGCCTGGCCGAATTGGGGTTCCTTATCCGGTTCTGTCTCCGGCTGAAACAAATTCTGCCCTGGATAGAAGGCATTTACATGATTAAAATTTGTATTGATCAGGAAAAAAGGCCCATAAGCGCGGCGGATATTATTGACATCATCTTCATAGAACGAATGCATTTCAGTGCGCAGTAAATCATTGCGCGGGTTGCCGGTGACGTGAATCGGTTTGTCGGCAGGCAGATTAGGGTACTGCCGCCACAACTCGGCGTTGTCATTCCCCCAGGCGAAAAAATGAGACACATAATTCATTCCCGCAGGCGAGAGCCGCCGGGAAAAATAGATTTCGGGCGGCAGATGCACCAGCGCTTCTTCATCCCAGGCCACGATTTTATGACCCAGCTTGAGTGAGGTTGGGAAAAATTTGCGATTACCGATTCTCAGTGATTTCGAAAGAAATATGCTTTTTGGGAAAGATGCAATCCGAAATTCCACCTCCCGCTTGGGCCCGATGATCGAAGGAAGCCCCCGTCTTGCCGCGACGCACACAAGCAACAGTTTGGCATCCAGCTCGCGCACCTGGTTTTCCACCGGAACCAACAAAGCGGGTTTCTTCGACTTCATTTCTTTAAGAGTCTCCTCGTTCATTGACTCACACGACAAAAAAATTGGGTCGTTCCTACCGCGGTCCGAAAATTGAATTTTTGTATTGAAGACGCATTCCTAATTTTGGCGCCAATCTAACTTTAGGACCTCATTTTGTCAAGTGAAGGCGTTTTTTGTCAGCAATTCTCGCTGAGATACCAGAGCGTTTAGATTGCTTCGCTCAGATTATTTCTTTTGAGGTTTCGTTTGCTTAGAGACTCTCGTTGCGGGATCCCGCTTAGCGGGAGAGCGAAGCAATCTTTTGCTTAATTTCACCGAGAATTGCTGGTTTCCCGACCTGTTTTCAATAATTTTAATTTTGTAATATTTATTAGATTTGAGATGATCCGGCTTGAAACTTGCGTCAAAAAGGTCTAAAAGTTTCGCATGAGCATAACTACAGCAAAACTACCTCTGCTTCTTCCCGTAGAGAATCAGGTTCGTGAGCTGGATTCCAAAATTCTGCTGGCCTGTGTTGCTGCCCGGCGCGGCTTTTCGTCATATATTGGATCCCGCCGGGAAATTCATTTCAATATCACCTCTTTTCCCAAAGGTATCTATCTATCCAAAAGCACCACTGCAGCCAGCGACATGATGTTCCGGATTATGCGCAACCTGGGCCATGAAATTGTCGCCTGGGATGAAGAGGCGCTGGTGCATCTGCCGGCGGATACTTACTATTCACGTCGCCTGTCACCTGCCGCAATGGCCCATGTCTCACACCTTTTCGCCTGGGGCGAGAATAATGCCCAATTGTGGCGCCGGTATCCCCATTTGCCGGCCAATGCCATCATTGATGTGACCGGTAATCCGCGCAATGACCTTCTGAGACCGGAATTACATGCCTATTATGACAGCGAAGTCGAAAAGATCCGGAAGACATATGGTGATTTTATTCTCGTTAATACCAATTTTAATCACGTTAATGCCTTTACGCCGGTTCAGAACCTGTTTCAATCCATTAAAAAACCCGATGAAATACCTAAATTCGGCCGGGCTGCCAAAGGCATGAGTCGAGCGTACGCCGAAGGGCTGCGGGATCATAAACAAGCGATTTTTGAAGATTTTCAGCGCATGATTCCGGCTCTCGATAAAGCGTTTCCGGATTTCCATATCATTGTTCGGCCCCATCCGACTGAAAGTCAGAAAGTCTATCACGATATTGCCGCCCGCTGCCCACGGGTGAAAGTTACCAACGCGGGCAATGTCGTTCCCTGGCTTTTGGCCACAAAAGCATTGGTTCACAACAGTTGTACAACCGGCGTTGAGGCTTATGTGATGGGAGTTCCGGCCATTACCTATCGGGCTTCAATTAACGAAACCTATGATTTCGGATTCTACCGTTTGCCAAACCTGATCAGCCATCCCTGTTTTAATTTGGATGAACTGGAAGCGACACTGAAAAAAATCTTGAGCGGTAAACTGGGTCCGGCGGATGGGGATGACCGCAAGCAGCTCATTGAACAATATCTGGCGGCACAGGAAGGACCTCTGGCCTGTGAGCGCATGGTCGCGGTCATTGAAAAAATAGTCAAAGATCGCAGGGAATCACCCAAATCGGGAATCGTCGCTCGCATTTCCGGTCGGTCTTTGTTTGCTGTGCGAACAATGGTAAAACGATATAAAGATTCTCGGCCCGGTTCCCATAACAAACCGGAATTTCAACGCCACCGTTATCCTGAAGTGTCGCTAAACGATATGAAGGAGCGAGTGTCTCGATTTCAGCAATTGTTAGGCTACAGCAATGAGCTAAAGGTGGAACGATTTTTTGATCAGTTTTTTCGGATTAGTGCCTAACCCGGATAAACCGGAAATACGAAACTCGAAATACGAAATACGAAACAAATTTCTAATCACCAAAATTCAAATGACCCAAACAAAAAAAGTTGAACGATCGCTCATATTCCTGTAAAGCTCTGTTAGATAGCGATTTACAGAGATGCTAAAAAATTTCTTTGTACTAAAAACAATAAATTTACAATTAAGACTCTAATGTACGAATTTAAATGGGCCCCTTGACAGCGCCGGCACCATCATCTTATAGTCGCCTTCGCCAAAAAAATGAATGACGGAGAAACACGATGAAGGTTTTTATTTTGGGAACGGGAAAAACAGGAACGACGGCCTTGGTCTATAAGGTGGCCGGCGGTCTTCCGAATTGCAAAGCATTTTCAGGAGGCAAACCCGGAAAATATATTGGAGAATATGAAAACGCCGTTTACAAACATACTTATGAGGAGCGCAAAGGCAAAAATTTTGAGCTTTACCGAGATCATTTAAAAAATGAGCATTATGACCGTAAAATTTGGATGGTGCGTGACCCGAGAGATGCTGCTGTCAGCCGCATGCTCTATCGCTGGCACCGGGGAATTTTGGGTCACAAGAAACAATACCGAGCTCATCTCGGTCTCGTGCTGAAAAAAGAGCAAGATCCCAAGTCAGTTCCATTTCATGAAATTTGTCGTTATACGGGTCATAACGGCTGGCCTCGCAGTGTAGAAGACGTCATCAAGGAAGAACAGAAGCGCTATGGGGATATGTGCGAATTTGTTAAAAGCCTGGAAAATGATTGGTATTTATTCAAGTACGAGGAAATGGTAGCTAAAGAGTTTGATTTGTTGAATGATTATCTTGGTTTCGAGGTGGTCGAAAAAGCAGAGGTCCCCGTGTCAACGGGTAAGGCAAAGGTGGTTCGGAAAAAAGCGGCTGGTGACTGGCGGCATTGGTTTGTAGATGAGGATGCGACGCTTTTCAAACCGGCTTTTTTACCTTACATGCAGGTCGTTGGATACGATTGCGATGATTGGAATCTGAGCCCTGAGCCGGTTATCGAGCCCCGGTTTTCATCCGAATACATGCAGAGTCTGCCACGCAAAGCAAAAAAAAATACCGCCATGCGTCTTATTGACAATATTTCACAGAGCTTTTTTAAGAAAAGCTGAAGAATCTGGATATGAGGTTTTTCGGTTTTTTTTGAATTCGGTTAGGGTTTCAAGTGGACTTTATCAAGCTTTAAAACTGCCTTACCAACAGTGGGAATAATTCCAGTGGCCTGGATGAGCAGGCCCGAGGTGGGCTCTATATAGATGGTTATGTCTTTATGGAAACCCAGAAATGAAAAATTTTCAGCCTCTTCCTGGCCGAAATCTATGGGTTGGGCTGTTATCGCGATTTTAAGGGCCCTCACCGTACCTTCTTTTCGAGTTTCGACCTGCCGGCTTTTTTCGATATAGTTGAACTGAATTGGCTGTGTGCCTTCTTTTCGAAGCTGTACCCGGTGCAGCTGTCTCTTTCCAAAAACACAAACAGTTAACGCTTTGTTGCTTTCAGAAATGGCGGCAGCTGAAAGTATATAAATCAGCACGGAACGCTCGGAAACACCGGGGCATCTCAGTTGGTTTATGTCATACGGATAGAAAGTGTCCTTGATATCCGTCCATTTTTCGGGATCCAGCAAGGCTTCCCTTTTGTTTTTCGGCTCCATCCGATGCCGGAAAACCCCCTGTTCGGTGAACCGGTAGATTTTTTTTAAAATCATCTTCTCCGCGACGCAGCCGGATGCGCCCTAAAGCCGCTGCGTCTGACAAGTTAAACCAGATGCGATTGTATATGTTTACAGGTGAGCGAAACCTGGGATCAATGGTCGTATTGATTGTCATTTCAGCGGCTGACGACGTTTGAAGCTTGATGGGTATCCCTTGGGTGGATGCAAGCAATACGGCATCAAGATCGGAAGCCCGCAGTGATCTCATTTGAATGTCTGTTGAAACCTCGACCCAAAAATTTTTAGCGTGAAATGACAGCTGGGTCCACGGGACTCGATTTGCATCAAGTTTCAGATGAGAAACAGATTGAGCCCAACCCGAGCTAAAAAGGACTCCGTTACAGAATATCAAAATTAACAGAAAAATGGCAATGTTATTTTTTCTAAGAATCATAGGGAGTTGTCTTGCTAATTTACTGGTGCATATCTGATAGAAAATCTATTTTGAGTGTAAACTATCTCAGGACTTTGTTAGGGTGTCAAGCCGAAGCGACTGAATAATTCAATATCACTGAACCGATGAATAGCCGGATCCTGCATAAGTCCGCATTTTTGCCGATAAGAGGCTTTTAAATTCTGAGACTCGACTATGGGTATTCAGAGTAAAGAGACCGTTTCTATTATTAGAAAAGTTTACATGCCGCAGCTCAAAAACTTGCAAAGCACCTTTACGCGGCTCAACGGCAGGCGTGAAAAGATTATCAATAATGGCTGGATCCGCAGTGTATTTCTTATCGGTGTTATGGCAGCCTGGCAGGCGACAGAGGACAAAAAATACCGGGAGGTGGCCCTGAAATGGGTTGAGGCAAACCGCGTTAACAGAAAAAGTGAGGAAAAAAAAGAGGGGCTACTGAATGGCTTCTATTTCTTTAGCTTTAGCAGGTATTTGAAATCCTCCCGATCTTTCGGACGCCCGGTCGCTCGGGAATAACCATGAACCGGAAATGCAGTAGCACCGATTATCACAAATTTAACTTTATGTCCTTTTTCAGATAAACTGCTTAAGCAACATTTGATATGGCTGTATGGGGTGCCGGTGCTCCTCGAAGCAAGCCTTCGGTGCTCAGGTCTTCGTCGATATCCGGCCAGTGAATACCAAAGCCGCCTCCGCAAATTTGCCAATTTTGACGCTGTTTCGGATTGGCATGCAGCAGTCGAGGATACCAGGCCAGTGGTACTGAAATCGTACGTCCATCGATCAAATCTACGCTTAACGTATCTTCGGTGAAAAGCACATTTTTAACACGTTCACCGGGTTGAATTTCCGAAATAGTCATTCCAGGCCTCCAAAAGAAGCTGTTTGTTTTCTATGATAATTTTTTCAATATCACGAAGTTCTTTAGCGCTAAAACCGAGGTTGCGTGCCAGGGCAACAGGTTGTAACCAAAATTTGCTTGACTGATCTTCTCTATCAATATGAACATGTGGCGGTTCGTTGGGTTCATGACTGTAGAAATATATTCGATAAGGCCCAGTTCTAAGTACTGTTGGCATATGTCTTTCCTGGCAGTTAACCCATTTTGTTCTAAATTATCAACTTTAATGATACAGGTCAAGCGATGCATAGAAATAGAGCAAAAGGAATGCGGGGGAATCGCCATTTCAAAAGATCGGTCATATTTCCTGGATCCGGTTTAAAATAATGCAAAAGTTAATTATTTCTTGAGCCTCTGAAGGTATTTTAGATCTTCAAGATCTTTTGGACGTCCGGCTGCTCCTTTCATTTTAATCAGGTCGTCCAAAGATGCAAACCATACGAAAGTATCGCTAAATTTTGCCTTAACTTTATGTCCTTTTAATGATTTCAGCAGACTTTCGGTATCCACGTTTCCTCAGCATTTTCTTCATTTCATCGGATTTATTTTGCATGATTAAAAATCGTTCTTTTGTTGTCAAAGACTTAAGGTAATGCAGTTCAAATTCGATTTCTCTGTTTTCATCGTCTTTTTCAAGCTTTAAAACAGACATAAGGTCACCCCGTAAAATGCTTATCATCCAAGAAAATGCATCTGTGAAAAATCCATATCAGTCAAGTTTGACAACCTCTGTTTTTTTAAGTTTCCAAGTCGGCAGTCAGGATTCAATTCTGTTTATACAGCGACACCCCGGGAATCTTTTTAAAATGGGGATCGAGGGATTAAAATTTGGCACTCATTCTGAAGTGCAAGACCGGCAATAATTAGATCTGTTATGGGAATTGTAATCCCTTTTCTGCGAAGCGCAAAGGATATCCTTCCTGCCTCAATCCAGGTGTCAGTGGTCGTTTTTAACATGGGGAGGGCAACCACGTTTTTGAGGATAGCTTCAAATTCTTCTTTCACTTTAGCGCCCTGCAGCAGTTCAGTTAAGACAATTCCTGCCGTAACCACTCTGCCGTCATGCAAGAGGTTCTCAATTATCTCACCGGACTTTGAATCAGGGATATTAAAATATTCGATCCATGAGGACGTGTCGACCAGAATATTAGGCTTCATCGAGTTCCATCTCCCGCAATTCTTTCCAGTTGTTTTCCAGGTGGAGTTTGCCCTTGAGCTTTAAAAGATTCTCAATTTGTTTCTGTTGTACATAGGCTTCAAGTACTTTGCTCACCGCTTGAGATCTATTCTTGGCACCGGTAAACTCTAACACCATTTTTATGATATTATCATTAATATTTAAAGTTGTGCGCATAATAGCCTCCTATAGGTTATGATATTATTTTATGATGTCAACGCTAAAAAGTACAGAAATATTTATCCGCAGATTACGCAGATTACACAGATTACAATAGGTTAAAAACGTTACTTTAGTACGCAGTTTCTAAATTATTGGGGACTTTTGATGCCCCTGAAATAATTTTCACGGATAGAGCGTTTGTCATAATAACGTTCCGATACAGGCAGTTTTTTAAATCGTTTTTGGGTTATTAATAACGTCTAATATAGCGGTTGTCATGCTTATTATAATTTCAAGCCGTTACAAACCACCATTTCGTTTGTTAGAAAATCTGGCAAACGGAACATATTTATGACAACCGCTATAGATTGATAGAGATTGCTTCGCTACACTCGCAATGACAGTTCGGCGGACTTTTTTTTGCATGGTGGTTGTCCGCTCCATACTGACCTTCCGGCAAAATGGATTAGATCCGAAACCTGCAAAACCGACTTGTCGTTTTCCGGCCCGAATCGTCTTCCAGAGGCCGTGAGGTGTCGTTTTCCGGCCTGAGTCGGCAGGGATCGTTGTCTTGTTTTCAAATACGGAAGATCTCCCAAATTTCTTCTATTCGATTCAGGATAATTGAAAAGTGGCCCTCATCCGCATAAAAGGTGGCGCGGCAATTGGGTATGGTTTTCGCCATGTAACGGGCCATTTCCGGCGGCACAATTTTGTCCATTTCTCCATGCCACAGATGAACAGCGGTTTTGATGTCCTTCAGAGGAAATCCCCACGGGCGGCTGTATAAAACGACATCGCTTGCCGGCCACCTCAGGCTGTTGCGAAACGCTTCGCGGAATGAAGCGCTCAAAACCTTTATAAGCGCGGTATTTTTCAGGGCTATTTTATCCGGCCCTGCGACTTTGCCGGACAAAATGGAGAGCATGCGCTCGGGGTAATTTCGAAAAAAGAAGGCCGAAAAAGGGTATAAGGCGGCCGCGATTTCCGGCCGGCGGCCGGCGAGGCGCAAACCCCGGCGATACATCCAGGGCATATCCCGCATCAAACCCGCAACATCAACAGGTCCCATTCCGCATATAATGCCCACCGCATCCAGGCGATCCGGAATTTTACAGGCACAGGCTGCCGCGTAAGGCCCACCACCGGACACGCCTAAAATCGAAAAGCGATCGATTCCCAGGGCATCCGCCAGTTCGGCGACATCATCGGCCCAATCAATGAATGTGCGCGCGGGTTTAAAGCTGGAAAGTCCGTACCCCGGGCGATCGATTCCGATGAAGCGGACATGGGTATCAAGGGAAATTTTTTCAGCAAGTTTCGCTTCCAGACGCGATCCCGGAAACCCGTGAAAATAGAAAACCGGTCTGCCCTGCAGGTCGCCGAATTCGGCAAAGCCCAGCCGGCGCCCTGTCGGTAAGGATAATATGGTTTGGGGTGCTTGACATTTTTATATAGAATTAATAATATGTATTAATAAGTATGTAATTAGGAGAAAAATAATATGAAAATAGGAGAGCGCGGTCAAGTGACAATACCCAAAAAAATGCGGGAAAAATACGGTCTCTTGCCCCAGATCGAAATTGAGTTTGTTGAGGAGAAATCCGGGATTTTGCTTACAAAAATGGTTCGCCATAAGAGCCCTGTAGATAAGGTTTATGGTATTTTAAAAAAAGATGCCAGCACCGACGATTATATTGAATCCATCAGGGGAAGATGATAACTTTTGTTGACACTAATGTACTGCTCGATGTGCTTTTGCCGGATCCCAGATGGGGCCAAAATTCGAAAAATTCCCTGGATGAGGCCTTTCGTCAGGGCTCATTGGTGATAAACAAAATAATTTATGCAGAGCTGGCCCCGCAGTTTAGCAGCCAAACGATGATAGATGACACTTTAAGTACCATTGGTATCCGCATTATCCCATTGGATAGACAAAGCGCCTACTTGGCAGGTTCAATTTGGAAAAATTATAAAAACTTAGGCGGTAAACGCAATCGAGTTCTGGCAGATTTTTTAATCGGAGCACACGCCCAGATTCACGCTGATAGACTGCTAACCAGAGATCGCGGTTTTTATAAATCGTATTTTAAGAAACTTAAAATAATGAATTCGTAAAAAGTCGAATTCATCAAGTGTTTGGTGTTTCGTGTTTGGTATTTGGTATGAAATAGATGATGCTATATCGGCATGTTAGAATACTAAACACTAAACACCAAATACAAAACACACTCGTAAAAAGGTTGCCAAGCTGTCATTGCGAGCGCAGCGAAGCAATCTCTATCAATCCAAGTCCCTGAAATCATGGGATTGCTTCGTCACTTCGTTCCTCGCAATGACCGGCGATAGGACTTTTTACGAAACCATCAATTTTCTCTTTTTTTTATTGTGAATTAAGTAGAACCTGTAGATTCAGCTCAACTTAACCAAAAGCCGCAACCAAATCCTTCAAACCCAACTTATCCAACGTTGCAACATCCGGCCGGCCGCTATCCGGGTCCCAGCCCATGGCCTGACGGTATTCCCGGGCCAGGTTGTCGACATCCAGGGTGACACCGGCCACCGGGCCTTCTTCCTGGGGCGGCTGTCCGGCCATTCTGTCGGGCAGCTTGACATCAGAGGGGGCAATCCTTTGTGCTGCCAGTTTTTTACCGGGGGTGGCACCCGAGGCCACCAGACCGCCCGTCAGCACGCAGGTGCCGTGTTTCATCAGCATCTGCGCAAACCGTCCATATCCCGCATCATACCCGGAACATCAACAGGTCCCATTCCGCATATTATACCCACGGCATCCAGGCGATTCGGAATTTTATAGGCAAAGGCGACAGCGTAAGGCCCACAACCGGACACGGCTAAGATTGAAAAGAGATCGATCCTCAGAGTATCCGCAAGTTCAGCGACATCATTGGCCCAATCAATAAACGTGCGTGCGGGTTTAAAGCTGGAAAGTCCTTAGCCGGGGCGGTCGATTCCAATGAAACGAACATGATGATCCTAGACGGCGTCCGTCGCAAAGAGTTATTTGATTGCAGATATTGATTGACACGGGCTGCGAAACGCCTTACTATTGTCTTACTTTAATCTTACCTTGCAGGAGGCGGACGTGGAAAAAACAAAATTATCCAATAAGGGTCAAATCGTCATTCCAAAGCAGGTTAGAACTGCCCATGGCTGGGAGCCCGGACTCGAATTTGTTGTTGAAGATACGGGAGACGGTATCAGGTTAAGGCCAATTAAACCGTATAAAGAAACTACGATTAAGGACGTCTTGGGTTGTGTTAATTACAAGGGCTCCCGGAAGTCGCTGAAAGAGATGGAGGCCGCCATTGCCGAAGGAGCCCGGGAAAATTTATGATCGCAGTTGATACCAATCTTTTGGTTCGAATTCTAACAAATGACGATCCAATACAGGCACGTCGCGCCGCTAAAATCTTGCAGAGCGATAATATATTTATACCGAAAACTGTATTTTTAGAAACGCAGTGGGTTTTACACCACGCGTACGCAATTAATAAAGCAGACATAATTGCCGGTTTCCAGAAATTGCTGGGTCTTTCAAACCTATATCCGGAAAATGCCGAAACTGTGACACAGGCCATTTCCTGGTACGAGCAAGGTCTTGATTTTGCTGATGCGCTGCATCTGGCATCAAGCAGGGGATCAGATAAATTCGCCACATTCGATGCAACTTTTGCGAAAAAGGCCCAAAAAGTCAGTTCACTCAATATTATCAAACCTTAACCAAAAGCCTTAACTAAATCCGTCAAACCCAACTTATCCAACGTCGCATTATCCGGCCGGCCGCTGTCCGGGTCCCAGCCCATGGCCTGGCGGTATTCCCGGGCCAGATTGTCGACATCCAGGGTGACACCAGCCACCGGGCCTTCTTCCTGGGGCGGCTGCCCGGCCATTCTTTTGGGCAGTTTGACGTCAGACGGGGTAATTCCTTCCCGCAGGTTAAAACAGTGGCGCAGGGTCTGGATGCGAGCGCCGGAAGACAGCACCTCCTTGATATCCAGGTCCCAGCCGGTCACGGCATTGAAAAACTCAACTAGGGGATAATTGCCGAAAAACATCATCGGCATGAGGCAAATACCGGCACTGGCGCCCACCTGAAGGTATTGGGAAGCCGTGGCACTCATGGGGCCTTTGCCGGTGTATGCGTACTTTTCAAATTGGCCAATTTTTAATTCAGGGTAGGGGGCAAACTGTCCGGGACCGCCATCGACACGCGCCATGGGCGCTGCGGTGTGGCGGCCGGGAGTGGGGTCGCAAACAAAACCGGTGCCCCGGCTGGGAAGAAACAGGGCGTTGTGCAGGCCGGGTTCCTGGCCGCCCACATGCATGGCAAATTCCTCGGCGCCGTTTCCGATCTTCTCCGCCGCAATCTTAACGCCGTCTGCCAGAATATCACCGAATCCTTCCCGGGCAATCATCTTATCGATCATGGCGATCATGGCCTCGGCATTGCCCCAGGTCAGGGCAATGCCTTCGGTGTCGGACTCGGTGATGATACCGTTTTCAAAGCATTCCATGGCAAAAGCCAGCGCCGTTCCGGCTGATATGGTGTCCAGGCCGCTGCGGTTGCACATATCGTTTAATTTAATAATTGACTCCAGATCATCGCACATGCACATGGTACCGAAAGCGCCGATGGTCTCATACTCGGGTTTATGGGTTTCTCCAACCGGGTATTTGCCGGTGGTGACATTAAAAATTCCCCCGCAGGCAATCGGACAGTTAGCGCAACCGTATTTGCGGCTCTGATACTGAATAACGGTGTCGGGATCGCCAATTTTCTCTAAATTGGCAAACGACTGCGTGCCGGTATAGCGCCAGTTTTTTACCGGGGTCGCACCGGATGCAACCAGGCCGGAAGTCAGACCGCAGGTGCCGTGTTTCATCAGCAATTGGGCAAAACCGCCCATATCCTTCATTTCTTTGATATAGGCTTTGCGCAGTCGATCCAATTCATTTTTGTCGGCAATGCCGGCTTTGCCGGTTCCGCGCACGGCGACCGCTTTGAGCTTTTTGGCGCCCATGACCGCGCCCACACCCGAACGCGCGGCAATGCGCCCGGCATCATTAACGATGCCGCTGATCAACGAAAGCTTTTCAGAAGCCGGCCCGATGGAAGCGATGCGAATCTTTTTGTCCCCGGCATCTTTTTGAATTGTTTTTTCGGTGTCGATGGTATCCTGACCCCAGAGGTGGGTGGCGTCTTTTATTTCAATGCGGTCATCGAAAATGGTAATATATTTAGGCGATGAAGCCGCACCGGTGACAAAAATGGCATCCCAGCCGGCCGCTTTTAATTCCGCACCGAAATACCCGCCGGAATTGGCATCACCCCAGCCACCGGTCAAAGGTGATTTGCAGACCACCATATAGCGGCCGCCGGTAGGCACTTTTGTTCCGGTCAAAGGTCCGGTCGTAAAACCCAGATAGCTTTCCGGGCCTAACGGATCGACGCCTTTTTTCTGGCGTTCAAACAATATCCGTGCGCCGAGTCCTTGTCCGCCGATAAAATCACGGGCCAGCTCCTCATCCAGTGTCTCGATTTTAATTTCGTCTGTCGTTAAATCGACAAAACCCATTTTTCCCGCATATCCACCAGTCATCAAATGCCTCCTTTATTGGAAAAATATATTTGTGTATCGGTTTATACTCTCATTGAAAAGTACAGTCAAAAAGTTTTAATTACCACGGGATATGAATGGCATTGCTAAACCCTGGTTATTCCAGATGGCCCTGTCTTTATCCATCGTACCTCACCTCTACGCAGATTTTGTTGGTTGGTAATGATTTGGGCATAAATAGTTTAATGGTGCAAGGAAAATCTTGTTTGGTTACAGATCTCACAATCTAAAGTTATAGCGGTTGTCATAAATATGTTCCGTTTGCCGGATTTGCTAACAAGGGAAAATGTAATGTGTAACAGCTTAAAATTGTTACAAACCTGACAACCGCTATATTATAATGAAGAAAAATTATTAGAGCGTTTGGATCAGTCAATATTAGACGTTATCGACAACCCTGAGAAGACACAACAAACTACCGCTATCGGAACGTTATTTTGGCAAACGCTCTAAATCCGATTTTCTTGACAGTTTTTACACGAAATATTAGTCATAACCATTCATTTATTCTTTCCAGCTTTTTATCTACCCATCTTGAACGATGTGGAACAGGATCTACAAAGTGTTATACCGATAAAGACATGTGGCGGGTACATGAGAGATAAATCTGATTATTTCTTTCCGGCTAACCTGAACGGTGCGGCAACCTGCAGATGTTGTTGCCTGTTGTTGGCAATCGTTCTTCTTTTGTATGGTTGTGAAATAGGATCCCGGGTACAGGGGCAATATTATCTTCATAATGAGAAATACAATGATGGCATTGAAACGTTTCGCGAGAAGCTGAAGAAAAATGCATTTGATCCGGCGGCCCAATATTATATGGGACGTTATCTGTTGGCACTGAAACGGCCGAATGATGCTTATCCTTATCTAAGAGAAGCCGTTGCCTTGGATTTTATGAATGCAAATTACCACTTCTGGTTAGGCGTTTGCTACAACGGGCTAAGTAATCTTAAAAAAGAACGGAAAAGCTATTTGAGAGCGATCAGATTTGATGAGCGCCATGTGCCTGCACACCTGTATCTGGGCCACAGTTATTTAGAGCACAGTCAATGGGAAAAAGCTTTAAATGCTTACGATCGCGTTCTGGATCTGCAAAGCGATCATGCCCAGGCGCTTTACAATCGTGCGCTGACTTTCAATCAAATGCAGCGCATTCCAGAGGAGATTGCCGCCTGGAAGCAGTATTTGAGCCATTATCCGGAAGGAGAATGGGCATTCAAAGCCGTGGATCACCTCAATGCACGGGGCAATTTCGATTATCGAACTTATTTGATCGGAGATTTCAAGGTGGTTCTTGAAAAGATCCAATTTGAGGCTACATCCGGATTTGGTTTGAAAAATGCCCAGCCTGCGCTGGATGTGGTGGGTTCCCTTCTTAATACCAACAAAAAAATTCGTGTTAAAATAGTGGGTTACCTGACCGGCGACAAAAAGCTTGCCAAGAGGCGGGCAGAAAGTGTAAAAAGGTATATCATCGGCAAATATCCTAAAATGAATCCCCGGCGCTTAGCGGTCAGTGGAATCGGAGAACCGGAAAGGGTCACGACGGGCTGGAAGCGCTTTGACCTGAATGATTCCATCAATTTATTGACCGTTCAAAAATAGCCGTGATCAATATCTTTAAAGGAGGGTCGTTTATGAATCCGAGGTTTTCTGTTGGCAACACGACAAAGCCAGGTTCCATTAAATTCATGATCTTAATCGTTTTCGTGGCTGTTTGCCTTACGGGCTGGATGGCAATAGCCCAATTGCAGGCGTCTGAAGATAATATGGATAATACGGATGCAAGCTTCCAGAATGCCGCTCAGGCTCAGCATGCTCATAACCTGGCCGTCCAGGCTGCATTGGAGGATCCTGAAGTGGCTGAAGCCATCGAACTTGCCAAAGAGACCAAAGATCCCAAGGATATTAAAGACGCCAAAGCGTTATTCCATGAAAAAATGGATGATTTTGTTGATGAAATTTCAGATATGCGCGCATCCGGCATGGGATGGGGCAATATTGCAAAGCAATTGGATGTGCATCCTTCCTTTTTAGGACGAGGGCATTCTAAATTTATGGCCAAACATAATTCGTATTTTACAAAACACGCCCATATGAAATCTGAAATTAAAGCCGCTACTGCCAGAAGCTTTAAAGGCGAAAATGCCAGGGGCCATGGTGTCTCCGCTTCAGTATCAAAGGGTAAAAGCTTTAGTTTAGCCCATGCAAAAGGCCGGGGAAACAGCAAGGGTCATGGCCTTGCTTTAGGGCACAGCAAAGGTAAGGGTGGCGGTATCGGTGCCGGCCATGCCTCCGGTCATGGGAATGGCCATGGAAACGGTCATGGTGCAGGTCATGGTGGCGGTAATGGTATCGGTAACGGTGGCGGCAACGGAGGCGGTAATGGTGGCGGTAATGGCGGTGGGCATAAATAATTAACTGCATGCGCAAAAAGTAAAACACCCCCGGCGACGAAAGAAAAAGAAACCCAAAAAGAGAGTCAAACTCGAAAGATCAGCATCTGCAGAATTGATAAAGACAGACGCATTTGGCGCTGCCTTTTTTTTGAACCATTATCATAAAGTCATAATTATCCTTCGGTAATTTCCATCCATCACCGGCTTCATCTTCTTTTCTCCCAACAATCCTTCGCCTCAGATGCGTTCCGCCTAAAACGCTTTGCAAAGAATATAAAATTACTATTTTGAAGAATAACAAAAGTCGTTTTAGCAGAAGATTTTTCTTGCGATGTTGTTTTTAATTTTAGTTGCTGATTTA
>PVMK01132229.1_pt1 | contig 27561 bp, 30 predicted proteins | sample 1853481 | NCBI WGS metagenome assembly PVMK01 (sample SAMN08533507, study PRJNA380276) | Marine sediment metagenome, whole genome shotgun sequencing project. | reverse complement strand
AGCAAAATGTCATTTGGACAGAATGTAGCTGCGACAAAAATTGAACTAATAAAATTCAAAAAATCTAGTCAAGTCGCAATAATGGTACAGAAAATCCTAGATGATAAGCGTAAGGTTCTCTTAAAAAACATTGAAGAAATGATTCAGGAAGCCTCAAAGGCAAGAGGAGGCATTTGGGATCCATTACAAGACATTTACAAATCTGTTAATGAAGCATATCTTACATTAGGAACAGGAACAGTTGATTCTGTTGCCGAATCCACACCACCAGTTATGGAAGTTGACATCAAAGTAAGAAGAGTTGTAGATGTAAAAATTCCCGCACTCACTGTAACTGAAAAAGATACAAAATCAATGCCATATGGATTTGCAGATACAAACTCCTCAATAGACAGAGCAGCAAAACAAATCAAAGTGTTACTTCCAAAAATCTGTAAAGCAGCAGAGTATGAAAACTCTATCTTCAGTCTAGCAAAAGCACTAGAGAAAACCCAAAAGTTACTAAACGCATTAGAAAATGTTATTATTCCACAATATAAGCACAATATTCGATTTATTCTAGGTGCTCTTGAAGAAAAAGAAAGAGAAGATTTCGCAAAGTTAAAAAAAGTGAAAGCAAAGATGGAAAGTAGGAAATAATGGCAAAAGAAGAGATCAAAAAATTACTTGAAAATTCTAAGAAGGAATTAGACAAGGATCATGATAGTTTTGTAAAATCTATTCAAGACGATATTAAATCATTCAAAAAGAAAACCCTTGATAAAATTTAACGTTTTAGTGTCATCAGATTTAAATATGGAATTATGAGGGATTCATACAGATGAAACCTATAGTTTTATTGTTATCATTTATGGCTTTAGCCCTAGTTGCTGCAGGACTTACAGACGTAGCCTTTGCTCAAGAAGAAGGATCTGGAGGTACTAGTGATGGCTCCAAACTAATTGGTGCAGGTATTGCATTTGGAGTTGCAGCAGGTGGTGCTGGTGTTGGTTTAGGTCAAGTTGGTGCAGCAGGACTTGCAGTAATTAGTGAAAATCCAGCCTTACAGTCCAAGGTATTCATATTCGTAGGAATGGTAGAATCAATTGCTATCTACGGTATAGTCATGATGTTTATCATCTTGGGACAGTAGACAGAATCGTAAACTCTTTTTAAAAAATTTTTCTAATTGTATTTTAGTTGATTCACATCAAGGACTCTTCCACAATATCTGCACTTGAGAACTCTTCCTTCTTTATCCATTACATCCATAATGGATTCAATGTGTTCTTGACTATTAGTAATGCATTCAGGATTAGAACAGCGAAAAATTCTGTCTATCTCATTTGGAAGTGAGACTCTTCTCTTTTCTACTAGCTTGTAATTTTTGATGATGTTAATTGTTGCCTTTGGGGCAATTACAGCTAATTTATTGGTGTCATCATCAACTAGAAATTTGTTTTCCACTTTGATAATGTCTTTTTTCTTAAATTTCCCACTTGGGACATTCAATGCAATAGTAATTAGACTCCCATCTCCACCGTCAATCCGAAGTGCTGCTAAAACTTGAAGGCCTTTTCCTTCATCGATGTGGTCAATTACAGTTCCTTCCTTGATTCGTCGAACCATTAGTTCGGACTCTTGCATCAGAATACTTTGTATAGTCACCAGTATATATTATTGAAAGAGTGAACGAGTTCTTCAATAAAGATATCATTTCCATTAAAGACTACCAAAGAGATCAATTTGAAAAGATCTTTGAGTATACTGAAAAGATTATGAATTTAGATCCTGCAACACGACGAGAAATCTGTAAGGGAAAAACCTTGAGTTACTTATTTTATGAACCAAGTACCAGAACTCGTCTTAGCTTCGAGTCCGCTATGGCCTCAATTGGAGGCAATTCTTTGGGAATTTCTGATATTTTATCATCATCTACCCAGAAAGGTGAAAGTCTTGCAGATACTGTAAAAATAATGTCAATCTACTCAGATGTACTGGTTTTAAGACATCCACTTGATGGATCTAGTAGATTTGCAGCTGAGATCTCATCCAAACCTGTAATTAATGCAGGAAGTGGAACTGAAGAACATCCAACTCAAGCCATACAAGACTTGTTTACAATTAAAAAAGAAAAGAAAAAGATTGATGGATTAAACATTGGAATTGTCGGAGATTTAAAATATGGTAGAACTGTTTACTCGCTTTTGTCTGCCCTTGGGAATTATGATGTTAAAGTCCATCTGATTTCTCCAGAGTCACTACGAATAAGATCAGACTCTATTTATGAAATAAGAAAAAAATTATCCTTTACTGAATCTACTAACATTGAAGACTATATCGACGATCTTGATGTTGTGTATGTAACAAGAATTCAAAAAGAAAGATTCCCCGATGAGGAAGAATATCTAAAGGTAAAGGGAAGCTATGTAATTGGACTTGATTTACTACAAAAGATGAAAGATGATTCGATAATTTTGCATCCACTACCAAGACTCGATGAAATTTCAACAGACATTGACAACACAAAAAACGCAAAGTACTTCGAACAAGCTGAATATGGAAAATACACTCGTGCTGCATTATTGGGTTTAATTCTCAATGAAAATGGATTCTAAGTAAAATTAAAGAATTTAATAAAAAAATTCCGTATTCCATATATCCAAAGAAGATTTAAGAGAATATAGTTTGGCTAAAACAAAGATTGTACCAATTTTCCCCTTGGATTTGGTATTATTTCCAAGACAAGAATTACCGCTCCGAATATTTGAGCCGCGATACAAGCAACTAGTTGATGACTGTATGTTAGGAGATGGACAGTTCGGTGTGTGCTTAGTTGATCAAAATAATCTTATTCGTGGTTGGAATGGACCAAAATCGATAGGCACGATTGTCAAAATTACAAAATGTGAAGACGTTGAGGTGGATGGTATGCAATTGCAAGTTCAAACAATGGGTCGGAGTAAATTTAGAATAAAAAAAATTATTCCACCATCAATAGAGCTCCCTGAAAATTATGATCCATATTCCATTGAGGGTCATCAAACAATCTCTGATCTTAATGAAAAATCATTTCATGATGATAAAATGTACATCAAAGCCGAAGTTGAATTGATTCCTGAAATCGATGATAATATTTCATTGAATCAATGGGAGCATCTAGTTGATTTGTGGAAGAAAAAAACTGTCAACCAAGCTCTTCCACAAATAATTGATCCATTTTCACTTGATCAAATTTTAACCCAATACTATCTTACAACTAACACTCCTACAATTGATTATGTTTATTCTTTGAGTGCCCTTGGTGCACAAGATCCAAATGATTTACAACCAATCTTAGAGGCGAATTCTATGGAAGAGCTAATTAACAAAGTTGAGAAATTACTGACAATAAATAACCCCAAAGTGTAAAAATGATATTGTCATTATCAAAAATATGCATTCTTTTTCTTGGAGCAATATTGATTTTTCCAATAACCAGTGTTTATGGTCATGGATTAGGCATTGACACAATCTCGTCAGTTGACATTCAGGGAAAAGACATCTCAATCGTAATTGAACTTCCACCATCTTTTGATAATTTTGATGAAAAACAAATCACAATTACCGCAATTGAAGATGAAACAAAGAAAAATGCAGAAAATGTAACCTTTCTAATTGGTCTATTTCATGAAAATGAAATGATATTTCGAAATTATTTTTTTACATCTGACGGTATACTTACAATTAAAGTAAAACCCACTCATGAAGGAGAGATTACAATTCATGGTGAACAAGATACATTGTTGGGTGCATGGTATGGAACAGAATCAAACCCGCTTAAAATCACGGGACCTATCTTTAATTCTGGAGGCCTTTACAATTTTGAGATTGAAATTAGAACCATTGATGAGCCCACAAACATCATAGAGAACTCTGAAGTGTATAATGCAGATTTGAGCGTAGCAGAAATCACTCAATTTTGGCAAAAAGATGCTGAAAACCAAGATGTTTCCTTTAGAATGAAATCATATTTTGACACAATTTCTGCTTTTGAGTATAATGCGGAAAATAAACAAGTAACTTTTGAGATGCCCTTTGATTGGAGCGAAAAGCAAATGTCCCATATACCTGTAGTTCACGTAGAAGTTCATTTTCCTAATGACTTTGCCGAATTTCTATCTGGAGGTTATGCCGGACAGGTGAATGGAATTGACTTGTTTAAATCTTCAGTAACTGTTGATGATTATACTGAAGAAGATGAAAGAATAGTTCATTTTGTATTATTACAAGACCACTTGAGATTTCTGAAAAACCAGATGAAAAAATCAGAAGAACCATTACCTGATAATATGATTTTTACATTATCTACTACTGAAAAAATGGACTTTCCCTTAACTGCTTACACTAGAAGTGAAGACTTTCTAGTAAACCTATCATGGGATCCTATCACTATTGAACCAGATACAAAAATAAAGTTTGTTTTTACAATAAGAGATGGTACAACAAATCAGCCATTACGTAATTCAGACTATACATTTGTAATATTACAAGGAGGAAAAGAAATTCACAGAGTAACCGGATTGGCACAAGTAGGTGGCGAATCTGAAGATTATTACTTTACAGAAGATCAAACAGGATCTACTATAATTCGATTTGAAAATATAAGAAATACAGGTCAGGAAACTGAATTTGGAATTGTAGTTACCCCTGAGTTTGGTTCAGTCGCAGCATTGATTCTGGTGGTGTCTATAATGGCAGTAATTATTGCATCCAAAAAATCTTCATTTTCTCTGATAAAGTTCTAATTATAACGCAACTAGCTTTACGGTATCCATATTTTTGTTTGTTTGAAAATCTTTTGTAATTGTAGAGATTTTTTCTGCATCTCCATTAATTACAAACAACTCCATGCATTTTTCTTTCTCAATCTTACTATGAAGATGTGTCGTAATAAGATCCTCAAAGTTATGAGTAATTCCAGATACAACATGATCAAACTCATCATTATGAACAACTAGTAAAATTGCATGAATGTTTCCAGATAAATCTGATTTTTGTTTTTCTTCTGATACAAATGATCTAATGCCTGCCCTTATGGCCTCAGACCGTCCAGAAAATCCCATGGATTTTTGAAGTTTATCTAATTCTGTTAGAATCTCGTCATTAAGTGAGATTGAGACTATAGGCATATGCCTAATGTTATTAATTATCTTATAAGTATAGCAGTTAGAATTATTAAGATTTTATAGATTTATTAATAATTCTAATTCATTTTGGACGTGAACAATCAAGTCAAAATTGCAATAATTGCAATTGCAATTGTAATTCCTCTTAGCTCATATTCTGTATGGGCAAGTGATTCTAGTTTACAATTTAGAGAAACAAATGGTATGGGCAAACTCCAAGCTATTTCATCGTTTTACCCTCTATACGAATTTGCCCAACAAGTTGGTCAAGACAAAGTCAATGTACAACTGTTAGTTCCAGAAGGTGTAGAACCTCATGACTGGGAACCAACAATACAAGATGTACAACTGATGCAAAAATCAGATATGATCATAGTTAATGGATTTGGATTTGAGAATTGGGTTGAAAATTTAGAGGAGATGAACTATCAAGGAATTGTAGTTGATACAAGTGATGGAATTATTAGAAATGAAAATATTGAAAACCCAATTCTTCTCAGTGAAGATCCACATATTTGGCTAAATCCAATTTTAGCAAAAACTCAAGTCCAAACTATTGCAGATGCATTTTCTAAATCAGATCCTCTAAACCAAAAATTCTATCAGAAAAATGCTCAAAGTTACATGATTGAGCTAGATAAACTGGATTCAAAAATTAAAAATGATTTGTCTAACTGTAATCGTGATTTTATTACATTTCATGATTCATTTTCATATTTTGCATATGAATATGATTTAAATCAACATACAATTATTTCATCAAACGATCCTCATTCAGAACCTACTGCTAAAACTTTGGAAAAAATAATTAACACCGCAAGAGAACTAGAACTTAAAATTATTTTTACGGAAGATACAACTGATCCAAGAATATCAAAAGTTGTTGCAAATGAAATAGGTGGAAAAATACTTGTTTTATCTCCGTTAGAAATTTCTGGTGATGGAAATTATATTTCAATAATGACTGAAAATCTAAATCACCTCAGGGAGGCATTATGTTGAATATTGTAGAAATTGAACATCTAACTGTTCACTATCCAGATGTAAAGGCTCTTGATGATGTTAGTTTTACAGTCAATAAAGGTGATTTTTTAGGCATAATTGGCCCAAATGGTGCAGGTAAAAGTACTCTTTTTGCTTCAATGCTTGGACTAAACACCAAATACAAAGGCACAATCAAATTTTTTGGCAAAGATATTAGAAAGTCAAAAGACTATCTTAAAGAAATTGGATATGTTCCTCAAAAACCAATTTTTGAGAAAAACTTTCCAGCTACTGTAAATGACGTTGTACGAATGGGTTTGAGACAAGAATCTGATGTAAATAAGATTGATGAAATTTTACAACAGCTTTGGATTCATGAATTAAGTAAAAAAAGAATTGGAGAATTATCTGGCGGCCAACAGCAAAGAGTCTTTATTGCAAAGGCACTTGTTAATAACCCAAAACTTTTGATTCTTGATGAACCAGTAACTGGAATTGATCAGCAAAGCATTGAGCTTTTCTATAGTATTCTAAGGGAATTAAACTCTAAACAAAAAATTACCATAATCTGGTCGTCTCACGATTTAGACGCAGTAAATCGGCTTGCAAACCATGTGGCTTGTCTTAATAGAACATTATTCTTTCATGGGGAATCTGACGAATTTTTTAACAATGACGAACTTGTAAAACAATACTCTGAAGCATCAATGCAGGAACACATGCATCATCATTAATTATGTCATTTGAAATTTTTACCTTCAGCTTCATGCACAGGGCACTTATCTCAGGAGTTGCCATTGCAATTTTGTGTTCAGTAATAGGACTATTTCTTGTTCTAAGACGATACTCTTTGTTTGGTGATGCGATAGCTCACTCATCTTTTGGTGGAATTGCTTTGGGTTTAATGGCAGGAGTTTATCCTCTTTGGACAGCTTACGGTGTTTCATTAGTTAGTGCCTTGATAATTACTAGAATCAAAGAAAAATACAATATCTCAGGGGACGCTTCAGTTGCAATTCTTTTATCATCAGGAATTGCTGTTGGGCTCGTAATTATTAGTATTTCAGGAGGATTTACCATTGATATCTTTAGTTTTCTATTTGGTAGCATTCTTCTTGTAAGTGTTAATGATACAATTCTAATTTTGTCCTTAACAGGAATTATTTTAATTGTTATTTTGTTGTTGTATAGGCAACTACTCTATTCTACGTTTAACGAAGAACAAGCTAAAGTAAGTGGTATTCCAGTTGAGAAAATTAATTATTTGATTGTCTTTATGGCTGGACTAACTGTTGTCACCTCAATTCAACTAGTTGGCGTTTTGTTGATTTCAGCATTATTTGTAATTCCTAATGTTACTGCAATTATGTATGGGAAGGGATTCAAACAAACAGCCATTCTTTCAATATCCTTTTCAATATTTTCTGTTGTTGCAGGAATTTTAATTTCTTATATTTTTGATATTACTCCTGCTGGAACAATAGTTTTGTTATCAATAGGATTATTTGCAGGAACCTTGGGGATAAAATCTTCTGGGCTGTTATCTAAGAATTAATTAACGAGTTTAGTCTTCTTTTGTCTTTAATACTTCTTACAAAAAATAATGATGTTGCAACTATTCCCATAGCAATTAATGGTGAGGCAAGTTCAGTATACTTTAATTCAAATTTTTCTGTTGTTTGAATTTGAGATGCTACAAGAGGAACTTCTGTAATCTTTACCATTCCTAATTTGCTTCCTTGGTTTTCAACAAACCATACATTGCCTTTATCATCTGATGTCATATAAAGTACCCATGATGATGCTGTTGTAACCGGAACTTCTATCAAATTATTGTTATGTGGATCATATGCTGCAATATTATCAACTACATGTTGCGCAAACCAAATATTCTCATATCTATCAAAAGTCATTCCAAACGGAAGTGCCTCTGGGTCTGGTACTAGAATTCTTTCAAAAGTTTCTAGAATTGGGTTAAATTTGACAATTCCCGTGCCTGTATGCTCTGCAATCCATAGATTTCCTTGCTCGTCAAATAATAATGCCTCTGGTCCTTGTATTGGTTGGTCATCTGAAAATTCTGTAATCTCATTATTTTCTGGATTGATAAATCCTATTTTGCCTGTTTGACTTTCTGTAAACCAAATTTTTCCTTCATCATCAATTGTAAGTGCAAATGGTAAAGATCCTTTTGGTAATTGAATCTCTTCAAAAGTATTTGACTCTACAATGTATTTTAAAATCTTATCTTTGTTGATTATCACCATCCAAATATTTCCATCAAAGTCTGCTTGAATAGAAGTCGTTATACTAGCGCTAATTGTTGGTGCAATTTTTGGCAATGTAATTGTAGTAATTTCTTCGTTTTTTGGATCAAAGAATCCTATCTGATTACTTGGAGGATCATTAAACCAAATTTTTCCATCCTTATCTTTGGTAAGAATTGCAGTAGCATTTCCATCAAATGAATATGAAGTAAATTCGTTACTATCTAGTGAGAATTGCCATAGCCTAGGTGCTGTTGTATCACTTATCCAAAGAGAATTTTTTCCATCATACAAAGGATAAAGTGGTTTTATGGATTCAGGAAATTCATATTCTATAATTTCTGTTTGAAGATCTGCAAGTCTTGGTTTAACTAGTAAATTCATCAGAACAGATTCGTTTGCATTTTGACTCTTTGAATCTCAATTTCTGTTTGCCACTGTCCTGAAAATCCAAAGGTCAACTCTCCTTGAAACTCAGCAGGCATACCGTCTTCTTGAGTAGTCTTTATCATAGGAACTTCAATTGGTGAGATATTTCTTTGTGGATTTGAAATCTTTACTTTAACTTTATCTACATCCTGTAATTGGTTATTTTCAAAATCACTAATTTTAACTAAAATAGTATTTGTGCCACTCGAGAATGGTGTGATTTCAATATCAAATTTTGCACTTTCAGTAAATTCTATTGTTCTAAACTCATACAGCACCTCTTGTGCGTCAACTTTTTGAATTTCTCCTGCAGGCAAAGTACCATTTGTCAAAAGCGCAACTACCCCAAGTAAAATTATTCCTAAAACAACATCTACCTTTAATGACCTTTTTAGTCTCTTATGAACTGAAATTGATTTTGAATCAAGTGCATTTTCGCCAGACTTTTGAACCTTAAACTGAAGAAAACCTCCTAATCCAACCATTATTGCAGCAATGACAATCTTTGCAATGATTAATTTTCCATAAATTGATTGAGTAATTAGTCCTACATCACTTTCTAAAAGCCACATTAAGGATGGACCAGTTATAATAACAATTCCTATTGCAATGATAAATGCAATTGAAAATCTTGGAATCATTACAAGAGACATCTTTTCTCTAACAGTCTCATCTAATTTTGAAAATGTTGGAAGTAATGTAAATACAAAATAAATAGTACCACCAATCCAAACTGCTGCAACTAAATTATGTACATAATCCAAGACTACAGGTGCCATCTCTCCGCTTGCAGAACCATGTCCAATCATTGTTGTTGTTCCAATTAGTGCAAGGGACAAAAGTAGCATTGGGATGTGATTCTTTTTTGTAATCTGTTTTTTTCTATCCATCCAAAACCATACTCCCAAAAGAATTATGGTAATTATCATTCTGATTAACCATGATGTTCCAAAGGTTGTTTGTATGGCATCAAATGCTGAAGTCTCCAATCGTAAAGTTTGTACTGCAAGCATTGCAATGTTTGATGCAAATACTGTCATCAATCCAATACCAGTTAGTGTCATTAATTTTCCATGATGAATAGAATTTATTTTTTCAATATCTTTTCTGATTAGATTTTTGTTTTGAGTTCCCCAGATTAACATTGAAGCAATAATTGAGCCTAAAACTATTGTTTGTCCTACTAGTCCAGGAAACCTAGCAGCAGCTTCGGGAAAAAACAAAATATCAGAAATTGACTTTGGTTTATCTGTTGGAATTTCAATTCTAACATCTCCTACTCCAAAAATAAAAGCATCGTTAACTAAGTGACCATCAATTTTTGAGAGAACCTTGCTTGTAACAGTATAAGCTCCACCTTCAAGTGGAGATGTGGTAACAATTAGTGATTTTTCATCTAAGTAATAATGAGAATCTTTGTTATCAATTTGATCACCATTACTGTCAAAAACTTTCAACGAGCTAAAATCTATCTCTATTGGCTCTGAAAAAATTACAGTGACCTCTGCTATCCCAACAGGAGCATTTACTGCCGAACTGGGGTTAGTTTCCTCTGTAAATGGATGAGCTGAAGCAAATGGTAATGAAATTGATAAAACTAGTAAGGAAATAATTAGAAGTTTTCTCATTTAATCTTCAAATTATTACTGATAATTTAAACAATTTTCATTTAGTTCGGAATTTGTACCGAACCATGTAAAGATAATAATATGTCAAATTAAGATTATAGCCATGAAAGTTGTTACTTTGAGTTTTATTGCATTATTGTTTTGTGCAGGATTGGTATCCCAAGCTTTTGCTCATACCACAATAGAAGTTGAACCTTATGAGATTGAAGTTGGCTGGGGAATCGAACCCCCAGTTGTTGGATTTAGAAATGATTTTGTATTTGATATTAGTGAACCAGGAGATAAAGAGGGATTGAAAGTTGGAGTCAAAAATGCTTTCAAAAATCTAGAGGCTACTGCAAAGTTTGGTGGTGCAACTAAAGTTCTAGATATCGGCTCAGATCCAAGACCGGGACACTACTTTTCTCATGTAATTCCAACAAAAATAGGCTCATATTCAATCCAACTCAAGGGTGAAATTAACGGAGTTGTAGTTGATGTAGAAATCCCTGTTGAAGATGTAGAATCTACTGCGGTGTTAGATTTTCCACCAAGTAGTGGTTCATCATCTGATCAAGATGTTGCTGCCCTGAAAAGTGCAGTATCCTCACTACAACAGGATGTTTCTTCGATAAAGTCAGGTTCAGGAATAGAAGTATCATCTGAAGGAGCAGCATACGACTTTGCAATTCTTGGATTATCAATTGCAGCAGCTGCAATTATCTTGGCAGTAATTGCTTTAGTAAAAAGAAAATAGAAAAGAGTGGATTCCTAAAGTCTTGGAATTACTCTAGATTTTGCAGTAACTGCGACGATGCTTATGATTGAAACAACTAGTATCATCATTGCAACTGTTCCAAATTCAGGAACAACTTGCGCTGTCGCTACTTCACCAATTGGTCCAGTAAAGTCACCTTCACCTGGAATACCAAATCCATTGAACATTACTTCAACTTCTACTGGTGCATCATCTGATGCCGCTGATGGTAAAGGAGCTGTCATGTGATTCATTACGCCATCATGATCATGTACACCCATTTCATCAAGAACAACTTCACCATTCTGAGTTGCTTTAATGTCATAGTTGACATGTTCAATATCATCACCATCGATCAGGGAAAAAGTTACATCAATTGATAAGCTTTCACCTTGACCTGCAGTTCCTGTTGCAATGTCTACCATTAGTTCTTCTCCGCCATCATCTCCTGGTCCTTCTTCACCTTCTGCTTGAACAGTTACAATTCCTTGCATCCATGGGTGAACCATACAAAAGTATGGAAATTCACCTTCTGCTTCAAATGTATGTGAGAAAGTTGTTCCTGCCATGAACAAACTGCTGTCAAAGACACCAGATGGTCCATCTCCTGCGCTTCCAGCAGTAACAGTGTGAGCTGCTGAGTCATCGTTTGACCATGTTACCACACCACCAACATCTACAGTTACCTCAAATGGGACGAAACAATCGTTTGTTTCCTCACATCCAGGAACTGATGTTCCTTGTGGAGCACTAACACTTGCAGTTGCATGATCTGCGAATGCAGGACTTGCAGCCATACCGGCTACAATAGCAAATAATACGAAGTAAGAGCCTATAGCTTTAGTCTTCATTAAATGAATAATTGTTGACATACATAAAAACTTCACTAGGATTTCAAAATTTGAATTTAATTTTTTCTATACTGGTACAACCTTAGAATTCCAACGGCGGGAATCCCAACATACATTCCAATATTTAGAATAATCAAAGAAATACCATAACCTAGTATCTCTTACTCTGAATTAATATCAAAATAATTTAGAATAGATAATGAAGTCAACATTGGTGCTAGTGTTACTTTCACACCTTCTTTGAAGATTGCATATTCTTTTTTAAAATCAAACTCTAATGATTCCCTCTCGAATCAAAAATTGTAAAGCATTAATCATTTCATCCTCAGAAATTTTTCCCTCTACAAACCACTTCATGGTATTTTTTACCCATTCAGGAATCTTTGGGGTAGACTCAGATCCTCCCACTATAATATCAAATGAAACTGTTTCAGGAGGAATTGGTTGGAATAAAATTCCTTCAACTCCAAATTCTATCGTGTACAGACCATCTTCTTGAAATTCAAACTTCAAATTTTTTAATGAACCCTCAGAAGTATGAAAGAGATTTGTCGGTCCCGCAATGATTTCACCATCTTTTAAAACTGAAAATCTCCAATCGATATGTACTTGAATTTCTTGCGTAAACGGATTAATAAAATCAGTTCTTAGCGTGGTTAATTGCCCAGGAACGACTTCATCATATGACAATTTTACCTCTAGTGTTCCTTTTTCTGTTGGCAAAGTCTGTGTATTTTCTTGAGCAAAGGCTGGTATAATTAAGAGGGGAATTAACAATAAAACAAACATAAATTTCATAATTCATGTTTTAGTATGATAAATAAAAATTCTACTTTATGTTTCTAAAAAAAATTATTATACATAGAAATGCTGTGCCAGCTTTAAATATGGAATTCACACGTGTTAATTATTGTCAAACAAGTTTGTATTGCTTATTGCTATAATTGGAATCTTTTCCATTCCTGCTTTTAGTTCAAATGCTTTCGGACACGGACTTGGGGGAGATCAAGCCGAACCAATTAGTTTTGAAGGCATGGAAGTTACAGTTCGTACTGACTTGACTCCTTCTGATATCACTGTAGGGGATGTTGATGATGTAAACATGAAAATTCGCTTCTTTGACACATTAACAGATACAACTCTTGAAAAAGTAACATATAGAATTGAGGTATGGCAAAGTGGAGATCTTTTAGCTCGAAATTTGTTTTATGATACTGATGGAATCTTAAATATTAAAATTAAACCACAATCCGGTTGTAACGAAATTGATTTATGGAGATGTACAATTTATGGTGGCTCTGAACATGTTAGTGCACCTGGTGCTCTATTTGTACAAGGTGAAGGTAGACCAACAATAACAGGCCCAATATTTGTACAAGGAGGATTATACAATATTCGAGTAGATATTGAGGCTGCATCCAGTCCAAGAACTGTTCTGGTAGAACGACTTAGCTATGACACTTTTGTTAGTATTGCACAAGAACAAAACTTTCTTATTCAAACTGCCAGTGCAGAAGAAATTCCAGTAATTATAAAGACCTACTACGACGAGGTTGAAAATTTCCAGTTTGACACTTCTGATAATTCAATTTATTTTGATATGCCATTTGATTGGAGTCCAGATTATGTTGATTTGGTACAAGTAGTTCACGAAGAAGTCAGAGTACCAAAAGACTTTGCACCATATGCAGAGGGAAAACAATTCAAAGGTTATGTCAATGGAGTTGAAATTGATCAGAGAGCACTCCTAAATGATCCATACTCATATGAGGATACAAACATTGTACATTTTCTAATTACAAATGCTGAACTCACAAAAATTAGTGATGCAATGACATCTAATGATGATATGAATATTATGAAATTAAAATTAGTCCCACAAAGCGAAGTGTCAAAAACATCTACCGAATTTTTCCTAGTTGATACTACAAACTTTGAACAAGTTCCAACCACTGTAACTATTGCATGGGATGGAAGATATGGTGCGGGGGACGAAATTCCTTTTGAAATAACTTTCTTCGATGAAAATCGAAATCTCCTCAAAGATGTGAGATATGCCTATTCATTAATTGACGAAAATGATCAAGAAATAGAGACAAACTCAGGTGATGATGTTAATAACCCTGGAATAATTTCCACAGAAGGAATTGATATTCCAAAAATTTATGTTCCCTCTGAAGGAAATTACAGACTTGATATTCTAGTATTTGGAATAGGTCTTGATTATGATCCAACATATGCAGGAATTGGCACTGCAATTATAGAGATTGGACCTAGTTTACCTAAAGACACTATCATACCTACCCCTGATGTAAAACCACCTACTGCAATTCCAGAGTGGATTAAAAATAATGCAGGCTGGTGGGCAAATGGTGACATTGATGATAACTCCTTTGTTCAAGGCATTCAATACTTGATTAAAGAAGAAATTATGAATATTCCTCCAACTACTCAAGGAACTAATTCTGGCGGAAATGAAATCCCAGAGTGGATTAAAAATAATGCAGGCTGGTGGGCAAATGGTGACATTGATGATAACTCCTTTGTTCTAGGACTACAATTCCTGATCAAAGAAGGAATCATGAGGATAGAGTCATAGATTTTTAAATAAATTCGGTATGGTAAAAGTAATGAAAGACATCAATGATATCATGCCAAAGATTCCAAACATGAGATGGGGTGCCTTAATGAACAAAGCTCCAACTAATAAAAAAGTAAAAGAGATGAACAAAATTTTCCCCGACAATGGAAAGTGGCATACTGTCTTTGAAGAAAAAGATCATATTTCTATTGATGGAAAGCAAATATGGAAAAAAGATCCAAACAAATGGACTTGAGAATAATTTAATCTAGATTTTTAAATAGACAATTAGAGGATCAAAAATACTCTTGAAAAAATTCCGTATTCTAGTAATTTTACTTGTTGTTTCTTTACTTAGTCCAATAATCGCTGAGGTTTATGGTCATGGATTAGGTGCAGAAACACTTCCTCCTGTAGCTTTGAATGGAAAACTAGTGACATTAGAGATATCATCCTCAACTAACAATCCAGAGGAAAATGATGATCAACAGATTTCAATTTCTTTCATTGACTTTGATTCAAAAATTACTTTACGAGATGTAACATTTTTAATTAAATCTGAACGTGGGACTCAGTATCTATTTGAAAAAGAATTTCAAGCAGATAATGGATTTATTGTTTTTAATTTTGTATCAGAAGAAACTGACTCAATTCAAGTTGAAGAAGAGGAAGGAGGGAATCTTTTTGGTTCTTTGTTAGGACTTGATAGCAAAATGGTTCATGTTAAAGGACCAAAACTAAGTGAAGGAGGACTATACAAGTTTGATGTTAGTATTCTTACAGCAGATGGCTATTCAAAGAAATTAGATGACCCACTAGTATTTAGATCAGGAATTTCAATTGCTCAAACACAAAATCATGAGGTGCATGATCCAAACTTTGGTGCACAAACTATTCAATCCATAACATATTATGATGAAATAAATAATTTCCAATACAATCCTGATTCAAGAGAAATTTCTTTTTCGATGCCATTTGAGTGGAGTATCGATAACATTAATCAAACATCAATCGTGCACGAAGAACTATTTATTTCAAAATCCTTTGGAGACTTGTTAGTATCTGGATTTTCTATGTACATTAACAACGTAAAACTTTCTGATAATGTTATTACTATTGATGATTTTTTCTCAGAAGGAAGATTAGTTCATTTTATTATTAATCAACAAGAACTGTGGAATATTTTCAACGACCATGAAAACCAAGAAGGAATGGATTTTCTTGTCAAGCCAAACTCAAATGAGATTGAATTAAGCTCGATTACTGAGAATGGACAATTTCGAGTATTAGTATCATCAGATCCTGGAAATTTAAAATCAAATTCTAATGTAAAAATTAATTTCAACATAATGGATGTTTTTTTTAAAAATAGACCTATTGCAGTAAACTATGATTTTTCAATGACTCAAAACGGAAAAATCATTTATCAACAAAGTGGCACAAGCACAGATTCTATAGAAGAACACATTACTGCAGAATTTACAATTCCCGAAAGATGTTTCAGGAATTGTTCATTTAAATTTTGAAAATATTCATGGTAATGATCTTGCAAGAACATCAATACCATTAGTAATTGATCGAGTTGAAAGTCAAAATAATGAAATCTCTATTCCTGCTTGGATTAAAAATAATGCAGCTTGGTGGGCTGAAGGACAAATTGATGATGGAGCATTCATTCAAGGAATTCAATATTTAATTAAAAATGAAATTATACTAATTCCAAAAACACAACAAGAGTCTTCAGATACTCAAGAGATTCCTGCTTGGATTAAAAATAATGCAGCTTGGTGGGCTGAAGGACAAATTGATGATGAAACCTTTGTTCAAGGATTACAATATTTAATTCAAAATGGAATTTTACAAGTTTCAAACTGAATAATGTTATTATACGATTTTTATCGTAGCTAAACATCTAATGCTTCCATTACGTGATGAGAATCCACATCCTCCAGGTTTCAAACCAACAGTAACTTATGCGTTAATTATAATCAATGTGGTAGTTTTTTTTCTCCAAGTACTTTACACAGGACAATTTTTTGATTTTTCAATGGTTGAATATAATCAAGCAGGCGAAATAATAAAAATATACCCAAATACTATTGATATGTATTACAACTGGGGTGCAGTCCCAAGCTGCATCACTGGGGCCAATGAATTGAATATTAATTTTGGAACGGGTCCTGTTACAATTTCATGTCCTGATGTATCCTACATATCATTACTTAGTTCTACCTTCATGCATGGCGGTTTGATGCATCTTGGAGGAAATCTGTTGTTTTTGTGGATCTTTGGTGATAACATTGAACAAAAATTTGGCAAGATAAAGTATATTGGAATCTATTTACTCTGGGGAATACTTGCAGGTTTAATTCACATAATGGGTGAACCAACTAGTGCAATTCCTGCAGTTGGAGCTTCTGGTGCAATCTCTGGAGTATTAGGTGCATATTTGTAATTTTTCCAAAAGCTAGAATTCAAACGTTTTTGATGCTGGGATTCTTTTGGAGGATGATGCATATTCAGGCAAGATGGTTCTTACCATTTTGGCTAGTCTTTCAAAACTTACTTCCTTTTTTCATTGGCGGATTTGGAGTTGCAGGAGGTGGCGTTGCTTATCTAGCTCACATTGGAGGATTTGCAGTAGGACTTGGCTACAGGTTATCATGTACAGGAAAACACATGGTTCTGAATTTATGTATGGCACTCGTTATGGTTACAGACCTGATTACTAACTCTATGAAAGAATAAATCAACGAATCTATTTCAGACTAGTCATGCCCTTGATAACAGTATCCATGTATCCTGGAAGATCTCAAGAACAAAAAGACGAATATGCAAAAGCAATTACAAAGTCAGCTGTAGAGATACTAAAAACAAAAGAGCACCACGTAATTGTAGTCTTTGAAGATAATCCAAAAGAAAACTGGTTTTTGGCAGGAAACCAACTGTGAATTATTTTTTAAAAGTATCGTTTACTAAATTGCAGAAGATCACCTATGCAAAATAACAAAATAGTACATTAGCTAATGGTACCATTTAGATGGGCCAAATGACAAAGCTGGACGCGGTAAACTTAGAGATCTTTTGGGTATCGCCTATTGCATCTTCATTGTTATGAATTTCATATCGAATAGTGGAATCATGAGTAGATCTGTATACATGTCTTCAAATATAGATTCGCAGTGGAACGCACCATTTAACTATCGTTCTGACATAACTATACTCACAGTATCGAAACTATTTATGCGCTAGTCCCACAAAACCATGTAACTGATTTCTTTATCCTTTTATTCTCATTTGGTAATTACAAATTCTCATGAAAGCTAGCAGTTGTACAGTTCAAGGCCTCTACGAACAAAGCAACTAATCTGAGAAAAATACTGAACTACATTTCAAAGGCAGCACAAAACAAAGCAGTACATGTGTGCATTCCCAGAATTTATGATGTTTTACACGAATTCTTCCCAAACTGCAAAACAACTCGCAAACTTGGCTGAAACAATTAATGGAAATTTTGTTACAACAATTGCAAAAGCTGCAAAAGAAAATCATATTCAAGTTATAGGTTCATTTTATGAAAAGAGTAGAAAAAAAAATCGTGTATATGATACTTGTTTTGTAATTGACAAATCAGGTAAAGTAATCTCAACTTATAGGAAAAATTCATCTCTATGATGCGTTAGGATTTAGAGAATCAGATAAAATGACTTCAGGCTCTAAGATTACAAAACCTGTAAAGACATCTCTTGGAAAAATTGGTATGATGATCTGTTATGATTTAAGATTTCCAGAGATGGCAAGATCACTTGCAGTTGCAGGTTCTGAAGTTTTAGTTGTACCATCTGCTTGGGTAAAAGGTAACATGAAAGAAGAACATTGGATTACAATAAACAAAACACGTGCAATTGAAAATGGATGTTATGTAATTGCACCTGATCAAGTAGAAACATTTACTGTGGACGAAGTGTTGGTAGTTGATCCATATGGAAAAATTTTACTTGATATGAAAAAGAAACAAGGAATAGGATATGCTAACATCGACATTAAAAAAGATAAAACAAATTCAAGAAAAGTCTACCATTACTTAAAACAGAAGAACAGATATCTATGCTACTTTGAAGGCTTAGACTTTTCGAGCTTTCACAATAAAAGTTTGAGCATTGTCTAGCTCCACTTTTTGATTTCGTCGAATAACGAAAAATTATCATTGGCCATTTACATACCTCACAAGGTTTCTTTGATTGCTCGAAGTTTTGCTTTTTGCATAGGGAGATGATGCTTTACATCCCACCATAAAAGTTCGAACAACCCCATGAATCGTTTTTCTGGTTGTCGTGATCGAATAACCATCAATTGCCCCAAGTTTGCACTGGGGACATTGTACCAATCCCTTCTTTTGGAGCATTTGGTTCCAAGAATTATGTATTTTTTCTCTTTTGCATGACCAAGAAAGGAAATCCATTACTATCCAAGTATTGATGCAATCTCTTTTTTGAAGACAAGTTAGTTTGTGACTTTGTAATTTTTACTAGCATGTCTTATTGTTGTTTCTTTTTACTCTGAATAATTTGAAGATTTTTTTTCTTTGGTGACATCTTACTGAATTTACTAAAACAATTTTTATAGGGACTTGGGTCAGTGACATGTAGTGGAAAAGGTTTGTGTTCTTGGTGCTGGTAGTACCAAATATGGAAAATTGGCTGATAGTATAGCAGATATCACTACTCAAGCATCAGTTTCAGCCATAGAAAGCGCAGGAATTACTCCAAAAGATATCAAAGCATCCTACATTTCAAACGTCTTTCGGAGTTGCAGACAAGCAAGTACATCTCGTCCTGTCTTAATGAGCAGATTGGGAATTCCAGATAAACCATCATTGACAATAGAGTCTGCATGTGGAAGTGGCTCTGTATCTTTTAGAGAGGCTTATGCAAATGTTGCAGCAGGATTTTATGATTGTCTTATTGTAACTGGTGTTGAAAAAGTAACTCACACAGGAACTGAATGGACAACAACTTACTTTGCATATTGTTCAGACTTTTTCTATGAAGGTCAAGCTGGTGCATCATTTCCAGGATTATTTGCATCAATGGCAAGAGCTTACTTGACAGAATTTGATGCAACTGAAGAAGATTTTGCAAGAGTTGCAGTAAAGAATCATGAAAATGGTATACTTAATCCAAAAGCTCACATGCAGAAAGAAAAATTACAATTGATGATGTAATGAATTCTCCAGTAGTTGCAAGTCCTCTCAAACTTTATGATTGCTGTCCATTCTCTGATGGTGCAAGCTCTGTAATTCTTTGTTCTGAAAAGTTTGCAAAAGAAATGGTGGTGATTATATTGAAGTAATTGGTTCTGGTAGAGGTGGATCACCTGCTGCATTACAAGGACGTGAACATCTAACAACAATTCCAAGTACAAAGATTGCAGCTGAAGCAGCATACAAGATGGCAGGATTACTGCAAAAGACATTGACTTTGCAGAAGTACATGATTGCTTTACAATTGCAGAAGTAGTTGACACTGAAGACTTGGGATTCTTTGAAAAAGGAAAAGGTGTTGAAGCTGTTCGTGAAGGTAGAACAAAATTAAATTCTGATATTTCAATTAATCCCATCAGGTGGTCTTAAATCAAAAGGACATCCCATTGGAGCTACTGGTAGTTGGACAAGTAGTAGAAGTATTTGATCAACTTAACTGGAAATGCTGGTGAGAGAACTGTAAAAGATGCAAAAATTGGTTTAGCTCATAACTTTGGCGCAACTGGTGCTAGTTGTGCTGTTCATATATTCCAGAGTGTGTAAAATGTCTGTTGAAGAACAAGTTATTGAAAATGCTAAAACAAGGTAAACTCCTAACTCACAAATGTACTAGTGTGGGTATCTTCATTTATCAACTGCCTATTATTGTCTAAAATGCGGCAGTAAGGGATTTGAAGATGTCCTTTTAGAGGGTACAGGCACAGTTGCTACCTATACCATAATTACAGTCGCTCCTGCAGGCTTTGAAAAATATACTCCATATGCCTTTGTTGTTCTTCAATTAGATAAAGCTGAATTAAGAATTTCAGGATTTATGGCAGGAATTTCTACCCCTGAAGATCTTCCTGTTGGAATCAGAGCTAAAATTACTGGCTTTGATGAACGCGGAATCATCATTGAAAAGCAGTAAAATAATTTAGTAAAATTATAAAAAAAATCACAATCGATTCTTAATTATTTTGTATTTCTGATCATCTTCATGTCTGTAGAAGTTACATGTGGAAAGTGCGGTGAAAAGATCACAAACATGAAAATGCTCAAAGCTCTTAAAGATGTGTTATGAATCCTTACAATGGAAAGTGTCCTTCATGTGGACAAACATTATCAACCTCAGAGTTTTCTCTTGATGTTAAAGAAAACTGATCTAATTTTTAGAATTGATCCCAACTGATCTAAAAAAACGATCAAATATATCATTAATCGATCTGAGTTTCTAAAAAATTATCCAGTCACAAGTCTTAATTACTCCTTTTTTTAGTCATGAATATGGATATGCTTGAAGAACTAGAAGAACTAGAAGAACCACAGAAAGGCAGCATTCTTCAATCAACATCAAAGCGAGTCAGAATGATCTTTTCTGTCATGGCAAGTCCTAACAGAATTGATATCTTGAGGATTTTAAATTCTAAGGGCCCTTTGACGTACTCTGAATTAAAATCACTTGCTGGATTCAAATCAAAAAAAGAGAGTGGAAAATTTGCATACCATCTAAGAAAATTATTAAGACAATCACTTGTTGCATTAAATAAATCCGAAAGACGTTACACTATTACAAATCTTGGAAAACTTGTTTTAAGCTTAGCAAGACAAATTGAAGAAAGATCAATTATTGAAAGTGGAAAAATGTATGTTAGAACATCTAGTGAATCAATTGAGGAATTTAATTCCCACAAAATCATTCAATCTCTTGTTAGAGAAGGAAGTCTGCCATTAGAATTAGCCCAAAAAATTACTGAAGAAGTTGAAAATAGAATTTACAAATATCAGACTACATATCTGACTGGCGCTTTAATACGAGAGATGGTCAACTCTGTGCTCTTAGAGCACGGTCATGAAGAGTATCGCAATAAACTGGCACGCCTAGGCCTACCTGTATATGATGTCCAAGAAATGCTCTCAAACCTAGACAATGCAGGAAATGGAGCAGATGGCTTGTTATTTACTACCGGCCAGCGAATATTTGCCGAATACCTACTAACTAATATCTTGCCAAAAGATGTTGCTGATTCTCATCTTTCTGGAGATTTACACATTACAAATCCCGGAATATGGTCAATTATTCCAGATACTATTTTTGTAAACGTAAAAGAACTCATTGAAGATGGAATTGTTCTTGGTGGAAAATACCTTGATGTGTCAAGAGTGCCATCATCAAAATCCCTTGATGATATTATGTCTTCTTTGTCTGTAATAATATCTCTACTCTCAAAAGAAGCTTCACAAGAAATTGTTCTTGATGGAATTGTTTCCTTGTTTAGTAAACATTCAAAGAACCTTGAAGAACTTGAACACAAATTAACAAATGCATTTGCTACTGCATCTACAACATCAAGTTATAACAAAATAGGTACTAATGTTTCAATTAGACTTGCTTTAGGATCTGATACAAAAGTCATTAATGCGATAATAAATGCATACCAAAATTATACAAAAATAACACCAATACCAAAGATTGGTTTGATTGTTGATTATTCAAAGGGAAAGATTACTGATGTTTCAGAGCAAACAGCTGAAATAATTTCCATTGGAGGTAAGGTAACATTTGCAAAGAATCAAACTTCAAGTTATGGAATTACAAATGGCACAACTAAAAACACCGGACCACTTGCAATTACATTGCAGTCTGTTTCAATAAATCTTCCAAGACTTGCATTTGAATCAAACAAAGATGAAACTTACTTTAGAGCAAGACTTGCACTGCTTATGAAACCAGCATTATCCTCTATGGCCTTAAGAAAGAAAGACATTTCTGATCTTACACGAAGAGGATTGAATCCTATACTTGCAAAGAATACACAATATATGCAAAGAAGTTCAGTCTCACTTATTGTCAATCTTGTAGGCCTAAAAGAGGCAGTCTTTAACATCTTAGGTTTTAAAGACAACAAAGATGGTCGTGCAATACTTCATAAAGTAATAGAAACTGCAATGGACGTTGGAGCCAAAAAAGGTAAGGAATTAGGCGATCAAGTCCTCATATCCATGACTGAAACTGATGGTTCAGTCAGATTTGCTACCCTTGATGGTGAAAAATACGGGAAAAATTCTGCCCTAAATGTAGCAGATTCTGATTCCTATTCACAGGGCATAGTTCTTAATTCCCATGAAGTTGGTGACTATACCAACAAGAGTGAAGAAATCGTAGAGTGTAATAAATTATCAAAAATTCTAAATGGTGGTCTTTCAGTTATTTTACAAATTGCTAACGATGCTAAAATTATAGATATCAAAAAATCAATAGAAAAGACAGCAGAATTGACGAATTCATTCAAACCAGTAAAAAACATTGCAATCTGTGGCGAGTGTGGCTTTAAAGACGAACCCTTTACAGACAAATGCCCAAAATGTAAGTCACCTTACATAGTCTGAAATTCGTAATTTAAAAACTAGTAACGATCGTTTTACACAAAAATTTTAACTATTTATGATTATACGATCATCATTACATTGAATAAGTTGTGCCAGTATGAATTTCATAGTAGCGGTATGAAAAAAATTGACTAGTAAAGGGGGCAAGATCAAAACTTTTCGAGCACACAAGTTATATCCACATTAGTTCTAACGCTTGCGGGAGAGATTTTAATTGGATAATTCACAAATTGAAAGCACTATCAATGAGATCCGTAAGCGCAATGGCATAGTAACGGCTTTCAATGAAGATAAAATTTCAAACGCCATCTTTAAGGCGTTAGCAGCCACCTCTAAAGCAGATCGTGTGCTGGCAGATCAACTAGCTAATAAAGTTGTACAAAAATTAGTTGAGCAAGGATTCACAGACACTAGAGCACCTAGTGTTGAGGACATTCAAGATATTGTAGAATCCACACTTATTGATAGTGGTAATAGTGATATCGCAAAAGCCTATATCGTTTACCGACACGAAAGAAGAAAATTAAGAGTTGAAAAGATGAAAGTATTAAACTCCAAGGCTTTAGATCCAGTTTCAAAGAAATTCGATTTGAACTGTCTTAGAGTTTTGGCATCTAGATATCTTTTCAGAAATGGGAAAAATGAGATTATTGAGACTCCAACCCAAATGTTTGAGAGAGTTGCAGTTTTGGTAGGAATAGGTGATATACTTTATGACTCTCAAGTCTTCGATAAATCAGCAAATATAACTCAAAATATTGAAGAAGCAAAAATCTATCTTGAAAAACTAGACAATTTTGACTATAAATTCAAAGTTGGAGAGTATTTTCTCAACAAGTGGCACTTTAGATCACTGATCAATCACTATATCACACTTGCAGAGAATGGTCAGATGAAGGTCAGCTTTAAGGAATTACTTACACTGATTGCAGCCAAGAAACTGGATTCCTATGCTGATAGAATTACAGAATACTTTGAGATGATGAAATCTCAAGATTTCCTACCAAACTCTCCAACAATGATGAACGCAGGTGGTAGATTAGGACAACTCTCTGCATGTTTTGTGCTAGGAATGGAAGATAAAATGGAACAAATCATGAAATCTACATCTGATGCGGCCTTAATTTTCAAATCTGGAGGAGGAGTTGGAATCAATTACTCTGATCTTCGCGAAGAAGGTGATATTGTTGCATCAACATCTGGTGTTGCATCAGGACCAGTATCATTCATGAATATCATAAACACCGTCACTGAAGTTGTAAAACAAGGTGGAAAGAGAAGAGGCGCTAACATGGGAATTATTGAAGCATGGCATCCAGATGTTGAAAAATTCATTACAAATAAAACACAACCTGGAATTCTTGAGAACTTTAATGTCAGTGTTGGAATCTGGGAAGACTTTTGGGATTCCCTTGTAAATACAAAAGACGGCAATTACATGCTACGAAGTCCACGTAATAAGAAACCAGTAAAAGAAATCAGTTCACACCAATTAATTGATTTGATAGCAATGTCTGCATGGAAGAGTGGAGAGCCTGGCTTGATCTTTTTTGATCAAATTAACAAGTACAATGTATTTGCAAAAGCAAGACAAGCTCCATTAAGAGCAACAAATCCTTGTGGTGAACAAAGTCTTTACCCATACGAATCATGCAACCTTGGTTCTATCAATCTGGCAAATCTTGTAAAAAGAAAAGCAGATGGCGAATACGAATTTGATTGGCAAAGATATGAAGAAATAATTAGAAAAACAACAAGATTCTTAGATAATATCATAGACGTGAATAATTATCCCGTAGATGAGATTAACGTAGCATCAAAAGAATCTCGTAGAATTGGATTAGGTGTAATGGGTGTTGCAGATCTATTGTACAAATTAAAGATTCCATACAATTCACCTGAAGGATATGATCTTCAATCAAAACTATCTGAAACACTAACATACTATTCAATGGAGGAAAGCGTTGCCCTGGCAAACACTCGCGGTGAATTCCCACTGTGCTCAAAATCTGAATATTCTGAAGGAAAGATTCCAGTTGCTGGATACTTTGAAAAACCAAAAGAGTCACACTCCTATGAGTGGGATGCTCTAATTGAGAAGATCAAAAAGCATGGAATTAGAAATGTATTGACCACAACAGTAGCACCAACAGGAACACTATCTATGATAGCTGATTGTTCAAATGGAATGGAGCCAGCATTTGCACTTGTATTTGAAAAAAGAGTAACTGTAGGCAGATTCTTCTATACCAATAAGATCGTAGAACAAACTCTCAAAGAAAATGGATTGTATAGTGATGAAATTCTGGCAAAGATTGCAGACAACTATGGATCTTTGAAAGGACTAGATGAAATTCCACAATGGATGCAAGATGTCTTTGTCACTGCAATGGATATTCATTGGGCTGATCATCTCATGGCACAAGGTGTTTGGCAAGACTGGATTGGAAATGCAATTGCCAAGACAATCAATATGCCATATGATGTTACTGCAGAAGATGTAAAGTCAGCATACTTGTTGGCCCATGAGTTGGGACTTAAGGGAATTACAGTATATCGTGATGGTTCTAGACATAAACAAGTACTTCATATGACAAGTGAAAATGCACAAAAAACATTTGATGTAATTCCAAGTCAGCATGTTACTGACTATGTTAGTGCTACTATCACAAATCCATACATCAAATCTCAAGTTAATGCGGCCTTGGAAATCAAAGTTCATGATGAAGAAATTTCACCTGAACCACAAAGACAAGAAGAGGTATCTGAAGAGCGTCTGTGTCCAACATGTAAGAACAATCTAGTCTTTGTAGAGGGATGTAGTCTCTGCATTGAATGTGGACACAGCGGTTGTACTTCGGGATAGAAAACAAAAAGCATTCGAAAATTACAGTCATTAGTTATAAATGATGACCGATGAGTGGTCAAGGTCCTAACGTTCCTGGCTTTGCAAGCCAGTTGTGGATCAATCGCGGCAAACGAGCCACTCATCGTTATCTTATCGCAATTAATTATGAAACAAAGTTAAGATATAATAAAAGTTCCCACGATCGATGAAGATCTTTTTGTAAACTTTTTTACTCTCATTTAATGATGTTCATCTTGTGAATAAGAAAATTCTAGGTGTAATTTCTGTCATTGTAATAATAATTGCCATTATAGGAATTTCATTAAGTCAAACTGATTCTCCACCAGTTGTCACTCAAAAAACTAATGAAAACATTGGCCTTGTAATTAATTCACCAAATCAATCCGTATCATTACAACAACTTGATGAAATTTATTCAGAAGCATCATCAACTGGAATAGGTAGAAGCAATGTATACCTCTTTTGGAATATTATTGAACCTCAACGAGGAGAATTTGATTGGAGTCAATCAGATGTTATGATGGGATTAAATGAAAAAAATAATCTAAAAGTAACGCTCTTCTTTTCAGTAATCAATGGAGAAACACTTGGTCCATTCCCTAATTGGATTGGAAAACCATCACTCAACTCTATTGGAGAAGAAAGACTCGTAAATGTTCTTGATGAAATTCTCTCACGATACCATATCATAGACTCTATAATTATTGCTGGTGAAACAGAATCTCAATTTCGTTACTATGAACAAAATATTCCTGTATACAAGGAGCTATTTTCTGGAGTTCTGAAAAACTAAAAGAGAAACATCCTGATGTAAAGTTTGGAAATTCTTTTGCATTACATCATGTGTTGAATAAAAACTTGGCACACATTGTTAGTGATTTAGCAATTGGTGATTTTGTTGCATTTTCATACTTTCCAGTTGATACCTTAAATGATATTGTAAAAACTCCTCAAGAAGCCAAAGAAGATTTAAACAAAGTATTTGAAATTGTACCAAACAAAAAAGTTGGATTTTTTGAGGTTAGCTGGAGCACATCAGATTTTGTGGGTGGAAGTCCTACTTCTCAGAAAGATTTCTTAGAAAAATTGTTTGAGTTTTATTCAGAAAATGAATCTGATACTGAATTTCTTACTTGGTACAGGTATTATGATAGACCAGAGAATACTTGCGTTGCAGAACAACAAGTAATTGGTGATGAAAGCATTAGTGTTGGAGGAGGTTCTGGCTTGGGTAGCAGTGAGTATATTATTGAAAGACTAAACCACTACGTCTGCAATGCAGGTCTTGTTGATGTTAATGGAAATCCAAAGTCTGGATGGAATGAATTTAAAAACCAAATAGAAATGATCAATTAAGATGATTTCTTTAATTTTAGCTCAATCCTCCTTAGAGCTAGTACCTAAAGAATTGAAATCACATCCTTCAGTAGTTTCACA
>PVMK01131968.1_pt1 | contig 27562 bp, 26 predicted proteins | sample 1853481 | NCBI WGS metagenome assembly PVMK01 (sample SAMN08533507, study PRJNA380276) | Marine sediment metagenome, whole genome shotgun sequencing project. | reverse complement strand
ATTACTTGACACCGTAGCCAAGCACAATAGTTTAGACAGCCGCTCCTACGTTTCTAATGGCATGCTCGTAGGAGCGGCTTTAGCCGCGAATGCTCCGAATTGGCACCGCTGACAAAACAAACATCACAACTATTCTTTTTCAACGATATACAGCAAATCCATCGATTGCGAATCGCCAGCGCCAACCTCGATGGTGAATCTTTCGCTTAACTGATAGCGCAACAGCAAATTACCGATTTGCGTAAAGACACCATACGCATAGCGCGCATACAAACGCCTGTTAATTTGTTTGCCGGCAACCAGCGCGGTCGTACTTTGATTGCTGCCCTCAATCGTAAGCTGGTCCAGCCCCATAGACTGACCAATCTGATTGGTGATTAAAGCCGCTTGCCGTACGCCGAGTGCGAATGCGGCATCTGCCACCATGCTTCCGTCAGCCGTGGTTGCATCTTGCATGGGTTGGCCAAGGACGAGGTAGGAAAGTATATCTGTCTCCGACATTGCGGGATCTGAAAACAGGGTTGAAGATGGGTTTTTCGCCCGCCCGCGCAGCTCAATTCCTGCCGTGACGGTTCCCGAGAGTGTTTCAACCTCGCGTACCGCACGCACGTTGACAATCGGATCGTCAATGGGCCCGGTAAAAGTCAGCGTTCCTTCTTCGATCTGAAGTTGTTGACCGTAGGCTCCAAAAAAACCGTCGATCAGCCTGAGTTCGCCCCGCGCCCTTGGGTTGCCGGGTTCCCGCTGCGAGAAACGCAGGTTGCCTTCAAGGTGAGAATCGAGTCCGAACGCCTCAATATGCACTTCCTCGCTCAGAATCAGTTCAATGTCACCGAGCAACAAAACGCCGGATTTGACCTCTACCGTTTCACCAGCGACGACGATATCTGATGATGGACGAACCGCCCCCTCCGGCAGTTCGCGGACAACAATCTCCGCACTATCTATGTCAAGTCCGCCAGTGAATTCAACAGCGGTTGTGTTGCCGGAAATCCTGATATCGGGAGATGCCGTTACCTGGTAGTTCTGCCAGTTTAAAAGTTCTGCATTGTCACCCTTAATCCCAACATTAAATGATCGAGTGGTCTCAGCAAAATTTTCAATGCGCCCATCCAGGAGTAACGGCCCGCCACCAGCCATGGCCTGACCGCTAATGCTTGCATTGCCATCCGCGGTGGCGGCCACAGTTATGTCGATGTCAGCTAATAGTGCGTTGAGTGGCGGTATTGCAAGTTGCCCTTGTTGCCAACGAAGCTCGCCACTCAGTAGCGGGCTGTCAAGGCTGCCTTCTGCGCTTATGTCTGCACTGATCTCGCCTTGCACATTGTCTACATCTGGCAAAAGCACCGGGACCCAGTCCCACTCATTACCGCTGAACTGTAGTCGGGCACGCAGCGCCGATTCAGGAGATAAGTCATCTGCCGCCATCTCCAGCACGCCGCTCAATCCCGCATCAACTGCAAATTCAGCGCGCGCCGTCGCACCCATCGTATCCAGACGTGCAGTAACGTTAAGAACGGGCACGCCAACTTCGTAATCTTCGAGACCTTGCCGGGATAACCAGACCTTTGTGTCACGTTGATTCCACTGCAGGGAGCCGGTCCAGCTAGCGTCCTTTTGCTGCAACGAAACATCCACATCGGCACTGCCAGCAAGGCGCACGTTATCCGGCAGGATATTGTTGGCGATGTGTAGCGGGATGTTGCTAAGCGTCGCCCCGGCCTGCAACTCGCCGCCTTCCATAACAAAGCGCTCATGTCGAAACATTGCATCGCCGTTGCCCCAGGAATTTGCTGCGACTAATATCTCGTCAGCACGGGCGCTGAACTCAAGCGGCTCTGACAGGGACCAGGTTCCCGAGTACGGCTCGGTGAGGCTGGCGCGAGATACGGTACCAATGACGGCATCATCCGCGAGTGCGATTATGGCCCTGGCCGTTGCGCTAATTTCATTAACGGCCCAGTCAGTCTGCACGTCGACAGCTTCCAGATCGCCTTCAGCCAGTAAGTGTCCGCCACCAAAGACAAAATCCCCCTGCGATAAACCGTCGATGTCCAACTGCAGATAAACTTTACCGGCTTCAGTATTTCGACCTTGTATCGCAAAACTTTCTATTTTCATGTCACGCCAGAAAAGCGCATCGCCCGCTGCATTGACGGTGAACACTGGCAGATCAACACTGCCACGTAATTCGCCATCGGCCGTGATCGAACCGCCGATACCCGGCCATAATTGTTCGAGTGAAGTTGCATCTATCGCAAAGGTAGTGGCAAGGCTCCGATCATTCAGCGAGCCGTCAATAGTTATGTTGTTTTGTCCTGCGGATAGCTCGCAAGCGGTGCAAAGGAATGCAGCATCAACAGCGGAAAACTTACCGCGGGCACGAACCGATTGATTGTTGTAAGTGCCGGTCAGGGAGGCAACGTCCACTGAAAAGTCACTCGGACTGGTGGCGAGAACAGAAATTCTGGCGTCAAACTTTCCGGGCGCCAGGGTTAGAAAGTCTGCTGGATCGATATCTTTGCCGGTGATCTGCAAATCGATCATGGGATCCGGCAACCAGGCGATAGTGCCACTTGCCGCTACCAGGCCGAGCGATGATTGTGCAGTAACCTCTAAATCGTCAACGCCTTCAGTGCTGCCATTTCCTTTCACCTGGATGTCGGCCGATAATACTCGTCCGGTAGCAATGGTTGTCATTACGGTTGCAGTTACCGATGCCAGGTAATCGCTAGTCGTACCATTAACGATTAGCTCGCTGTCAGCTACCGTCCACTCTTCGTATTGCCAGTCATTCATGCGAATAGTTGCGTCGATCACTGGTTGAATTTGCTGTAGTAATTTGACGGAGCCGACAGCGGAAACTACATACGGCTGCAGTAATTCGTGTTGAAAGCGTAACTGTATGAGTGAACCATCAATGTTGGCATTGCCGGACCATTCGCCGCCGAGGTACTGCCACTCGATGTGGCCAGTAACTGACAAATCATCATCGAAGCGAATTGACAAATCACTAATGCCAGTCTCGATTTCGGCAAAGCTGGCCGCGGCCTCAGCAACGCCCAGACCTTCGTTATTCAGGTCGAGGGTGCTAATAGTGATTCCTGCAACGCGCGCTTCATCAACGATTACCATTTGTACATTGATAGCGTCAGCGACCAGCGCGATCGGAATATCCGGAATCATTATTTCCAGTGGTTGCCCTTCGTTGTTCGCCACAGAGAAACTTTGATAACGAATTTCGCTGGCGGACAATTGTTGCAACACTATCCGCCGTCTTGATGAACGCGACCAGGCGAAATTGATCTCTAGGTCAGCCAGTGCAAGCGTAGCGTCCGGACTCGCAAAGCCAAGGTATCCGAACTCAAGTTTCGTCAGCAGGGTGCCGCGAATATCACGGGTCTCAAGTCCATCAACGTAGCCAACCGCCTGGTGTATCACCCAGCGGGTGCCACTTTCGGTGCCGATGATCAGCACCACCGCGGCGCATAAGAAAATGACTATGCCGCCGATCCAGAGCAGTGTTTTTCGTATACCTTTCCTCACAGATCAGGTCCCAGCGTGATGTGCAATCGAGTGCTGCGATCGGACTCACCGATAGGGTGGGCTACATCGACGCGAATGGGGCCCAGTGGCGAGTACCAGCGAATACCGACGCCAGCGCCGGTCTGGAAGTCCAGGTCGAAATTGTTGAAAGCGGTTCCGGTGTCGACGAACACTGCCAGCGACCAGGATTTTGCGACAAGGCGATCGAATTCCACGCTGAACACTGCGAGGTTGCTGCCGCCAGTAACGTTGCCGTCCTCGTCAACCGGGCCAATCGTCTCGAAGTCATAACCGCGCACGGAATTATCACCGCCAGTGAAAAATCGCAGCGTTGCCGGTAGTTCCTCGAGATCACTTATTGCCGTAAAGCCCAGGTCCCCCCGCATAATCAGGCGATTTTTATCGGTAAACGACGTCACCCATTTTGCCGAAGCGATAAATTGCAAAAATGAAGTATCCGACGCCAGGCTCTCGTGGGCGCCTTTTATGTCCAGGTTGATCCGTCTACCCGAACTCATACGGCTGATTTCGCGACCGATGGTCGATTCCCAGTTGATGCCCGGGGTCAGCAGGCGAGTGCTGTCTACCTGGTCACCGACTTTGAAGTCCTCGTTGCCAAGATTCAGGTAAGGCGATTCAAGCCAGTGTTCGCCACGATCGTGTGTCAACCGGGCGCCGACGGTTACCGTGTTTGACTCGCTTGTCTCGGTGCGTTTGCGTTGAAAGCCGCCAAAAATATCGACCCATTCTTTATTTGGATTTCCTCTTGGCCAGCGATAGTTACCGGTAAGCTCCGAATTGACACGTGACAGGATAAGCTGGCTATTGAATTGATGCCCTCTGTCGTTGCGGCGACGATTCGTATAGCCAAGCCGTCCCTGCAAACCGACATCGGTGGCATAGCCCGACGACCGGTCGTGAAAACGCGTCGTACGCCCGCGTCAGCATGACAAACACGGGAACCTCGTGGCTGCCATCAGTCGCTGGTTCGGTACGAATCGACACCGAGCCGAAATAACCACTGCCGTTCAGCGACTCATACAACCTCGCAATTGCAACATCGTCATAAGCGTCGCCGGGAGAAAACTCGGCGTAACTCACAAGCAGACTTCGTTCCAATACCAGTTCACTGAACTCGATGGGCCCAAAAATATAACGGGGACCTGATTCGATCGCCAACCGGATATCCGCAAAGCTCAGCGTCTCATCAACAACAACGGAGCTCTCGGTGAGTTGCGCTTCAAAATAGCCGCGCGCCTGCAGCATGCTCGTTACATATTGTTTGAACGATTCATACTCACCGTGATTGAGTACGCTTTCAGGTAGTGGCCTTCTCAGATTTATTCGCGTCGGTATCGCGCTGTCGTTCTCTGCATCCCCAGTGACAGTTACCTCGACCTGCCGCAATAGCACCGGATCACCGGGCGTGACATCGAGCGTCGCTGACCAGCACGCTGCGTCTTCATACGAAATACTTTTCTCAAATGAAAACTGGTAATGGCCCATTGCCCGCATGGCGTCGTCAAGCTCACTATCCATGTTGCGATACAGTCTTTCGACCCGCCAATGCGCGATATCACACGGTGCGGATGCGAGACCGATCAAAGCGCTGGCGTTTCTTTCTAAAGGTTCCGGTAGCCCGGTAATCGTCAAAGCTGCAGAAGCTTCGAACGTAGCGGTGCCCAGGGCAGCCATGAGAAAGAATTTCATGCAGCACATTACAGTCGGAGCGTCGCTCGCAACGATCCGTTTATCCTCCTTGAATTGTCCTCCCGATTTCATGCGACCTGACCTGCTGCCTGTGCCGAGGACCAGGCCCACTGGAAATTGAAGCCGCCAAGGTGCCCGGTAACGTCGATTACTTCACCAATGCAATAAAGGCCCGGATGTTGCCGTGATTCCATGGTTTTTGATGACAGTTCACTGGTATCGATGCCACCGAGAGTTACCTCTGCCGTGCGGTAGCCTTCCGTGCCAGCTGGTTTCAAACCCCATTTTTGCAGATCATTTGCCAGCCGCCGCAAAACAGAGTCAGGAATTTCAGCGAGAACTGTTTCCGCTGATGCTTGCCAGGAAATCGGCTGTAGCTCGAGCACCAGTGCTCGCGGCAAAACTTCAGACAAAATGGTTCGCAATAGTGCCCTAGGTTGCGATTGCTTGGCTTTCAGCAAAAGCGATGCAGCATCCTGTTCGGGCAGCAGGTCTATCTGAACCGAATTGCCCGGCAGCCAGTAACTGGACAACTGCAAGGCCGCCGGGCCGCTGAGCCCACGGTGGGTGAACAGAATATCGTCAGTGAAAGTGACACCGGAGGTGCTAATGGCGGCACGCAAACTAACGCCAGACAGGCGTCCGGTTAACTCGTGCATGCCGCCTGTGAAGGTAAACGGCACCAGGCCAGCTCGTGTATCGCGCACCGTCAGACCAAACTGTTTTGCCAGGCGATAGCCGAAATCAGATGCACCCATTTTCGGAATGGACAACCCACCCGTAGCAATCACCAGTGATCCGGAGGTGTATTCGCCTGCATCAGTGGTTACACGGAAACATTCGTTCTTTGCCACATGTGAAATATCACATTGCGTCAGAATGCGTACGCCGGCTTGTGCGCATTCCGTCTCTAGCATGGAGAGGATGTCTTTCGCCGATCGATCACAAAAAAGCTGTCCGGCCGCTTTCTCGTGATATGCGACGCCATGTTTCTCGACCAATGCAATGAAGTCCCATTGTGTATAACGACTGAGAGCGGAGATGCAGAAATTTGGATTGCCGGAGATAAAATACGCCGGCTCGCAATGCAGGTTGGTGAAATTGCACCGGCCACCACCCGACATAAGGATTTTTTTGCCGATCTTGTTCGAGCCTTCGAGTACGATAACACGACGGCCACGAGCGCCTGCCGCGATCGCACACATCAGACCCGCGGCTCCACCGCCCAGGATAATTACGTCATAATCGTTCACGGCGGCAATATAGCAGGAGCGGCCGCAAAGTGGCGCGCACTATCCTATTTGCGAATGATTCTCTTCCTCAAAATTCGTAGCCGACGCCTATCATGATGCGATAGTCGTCCCTTTCCGGGATCGACAAATCCGCCCGCGGTTGTGGTTTCTGTGTGCGGTCCCACACAAACGATACGTCCAGGTCAAAATTGCCGATGAGATCCGTTGAGAGTGTCGTCAACAAGTGGTGCTGGTAGGCGCCTGATGCGTCATCGAGAAACGTCGCTTGAAAGTCGAACATATAATCCATCCAGGAAGTTATTTCGGTCTCGAAACTTGTCCCAACGGACAAGGCAGGAGAGGTGCTGTTCGTCGACTGGCCTGCCTCGACAGAATCGTAACGAACAAAATTGGCGCCGATGCCTGCGAATAATTCCCAATCGGTTCTTGCAGTATTGATAAGCTCGTAGCCAAGGCCGGTCTCGAGCGTGCCCTGGTTCCTGATATTCTGGAATGGATCGCGGAAAAACTGGCCGATCAATGGCCGCCAAAAAAGCCTGCTGCCGGTGAACCGATCGTAAGCGCCGGTCACACGATGATTGTTCGCAATCTCCTGCCCATCCGTCTCATTAAAATTGCCGAGGTAGTCGATAATCACGCGCGAATTCGGCGTTCGGCGCTCAAGACCGACCATAAAGTTGTATTCCACGATGTCGGCATTGCCCTTCCTGATGTTCAAGCCGACTGTGGCATCTAACGACCAGTTTTCGAGTTCCCGGGTCGAAGATGGCGTAATCGCGACCAGGTTTTCGCGGGGATATACATGTGTCTTCTCGTCCGTAACAATCACTACCTGCTGTTTGTCGATCTGCAGATCGCCTGCGAGCGGTTCGACGCCCTGCAGGCTGACACCGTATGCACCGTGGCCGCGAAAATTTCTCACGTCTTCCCAGTCAAATCTAATCACGCCGAGGTTGTCGCTATCGAAAGTGAGTTCGTCGTCAAACAGACTGATGAGTTCGCCCTTCAGCCACTCGTCGGATGTCAGTTGAATCCAATCGTATTCATCGGGCGGTGGTGAGAAAGCCGGGAAATCGGCCTCCTGCTGCGCAGTCGCTGGATCACCTATCAGGACCAGGCACACTAAATACGCTTTCTTCACCATATCAACCGTCTATAGAACATCAGGTCATTATTTTCCTAATTGCATCTTCCAGTCAGCTATGACTGCTTAACCAGTTGAACAATATTCCGTGGTATCTACAGGGTCAATCCAAGAAATTTTACGTTACGCTCTCGCTTGCTCTCGGTGAGCGCCCAATCGCAGTTAGAATAAGCATATCAATCCCACAATGCGCTGCCGTCTTATTCAATGATCCACTCTCCTCTGATTAAGACCGAGTCCGCTGCAATTTCATAGAGATAAATTTCAAAAGCGGAAGACAAAACCCAGGTATAGTCCGGAGAGTTCCAGGTCAGTTGTTTCGACGGCGCCGTTGACGTCATCTTTGAATTTCATGTCGACGTGGCGGTATCCCAGCTGTAGTGCAAACGGCCCTGGAAACCGATAGCCGACGCTGGTCAGAAAATTCAGCGTGCCCTCCGAATCACCAAAGCCAAGATCGACGCGCATCGTCAGATCCCAGTTCTCATTGAATCGGTGCAGGAAACGCGTGCCGATAAATACGTCAGTGAAATCGGAGTCGCCGTCGAAGCGCTGCGTCGGTCCACCGATAACCGGTGTCGCCAATAATGTTTTGTCGATACTAATAGTGCGAAATCCGAACAGGTAATTCATGCCGGTTTCGTCTCCCGAGGGCCGATAAAAGCCACCGAGTTCAAGAACACCGATGTCTACGTCAGCGCGAACGTTGACGTCGAGAGGTGTCGGCGGCGGTAGCGTCGCTACAGAGTCATCCGAGACCGCGAGAAAAATATAATCGAGCGTGAAACCCCAACGATTGCGTGCTGCCTCCACGCGGATCATGCCGGCGGCGTCGATCTTGTCCAACAGATCACTGCCGCTGATACTGCCGCCACCGGAGCTGCCATCCGCTGACTGATCCATCGAGATGGCGGGCAGCCAGGCGTAGGGCGCCACCAGCCACTGGGTTTCAGCGGCCGCCGACAGCGGTGGTGCCAGCGCCAGCAATAACCCCAGCCACAGGTACGATTTCGAAGTAGTCATTGGCGCGATCAGGGCGTGTACCAGATGGGTGACGTGTAAGCACGATCCTGAATCGTTGCCGGCACGGTGTCCGGCAAAGCGACACCGAAGAACGCCGCGTCGTAGGTCGTCCACCTTGGCGTCGGAATTTCCAGTACGCGCACGTAGTAGAATGCATGCTGTTCGGGATCAAAGTCGGGATCCTGCCAGTGCGCGGTCAATATGGCGTCGCCGATGGTGTTGGTATAAGTCGCCGTCGCAATATCCACGGTATTGCCGACAGGATCGCGTGCACGACCATCGCTGCCAACCTGGCGGCCGTCCGCAACCGCAACGTCGTAGATACGTTCGTGGGTTTCACCACGATCATCCAGCCATCCCTTAATGACCTGCACACGATCAAGGTTGGCACCATCCGGGTCGCGCAGTGCCCGAATCATGAATTTGGGCGACCCGCCTGCGGGCGCATCAGTTAGGGTTCCGCCCATAGGTGCGCCGTTCTGGTAGCCCTTGGCGACGAAGTCGGTCGCACAACATCGTCGGCCGTGAAGTCCCAGCCGCCAAAGACGCGCACTCTGATTCGTGTGCCCGTCGTCGCATAGACTTCCTTGCGCGTCATCGCGTCGAAGATCTGGCCGCGTGTGTTTTCACGGGCCCAGACCGCGGTCAGGCCGGATGCAACCTCCTGTGCGGTCTTGATGCGCAGGGCCGGGTCGTCGGCAGGGATGACATCCCCGTTGTGCCGGTCTGGAGACGGCTCGGTTGCCTTGTACTTGCCGAAGTAGTTCTCCTCGCGAGTCGTGGGACAGTGCGGTATGCGAATCGCTGGCCCCGGACAAGCCGAATTTGTAGGGATTGACGCCGAGTTTCTCACCGAGCTTCAAGCCCAGTTTGAGTGCCGATCGCCCGTACTCGTACTGCAGCATCCAATCTTCCTTTCGGCGCCGAGCCGGCGAGATTGGTGACATCCCAGTTCTCAAAATCGGCGAACTCGTCGTCGGTTGACAACAGCGGATGCGTTTCGCCATCGCCTTTTATCTGGGTCACCTCAATGATGGGTTCCCAGCGGATTCTGGCCTCGGCATAGGCCCGGTCGATTCGTTTGCCGGAGAAGTCTTTGTCGCTGAACATCAAACCATTACTGGTATTGCCGTTGTGCGGTATGGCGAAGGCCTGACCACCGGTGCGGGTTTCGTAGGCCGCCAGGTAATCCCAGAGGCCTTCGGGATCGTCGCTGTCAAACATGCTGTAGGGCAATACCTGGCCGGTTTTGTCAGCCCCGTCACGGAATACGACAACCCGATGCAGGTTGTCTCCCTGCGGTGTCGACGTCCACTCGAAACCCGGCCATGGCCGTGAAAGCGTCCCGGATCATTGTATTGGTCGGCGGTCACTACAAAGTCTTCCCAGATGGAACGTGTCAGGTCCTCAGAGCTGAACGGGTTTTCTCCCAGTACAGTGGCTCTCTTGATGATGTCCTGGAAGCCTTCCATGCGCCCTTCCGGGCCCGCGTTAAAGCGCTCATGTATCCATTTTCCCCAGGGGTCCGCCAGTAGTAACGGGCTCGATTCGCGAATCGCCGATGCGAGACCAATCATCTCTGAATGGTCGGTAATCACGAGAAAATCAAGCGGCCGGATCAACTGTACCGGCTGGCCGGTATTGGAGATGACCGTCTCGCCGCGCGCCATGCGGAAGCCGTCATGCACGTCCAGCGTGGTGCCGATGAGACCTGCATCGAAGGACAGTTCTGTATGGAAATGCGTGTCGCCGAAGAACACCTGGTCGGCATAGGCCCTGCCAGCGTATGGCGAGTAGACCTTTTGCTCCGCGAAATCCTCTTCGGTGACCACGACTTCCTGTGACCAGGCATAATTGCTGGCGGCGAAAATCGCCAAACCAAGACTACTCAAAATTGCAAAAGTTGTTGATTTCATGTGAATTGCTCCTCAAAGAATTCCGACCTTCCGCTACCCTGGGCAACGATGTCGCATTGGCGTCAGCGACATGTATTCGCAAATTGCCCGGGCACTGTTGTTGGTCTGTTTCCAGCCTCATATCAAAGTATCACCATTAAATTCGGCAGGCCATTATACTTTGGGTAACTCTTCGGTCGTTGCAATGGAGGCTTGACACTCCCATGAACTGGATAACAATCGCCTTGTCGATGATCGCGGCTGCTTCATTATCGATTGCCGGCGTTTACCTGTTGGTCTGGTTTCAGCAACGCGAATCGCGCGAGTATCTGATGTTTGTGCTCCTGGCGATCAGCACTGCTTGTATTGCAGCAACTGAGCTTTGGATGACTCAGTCAGCGACCATTGCAGAATATGGCACGGCGCTGCGTTGGTTTCATGTGCCAGTCAGCACAGCAGTATTTTCCTGCGCAGGTTTCGTCTACTACAGATTCGGTTCGAACCGTCATTGGCTGGGCTGGGCTGCCTGTGCTCTGCGCTTCGCCGCCCTGGTTATCAACTTCGTCCTGGAACCCAATATAAACTACCTGGAAATCAGCCAACTCGAGTACATCGAAGTTTTTGGGGCATCAGTCTCGAATGCAATCGGTATTTCGAATCCGTGGATGTTGGTTCCGCAGCTGAGTTACCTGTTTCTTGCGATCTACGTTCTCGACGCCGCCGTGTATGCATGGCGGCGCGAAAAAGATCGATTTATTCTCTGGCTTGGTGGCGTTCTGGTCTTTCTCATCATTGCCGGCGCTGCTCTTGCATTCGTCGTCTTCTGGGAGATCCTGCAGATCCCGGTACTTATCACCCCGTTTTTCCTGGGGTTCATTATTGTCATGGGTATGGAACTGGGCCGCGAAGTGTTGCGAGCGGTGAGCCTGGATCAGGCACTAAGAGCAACCCACAGCGAGCTTCGTGAAAGCGAGCAGCGCCTGAGCCTCGCCGCGGACGCAGCTGACGCTGGATTGTGGAGTTTCGATCGTCTCACCGGCGACGTCTGGGCCACGCCGAATGCCCGTGAGTTCCTGGCAGTGGATCCTGCGGCCGACCTGTCCCTGGATGACTTCCTGGGTAATGTACATCCAAATGATCAGCCCAACATGCGCGAAATCGTGGGCGACGCACGCCGCAGCAAACAAAATATCAGAACGGAGTTTCGCGTTGTAGCCGAAGACGGGAGCGTCCGCTGGCTGAGCGCACTGGCCAGCTGGCGTTTCAACGAAGAAGACCGCGGGGTACTGACAGGGGTGGTGATTGACATCACTTCGCGCATAAAATGGAAAACGCGACGGCCCGGCAAAAGAAACAACTCGCATACTTGTCCAGGGCCGCTGCAATGAGTGAGCTATCGGCCTCACTGGCACACGAAATCAACCAGCCTTTGGCGATCGTTCTCAGCAACGCCGAAGCCGCACAGAAGCTGCTGGCCGAGGACGCTCCGGATATTGCGGAAATTCAGGGAGATCATTGGCGACATAATTCGTGCGGACCATCGTGCTGCCGATGTCATTTCACGCCTGCGCTCGCTGATGCATCAGGACGAGCCAGAGCTTAAGGACCTGCTCTTGAACGACGTTGTAACCGCGGCCGTAGATCTCCAGCGCGACGAGTTCAATAACCAGGACGTTAGCGTCGATCTTAATTTGGCGGAAAATCTTTCTGCCGTGCGGGCCGATCGAATCCTGCTGGTACAGTCCGTTATTAACTTGCTTACAAATGCATGCGATGCGGTCGCAGAGAATGCGCCAGGCCAGCGTAACGTTAAAATTGCAACGACATCTAACGCGCAGGCGATTGAATTAACGGTCTCGGATAACGGCACCGGTTTGCCACCAGATCCGGCGCAACTGTTTGACCCGTTCTTTACAACAAAGACGTCTGGTCTGGGGATGGGGCTGACCATTGGTCAATCGATCGCGACGGCCCTCGACGGACGCATCTGGGCAGACTCGGATGCGCCTGGCTGGACTACCTTTCACCTGTCGCTGCCACGTATAATGAAGGCATCATGAGCAGCGACGCAATTGTATATCTTCTCGATGACGAACCCGAAATGCTGAAGGCATTGTCCCGGGTTCTGCGGGCCCATGGATTCGAAACAGAGGCGTACCAAAACACGCGGGAATTCCTTGCCCATAATTATACAAGCAAGCCCGCTTGCCTGGTGCTGGACCTCGCAATGCCGGAACTCGATGGACTGGAGGTGCAACAACGGCTGATACATGACGGCGTGCGGCTACCGATCGTTTTTCTGACCGGTCACGGCGATATTCCCACAAGCGTGCGTGCCATCAAGGCGGGGGCAGAGGATTTTCTGACCAAACCGGTGGATGCTGCCGAACTGGTGCGCGCTGTCTGCGCCGCAATTCGGCATGCTGAGGAGCAACAGGCCGAGGACGCCGAAACGGCTGAACTCCGCAAGAGGCTGGAACAGCTCACTCCGCGTCAGCGCGAGGTACTTGAGTACGTGATCGCAGGGAAGATGAATAAAAAAATCGCGGCAGAACTCGGCACTGGCGAACAGAACATCAAAATTCACCGCGGGCGCGTTATTCGCAAAATGGGGGTTAGATCACTTGCCGAACTCGTGCGAATGGCGGAACGTTTGGGTGTCGAGCCCGCCTACTGAATACCCGCCGTCTTTTCGAATTTTCACCCGCTACTTGTTGTTCACCAAAGTATAATTGTTCCCCGTCTGCGTTGCCGTTATCGTTAATCATTGAAAATAACGCGCTGCGTGTTATGTGAAGCGCAATAAGGCGACCGAACCAATTTGCTCGCCGCCGCAGGTTTCGATACCTGGATATATTATTGGACACCAGCGGAATGACGATAACGGAAGACGGCTATGTGGCGTAAATGGATGAGTAACCTGCACTGGATCGTATTAGTGGGAACCGCCGCTTTTCTGGCCAGCTGCGCCAGCGGGCCACGGATCGTCGCAAACAGTGCTCCTGATTTTAACCTTGCTGATTACCGGACGTTTAATTTCCTCCAGCCGTTGTCATCGGATCGCGGTGACGTGCGGTCGCTGATCAGCACGCATCTTATCGATGCGACGACAAGGGAACTCGAATTCGCGGGTCTGCGAAAAGTCGACGGCAACGCTGACCTTATGGTCAATTTTGTTGTGTCGACTCGAGAGACTATATCGACTCGCAGTTCACCGAGTACCGGCATGTCGATGCATCATGGCCGCGGCCGGTATGGAACGTGGAGCGGGTATAGCATGTCCATGTCGACGACCGAGGTAGTGCAGAGAACCGAAGGAACAATTGCTGTCGACATCATTGATGCGGCACGGAATCAGCTGGTTTGGGAAGGCGCAGCGACGGGGCGCGTTACCGATAGTGTGCGACAGAACATCGAACAGGTCTCACACGATGCGATCGCGGATATATTCGCCCAGTTCCCGTAATCAGAATTATTAAGAGGATCCAACGATGAAGAAGATACTAACTTTATTGACCGGCACGATGGCGGTGCTTGCCGCCGGGATTTTGTTTGCTGACACGCTTGAACTTGCTGACGGCACCTTACTCGAAGGCGATTTTGTCGGCAGTAGTAACGGCATCATCATGTTTAATACAGGGGACAGCATCGAGGCGTTTCCCGAAAGCGAAGTTGTCGGCATTTTTCTGAGCGCCGGTGTTAACCAGGCTGCAGCTTTGATGGCCGCTAACGAGACCGGACAGCTGACATTACCCGCGGGTACGCGACTGGTGATTCGCACCACGGATACCATCGACTCCAATCAACACGGAGCGGGCCACCGGTTTCGCGGGCAACTCGAAGGCGCCCTCGTCGTTGACGGCGTTACAGTTGCGCCGCGCGGTACCTTTGTTCATGGTCGTATTGCTCAGGCACAGCAAGCCCGGCGCATAGCCGGGTCCTCGGAACTGACCGTCGAATTCACGGATATCATGATTGACGATCAATTGTTCCCGATTTCGACTGGCGGGCTCTCGGCACAGACCGGCAACGAAGCGGGGAGAACCGTTGGACGTACGGCCAGGGCAGCTGCAGTGGGCGGCCTCATAGGGGGTAGCTCCGGCGCCCGAACCGGTGCACGGGTAGGCGTTGGTGCATCAATTCTCACGAGTGGCGCCAGTGTTAACATTCCACGCGGCACGATTCTCGAGACGACTCTTGCTGCAGCGCTGACCTTACCGCTGTAGGATTACCAGGGCGGGAGCAGCCCAGATCGTAAGGTACGGGTTGCTCGATCGTTTGTCTGCAACCTGGTGAAGCGATGACACGTATGAAGCGTAGCCTTTTGATTGCGGCCGGTTTGCTAATCATTGTGGCGTTGCTGCTGGGTATGTTCTTCCAGACATCAACGCGAACCGCACTGGAGCGGGCAGAGGCGCTGCAATTTCGGCGCATGCTGGTTTCAAGGCTGGGGGATCAGGGCGGGTACCGCTTTTTTTTCGTCACCAATCGTCGTCTTACGGAACAGGAAGGGCCGCTTGAGGAGCGTTTCAATAACGAGCGTGTAGACGAGTTAACGTTGGGCCTGTTTGACACGGACATTGAACCGTCGCTCGGCATAGGCATGCTTATCAATCCCACCGACTGGTTTCTAAACGAAGAGATCAGGCTGCGCGCCGTGAAGAGGTTGCCGGACAGCGAGTTCATTGCGGAGTTATCGAAACAGGTTCAGGCTTCTCCTTATCACTCGCTGCTCATTAACATTAATGGTTTCAAAGAGCGGTTTCCTTCGGCTCTGCGCAAGACCGCGTTTCTCGCTCATGTAATGGACGTCGATTCGCCGTTGCTGGTGTTCGACTGGCCCGGTGACCAGGGGTCATCGCCGAGGGGTTACCTGCGGGCACAGCGAGTGGCGCAGGAATCCGGAATGGCGCTGGCCCGCACAATCCAATTGATTGTTGGCGAGGTAAAACCGGAGCGCGTGTGGATACTTGCAAACAGCATGGGTGGCGAAGTCGTTGTCAACGCGTTTTACGAGTTGAACAAGTTGGCAGAGTTTGCGGATGCGGAAACAGAAATCGAGCACGTCTTCCTTTCGGCGCCTGACGTCAGTCATGGAGAATTCGGCAGCCGCTTCAGTGATGCGATCAAGGCGTTTTCCGATAAGGTTACCGTTTATGTCTCGTCCAATGATCGTGCTTTACTGATGAGTCGTGTCTTAAACCGGGAGCGACGCCTCGGTGAAAGTACGGTAGATCCGTCGAATCCGAACCAGGAAGAAGAAGCGGCCAGGGCACTCGAGATGCTCGATCCGGGCAGTGATCGTGTCACGCTCATCGACATTACGCCGGTCAACAGGACGCGCAACTTCCACAACTTCAGCCTGGAGACGCCTGAATTTTTCGATGATTTATATTTGCGTATGATCAATGAGGAGACGCCGAGAAGCCGGCTGCAATACCGGGTCCGGACGGCAAGCGGTGTGGAGTACTGGATTCTGACCCAGGGTCGATAGGGATGACGGTGAAACATACGACTGACGGACTCCTCGCCGCCGTATTTTTGGTGCTGTTGCAGGGCTGTAGTAGCGTGCCACTCGAACCCTGGCACACAGAAAAACTGTCAGAGGAATTCACCGCCGCCAAAACGGATGAGGTGCAAACGTTCGACGACTACCTGAAACTGGAAGACCGTCTGTTCGCCGAACTTGAAGAGGAAATAATCGCACAGGTAGAGACAGGACCAGAGTATGGCCTGGTTCGTTACAGCAGTGGCAGCGCTTCCGACCCGCAACACTACCAGCAAAACTGGAACCGAAGTTTTGAGCTTCGCTCAGATGTGCCGGCCGGTGGCGTGCTGCTGTTACACGGAATGTCGGATTCACCGTACAGCCTGCGTGCACTGGCCGAGACTCTCAGCGAACGAGGCTACTGGGTTATCGGCTTACGCATGCCTGGCCATGGCACCGCACCCTCCGGGCTGAAGTACGTCCAACAGCCAGACATGATTGCCGCGGTACGCATTGCCATGGCCCACTTGTCATCCGCTGTTGGTGACAAACCTGTTCACGTAATTGGCTATTCCACTGGCGCTGCGCTTGCGCTGGACTTTTCGCTGGATGCTGCCGAGGGACTGGCCACACCGATGCCCGCCAGCCTCGTATTGATATCGCCGGCGCTCCGCGTGCATGGCACCGCAGCGCTGGCTGGTTTCAAAAGTGGTCTGGGCAGAGTGCCCGGTTTGGGTGGATTAACCTGGCTGTCTGTTTTGCCGGAGTTCGATCCTTACAAATATAATTCGTTTGCCACCAATGCAGGTGACGTCGTACATCGGCTAACTCGCTCAGTCGACCGACGCCTTGCGGCGCGATCGGGCAAAAACACGAAGTCAATGTTGCCGCCCATCCTGGCGTTCAAGTCGACCGTCGATGCAACGGTTACAACAGAAGCCGTAGTCGACAATCTGCTCGCACTCCTGACACCCAACCGGCATGAACTTGTGCTGTTTGATATCAATCGACATGCGGCCAAGTCGTCTTTGCTGGTCAGCGATCCGGGACCACTGACCAATCGATTGTTGGCAGATGGTTCCTTGCCCTTTGGTATTACGTTTGTCGCCAACAAGAATCCAGACACTAACGCCGTGGTCACGCTGTACAAGACTCCATTCTCCGACGAGGTTGTGGAGGCTGATTTGCCGAATCTTGCGTGGCCGCCCGGAGTGTTCTCATTGTCACACGTGGCGTTGCCGTTTCCGCCGGACGATCCGCTTTACGGCCCTGATCCACCGGACGACAGCGACATAATTCGACTGGGCGATATCGCAGTGCGCGGCGAACGGGATTTACTCAAGCTGCCAGGTGACTGGCTGCTACGCATGCGTTACAACCCGTTCTACGAAGTCCTGGAGACACGAGCACTTGAGTGGCTCGAAAAGTCGGGCGAGGCAAATCGCTAGTCTGTCTACGGGAACTCGGCAAAGATATCGGCCACAAAACTGTTGACTGATTCTTCCTGGTTGCGGCGAATACTGTCTGTCACCCGGTGGGTAGCTGAGCCCTCCCATACGAGTTGATTTCGCGCCGGATCAATCATGTCAATGGACAAAACACCTTGTGTGGATTGTTCGATAGTCGGTGCCGTCGACACCGTCGTGCCCCACATCGAGTACCGTCCACCCCGGTGCATAGTCATATTGGTGCTGGCCGGGCGCGAGCGAATTTGCTCCGTTGTTTCGAGCATGAAATTGATCAACACGTCCGGATTGTTCTGCTCGTGCCGCATGCCCAGTTTTTCGAGCTCTGCCGTCGTGGCGGCGATCATCTGTGTACTGAGCAGAGACTGAACATCACCGCGGTCAGTCGACAGCGGCTTCATGAAGTCGAAAGTTCTCAGGCTCATGAAATCAGCCGATGGGTCACTGTTAGTGATGATGGTTGGCCCGCTTGCACAGGCACTCATCAGTGCAAATAGCGTAAGCAGGCCGAGTCCTCGAAATGCCGTACGGAATCGTGGAATGATCATAATTCCTCCCTGTTTTGTCCTGCAAATATTCAGACTGCGAACCTGATAAGTATCAGATCGTCATTCCGATAATTTGAACTATGCTTAAAAACATAGTGTTCACTAAAGTGTAGTGTACACCGAAGAAGCAAACGATTATCGTTGTTACCAGAACAAGAAAAGGGTACTCACCATGAAAAAAATAAAAGCTGCACTTGTAGCGATGATGGCTCTGATATTCAGCGTGGTATCGATGGCTGATACGCTGGAACTCGCCAACGGTTCTGTTCATGAAGGAAGTTTCATGGGTAGCAGCAACGGCATCATCATGTTTGACACGGGCAACGGTATAGAAGCATTTCCGGAAGATCAGGTTGTCGGTATCTTTTTCAGTAGCGGCGTAGCGACGGCCGAGGCGGCAGTCTCCGCTCCTCCACCTTCGGCGGTCACTGTACCGCAAGGAACGCGATTGGTGATACGCACTACAGACACCGTCGATTCCAGTCGCCATAGCGCTGGTCATCGATTCCGCGGACAACTCGAGGGCGCACTGGTGGTTGATGGGGTAACAGTTGCTCCACGCGGCGCATACGTACACGGGGTCCTCACGGGATCCAGCCAGGCCGGTCGCATGGTTGGTTCATCAGATATGTCGATGGAATTTACCGATATCATGATCGACGACCAACTGTTCCAGATTCAAACTACCGGACTCAGCGCACAGACCGGCGGCGAGGGGAGAAGGACCGTGGGACGCACGGCGAGAGCCGCAGCTGTTGGCGGCCTGATCGGTGGCAGCTCAGGGGCCAGAACCGGTGCCCGGGTAGGTGTCGGTGCGTCGCTCCTGACGTCCGGGTCCAGTATCAACGTACCGCGCGGAACAATACTCGAGACAACGCTGGCAGCGCCGTTTACAGCGCGATAGTGTCGAGTAGTCGAGCGAGATAGATCGAGTGCCAGGCAATTGACCGCTGCCTGACAATTAGGGGAGAAACATGATGTTTATAAAAACTATAGCCAAAATATTTTTGATGTCGGCAATGCTGATGGGTTGTACGAGTACTCCAACAATACAGACCGGGACCTGACGCAGAGGTTTCGTACGATGGTCTGACGCGGGTGGACAATACCGTGATGGACGCCGCCTGGAAGTTGGCGGACATCGATCTGAGCGGGTACACGAAAGTCAAATTGCTGGGCGCCGGTATCGAATTTCGCCACGCCACCGGTCCGACCAGCGGCTCAACGTCAAGTATGCGCCGGAGTGGTCAGTCCGAATTCCCATTGGACGAAAGTCAACAGGAACGATTGCGGCAGACAATAACAGACGCATTTACCGCTGAAATGTCCAACAGCGAGCGTTTTGAGCTTGTTGATACGCTGGGTCCGGACACTTTGCTGGTTCGCGGAGTGCTTCTCGATGTCGTGTCTCGCGTACCACCGGATCGAATAGGGCGGAGTCGGATTTACCTCTCCAGCGTCGGCGAAGCGACACTGGTTTTGGAACTCAGGGACTCTGTAACTTTTGGCATTCTTGCTCGCGCCGTCGACCGTCGGGCTGCGGCCAGGTCGGGGGCTTCGATACCATCCAATACCGTTAGCAACTGGGCAGAAGTAAGGCGGCTTGCGAATCTATGGGCCAGGCGATTCCGTGTCGGTCTCGAATCGCTTGACCCCGTAGAATAAATGTTCGAACTAGTCATTAAAGTGGCCAAAGTCAGCTTTGCTGGCTATTCTGGCTTGCCTGGGTTCTTAGTCTGCTCTCTCTGACAGGACAGCCCTACAGTCAGATTTGTCCTGTGGATTGGAGGTTTGTTACTTCTGGTTCACTGTAGAATATCTGTTCGTCAGGTCCAGGGTGGCTGAGCGAGATAATGGCAAGACCGGCTTCATCCAGACTATGTTATTCGGTTTCGCCCACTGGCTGCCTGTGCTCAAGCGTCCCGACGAGGAAAACGGGACAAAGCGGATAACTTCGCTGCGCCAAACCCGGCTGGGCTGATTTTCGAAAGCAATGCGCTTCGCCTGACTGATTTCCTAATTAGAGTGAGCACTCCGCACGAAAGAGGGTCAGGCAGGTTCCAGCGCGGATTTTCCGCATTCAGGAATTGCTCCGCGCGTATTTGACCGTCGTGAATGCGAAACCAGTCTACGAGTGTGTCGCGAACCAAAGGCAGGTCATTTGAAAACTGGAAACCGCCGTCCGGCATGCCCGGGGGTTAGCATGTCACTTCCACCAAGCGCCAGGAAGTCGTTCGTCAGGAACCTGATATTGTCATCGTCCTGAATTTCCCGGCCGTCAGCAAGCAACATCGTGATGCGCATATTGCTGTCATCACAATCGACGAAAACACGCATTCCGGAAAATCCGGCGCGGCGACCAACGTTGTGGACTTGCTTCTCAATGATACGTCGCAGGTCTGCGCCAGGTATACTCCAGGATGACCACGCGATTATCAAACGGGAACATTTGGTAAACGCTGCCAAAGGTGAGCTTCCCGGCCGGCAAGTTCGCGCGTATGCCGCCAGAAACATTTTGAAAGGAAATATCAGCATCGTGCATTTCAAGTAACGCGTCGACCATCAGGTTGCCGAGCGCCGATTCCGGTTGCCCATCCAGCGTGATCGCATCTGGCAGCAACGGGCCGAGCTCTTCTGCCTTAATTTCGCCGACGCGAAGACTCGCACGCTCGGCGATGGCAAGCAACTGCTTTGGACGGCACGATCGCCTGACCTTCATAGCTTGCTGCAACATACGCAACGGACTCGTCGTCAGCAGATGCGCACTGACCATTCTCGGTGTCAACGAAGCGGCAGATAGGTTGCGGTGGATATACCTTACGGCTTTGAATTGCCTGGGTCTTGCGGTCGATTGTGAAATCGACGCGGCCAAAAGCGCGTGTATTGGAAAAGCTCTCGGTGATGGGTACACCATTTACGACATGCGCAATACCGCCATGCGTGTGGCCGGCGATAATGTGATCGACCAATCCTGCAGGCAGCTCACTGGCTACCTGTAAAATCTCTCCGGAAAGCCGGCACGAAGACAAATCCATTGGGTCATCGAATTCGTTACATTGACCGCCCGCGTGTGCAGTCACGATTACCAGTGACGCTCCACTGGCGCGAAGTAACCGAGCTTCGCGCTCAATTGAATCTGCCAGCGGCGCGACGCGCAAACCCTTAACGTTGGCGGAAATGGTTGCGAGTAGCGCATCTGACGCCATGATGCCGATGATGCCAACCTTTACGCCGGCTACGTCAACAATGACAGAAGGTTGGACATTGTCCCAGGTGACCGGCTGATCGGTTTCTATGTCGAACAGATTTGCAGCCAGCAGTGGAAATTTCGCCTCTGTGGCGCGCTGCTTCAGCGCCCCCCGTGCATCATCTGCATCGCTCCCGGGCGTGGACAATGAACCTGCAGGCCCGAAGTCAAATTCATGATTGCCAATTGCTGCAGCGGTATACCCGATGGCGTTGAACGCCTCTACCATGACCATGCCTTCCGTCGTGTTGGACTCCAGCGTTCCCTGCCACATGTCACCGGCATCTATTAACAGCATGCCGCCGTCGTCTCTTGCCCGTGCCGTTCTTAATGCATTGACGTAACCTGAGAAGGTTGTCAAACCACCGCGGCCGGGTTGCGGCAGCAACTCACCATGCACATCGTTTGTCCCCATGATGGATATGATGACGACATCGTCTTGTGCATCGGGACCGCTGGCAGTTGTCGTACAGGAAGCTGTAACCAAAAGCAGCAATACGGCCAGCGCAGTGCGGTAGCAGGAAGTCACGGCTGCGGATTCTCTGAATGACATCTTGAACACCCTGTAGTATGACGCGATCAGTATACGGAAAACCCTGGCTCTTCTTTAAAATTGGTCAGGCCAAATGAATCCAGAGGAGATAGAAGTGCCAGTCCGGAAGCAGTGGTACTCAATACCAGCTCTCACAACCGTGCTTTTAGTCGCGGATGCGGTCGCAGAAGAGCGCCGAATCGAATTTTCGACTGACGACGACGTTACCATAGTCGCGACGGTGTCAGAGCCACGTAATGTGAACGGCAGCACGGCTGCTGTCATTTTCATTCATCAGGGTGGCTCATCCAGGGAGGAATGGACCTCTCTCGAAATATTCGGGCAGATCAGCGAGCAGGGCATGCTGGCACTTGCATACGACGTCAGGGGTCATGGGGAATCTTCCGGCGAGGCAGATTTCAGTACGTTGTTCGATGACCCGCTGCAGGCACCACTTGATATGGCAGCTGCAATCGACTGGCTCGAGAAATCGGGTCGGGTGGATATGTCACGAATTGCGATTGTAGGAGCATCAATCGGCGCGAACCTGGCGTGTGTTGCAGCCGGTAGTCGTGACTTCAATGTCAAAACTGCGGTTGCGATGTCTGGCAAGGTTTCTGCTGTTTATAACCTGGCCGGTGGCGAGGAGAAGTTGACTGATCTTAAGTCGGTGTTTCTGATTGCATCAGAACTGGAACAGGATGGTCAAAGGGCAGTATGGGCTTCTGAGTTGTATGCGATGACCGGGGAGCCTCGCCAGTTGGAGATTGTTGCTGGGTCGAGTGGGCATGGGGTCTCTGTTTTTGACGATGATCCGACGTTGCAGCAACGTATTATGGATTGGTTGTTGAGGACACTTTGATCGCCCGCTTTTCCCCTAACCCCAAAGATGCCGGTCCTTCTCAATCACCTGTGACGGCGTACCAACAGTCAGCGGATCAGGCCCATGCACAACATGATGGTTCTTATCCGGGTAATCGAGCTTTGAAAGAAAGTGCTGCATGCAGTTCAGGCGCGCGCGTTTTTTGTCGTCTGACTTGATCACCGTCCACGGCGCATCCGCGGTATCCGTGTAGAAAAACATCGCTTCTTTCGCTTGCGTGTATTCCAGCCATTTATCGCGCGACTGTGCATCGATGGGACTCAGTTTCCACTGTTTCAGCGGGTCGTCTTCACGACACGAAAACCTGCGTACCTGTTCGGGCTGTGTTACCGAGAACCAGTACTTGAACAAGTGGATGCCGGATCGTGCCAGCATGCGCTCAAGATCGGGTGCCTGTCGCATGAACTCCAGATATTCCAGCGAACTGCAAAATCCCATAACACGTTCGACACCAGCCCTGTTGTACCAGGAGCGGTCAAAGAACACCATCTCACCGTTGGTTGGTAAATGTTTAATATAGCGCTGGAAATACCATTGTCCTTTTTCATTGTCAGTCGGTTTTTCCAGGGCGACAACACGCGCAGCGCGAGGATTCAGGTGTTCCATGAAGCGCTTGATCGTGCCGCCTTTGCCAGCCGCGTCCCGCCCTTCAAATATTCCGATAATTCGTTGGCCGGTTTGCTTCACCCAGTTTTGAACTTTCAACAACTCAACCTGCAGTTCCTCCTTGTGCAGATCATAAACGGCGGCCTTGATTTTGGTTTTATAAGGATAGGTTCCGTTGCGGAACAGGTCCCTGATTTGCTCCGGGTTATGGCGGATCTCGCCAAACAGATGTGATGGGTTAACCGGCGACGTGGTTGGCGCCTTATCCGAATGTTGTATGTCGTCTCCCGAATCTGTTGCAACATCAACCGCCTGCGGTGCGGCATTGACATCGGTCAACAGGTCTGCGGCAGCCTCACATTCTGGTTCTCTTCTTTTCATGTGCGGTAATCTCCTGCAAGCCATAGCTGGTGGGCCGGGATGGCTGAATAATAGCGTAATAATTACCCCTTTTTCTCATAGCGCGCTGATATCGAACAATACGGAAAGACCGCAGCCAAACCGTATTTTCCACGCTGCCTTGACACTATTTCTCTGGCCTGTCAGGCGGTTGGTGTTGGCGACCGGTTGGATCGACCGGTCCTTATTCGATCTGCTACGCTGGGCTCTCATTTGCAACCAGGGGATTATGGCGAATGTCTGGCTTCCATCGAGTGCTGTGCCTCTTATTAATATTGTGTGGCGTTGGCACATCCGGCTTCGCGGCCGAATCAGCGCTTGTCGCAACAGACGCCGACAAGACTGTTACTTTGCTGTTCACCAACGATGTTGAAAGCGCATACGACCCGATCCCGGCGTTCTGGCTGGACGATCTTGCGATGATTGGCGGAATTGCGGAGATGACCACGCTTATACGGGAGCTCCGTGCGACGGAAGCGAATGTTTTCCTGTTCGATTCCGGCGATATCTTTACCGGTGCGCTCTCGAAACTCACTGAAGGCAAGCTGGCTTTCGAACTCATGATCACTATGGGTTACGACGCGATGGCCATTGGCAATCATGAATTTGAGTATGGTCACGAAGTGCTCGCGTGGGAGAAAAACCGCGCACCCTTTCCGGTGCTGGGTGCAAACTTTTTCTACAAGGACACTGATCATCCGTTCGCGCAGGCGCACGCGATCATCGAACGGGGTGGAATCAGGATTGGTGTCATTGGCATCATGGGGCAGGATGCCGTATCTGCAATCATTCCATCATTCATAGCGCCATTGGACGTACGCAACCCAACCGAAATGGTGCAAAAGTCAGTCACGGAACTTCGCGATCAGGTCGATCTAATCGTCGTGTTAACTCACCAGGGCAAGACCGCCCCAATGCAAACGGACGCGGAGAGTGATCCACGACTACAAAGGGACATTGACGTTGATATCGCGCTCGCCGGCGCTGTGGAAGGAATTGATGTGCTGTTGGCTGGCCACGCGGATGCGGGGACACCCCAGGCAGTGGTTAATGAGAAAACCGGAACTCTCATCATGCAGACTTATGGTCAGGCGACCCATCTCGGTTTTCTTCAGCTGACGCTGGACGGCGAGACTGGCGAGATTATTGGGCACGATGGGAAGCTCATTCCGGTAGATTCCAATCGCTGGCAACCAGATTCGGCCGTTGCCGCAAAATTGCAGAAGTATCGCGCAGCTTATCCTGAGCTTATGCAATCAGTAGGCAAGACGAGCGCGCGTATGAATCGCCTGTACATTGAGGAGTCCGATGTCGGCAATTTGTTTGCCGACGCGTTTGTTGAGGCGAGTGGTGCTGATATCGGTTTCGTTCACAGCGGCAGTCTGCGTAAAGATTTGCCCGGAGGAGAGGTTCGCCTGGTCGATTTGCTCGATACTTATCCGTTTGTTGACGACGTAATAATCAAAGAAATGACTGGCGATCAGATACGGCGTGCACTTGAGCAGTCGTTGACGCTTGAACGAGGACTGCTGCAGCTGTCGGGTTTGAACATGACATACGATCTGCTTCGGCCGGAACAACAGCGGATAGTGTCATTGGAGCACAATGGCAAGGCTGTGGTCGCTGGTGACCTGTTTACCGTCGCCGCGCCCGGGTTTCTTGCTGAAGGTGGCGACTTGTATGACTCGTTCGCCGAGTCGGCTGCACAGGGCGATGTGGGTCAGGTATCAGACGTCATGATTGAGTATTTTCGTAAACACGAAGTTGTAGCAGTGCCGACACGCGGCCGACAGAAGGATTTGTCGCAATAAGCTCTGTCGGTTACAACGCGTACCAGAGCAGTTCGCAACACTGACATGAATACGTGTTTATACGCCTTTGGCTGGTCACTCCTGCGCATATACTAGAGGCTGGTGTAGCCCCATTATCGGGTTTGTAGATGTGATGGAGACTTTTTGTGATTAAGACATTCAGGACCGGCGGGCGCTCAAGATCGATGAAATATCGGTCAATTATTTTCGCGCTTATCAGCAGTTTCGCATTGGCGTCCTGTGGTTCCCTGCCAACGATAGCAACAGACGTTAACTACTGTTGTCAGTCCGGTGCCGAAAGAATTCACAGCTACCGAATTGAATTCGAGGATATGCCGGAGTTTCTGAAGCCAATGTTGCGTGACGAGGCCAGCCTTGTCTTATCCAGCAAGGGACTTGATTACACAGAGGGCGATGCAGATTCGATTTTGACCTTGGCGTACGTGGACCGACCTCTTGCTCAGGAGACAATTAGCGCGAACGAGGAGGTGCCTAACGAGGTGCAAGAAGAATCGGCAAGTGACGTGAAAGAGGCCTGGGGGTCGCTCTCACCAGGAGGTGATACCCGCTTCATCGCGGAGGTTCACCTGAAATTGAATAACAGTGTCACGCAAGAACTGATCTGGTCCGGGGTGATGTCGAGGCTGCACAATGTCAGTATGGGTTCCTATATGCATGAAGCGCCGGCACGGGCGGCGATGCGCAATGCGTTTTTTGCGCTGTTTGCAGATTATCCGGATCGGATTGTTGAAAAGTACTGAAGCTAGTGCGATGCGTTCACACTTGAGAGGATCTATGACGTAAGTCACCCCCATTCGCGGCTAAAGCCGCTCCCACGGTCTGGCTCAATCTGTGGGAGCGGCTTTAGCCGCGAATGATAGCTGGATACAACGCCTATGAACCGGTCTGCGAGGTGTTGTCATTATTCCGCGCAGCTCTGCGCAACAACTGCTGCACAATTTTTGGTCCACGACCCGGAATACTCCACGGGCACACCGCAATGCAAATCGCACAACCCGAGTTTTCGTTGAAGAACGGTATGCATTTATCGAAGTCGACGTACCATTTCTTGCCACCGCGGATCAGTGTTTTGTCCGGCAGTATGGCTTCCGGCGGGCAGGCATTCGCACAAACCTGGCAGCGTTCGCAAAAATCGTCGACGTTGTAGGATTTGCTCGGTGTAGGGAGCAGTGGCAAATCGGTCACAACTGCTGCCAGTCGAAATGACGACCCATAATCTTTATTGATAACGGACCCATGTTTGCCGAGTTCCCCGAAGCCGCACTCGATAGCATGCGGGATCAGCAATAACGGGCCCGCCATTGGCCCACCATGGTGTTCGGCGTCCCAGCCGCGTTCACGAATCCAGGCCGCGATATCTTTTACCGCTTTGGTGCCACGCCCGTACTGTTTAATTACTTCCGCGCCGGCCGTCAATTCCGGTGCCGTTTTGATTTGCTCATAGTTGTGAGCAACGCCAATCATGATTACCCATTTTCGCTTCAGGTTTGCTCCCTCAAAAGTCCATTCCGATCGGAGTTCTGTAATGCCGAATAATTCCATGTCGAGTGACTTCGCATAATTCGCAAGTTCGTCCGCCCATACCTCGGCAGACTGTTGCAAAGGTTTGCCGCTAACCGGCGGTACTTCGATGTCGAGAATTTCTGCACGTTCCTCGCGTGCTTTGTTAATGGCTTCGTTGTCGGGGTTCTGAGTGTAAAACCACTTCTGCAGCTCGCCATGATGAAGTGTTGCGGGGTCGTGCCAGTAAATTGGTTTGGCGCGGCGAAACTTCGATTCGCCTATACCGTTGATAGCGTTCCCGGAAAGCGCAGGCATAAGCGCGAGTTGCTCGGGATTTGGTGTGAAGGGGCGGTGTGGGGATTTGGACACGCTGCTGGCCCTGGATTAACCGGGACCTAATAATGCCACGAAGGGAACCAGGGTCAGGCTTCAGTTTTTCCAATTCGGGTTTTCGATACTGCGCCCAGCGGGCGAGTGTCGAAATGAA
>PVMK01156092.1_pt1 | contig 27576 bp, 32 predicted proteins | sample 1853481 | NCBI WGS metagenome assembly PVMK01 (sample SAMN08533507, study PRJNA380276) | Marine sediment metagenome, whole genome shotgun sequencing project. | reverse complement strand
AGCCGCGAACTTGCGTCGGATACGTTTGACGTGCGAAGTAATCGTATTGTCGTCAAGCACAGCCTGAGCAGCGTCCATAAGTTGTTGCCGGTTTTTTACATGTCCTGGATAACGTGCCATGGCGTGCACCAACCAAAACTCTGTCAGCGTCAGGCCGACCGGCTGATCCTGCCAAAGCACAGTCATGCGGTCGGTATCGATCGCCAGATCACCACGCGTGATTCGGCTATCGGCCGCCTGCGGCTGTTGCATGGCTTCGAGACGACGGAATAAAGCGGCGATGCGCGCCATCAAATGCGGCAAGCTAATGTCCTTGGTCAGGTAATCGTCGGCGCCCAGGCGCAAACCAGACACAGCGTCGAACTCACTGTCGCGTGCTGTCAGGAAAATTATGGGCAACTCGGCCGCCCGTGCCCGTAGCTCACGACATAATTCGAAGCCGCCCGCGACATCGTCGCGCAGATTAATGTCAATAACGACGAGGTCCGGTAGGCGTGCGTCGAATGCCTCCATAGCCGGTGCTCTTGAGTCATAAGCATCGACGGCGTAGCCCTCGCGCTGGAACGCGGCGACGTAGTTTTCTCTGATTGCTGCTTCGTCTTCGACGATAGCGATGCGTTTAGCCACTTTAGCTCCTTTGATCCTCGACACAATTTGCCACATTACATCGGTGCATTGCCATGCCGGAGTCCACGCTACGGCGCATTGGCTTGTTGCAATAGGTTTCACACTCAAGGAGACCGGCAATGCGAGTACGAAAGTGGATCACCCTGTTGACCATAACATTCATGGCGCTGCTGTCGGTGCGGTCTGGATTTGCCGAAGACGGCGGGCCGACGCCTGCAGCCATGCAGACGGGCAGCTTACTCATGCGAATGAGCGAGGGCTATGTCACAGCTACCTTGCTGAATACGGATGTAAATATCGTTGTAAACGGCCTCGTCGCTCGCGTCTCAGTAGCGCAGGAGTTTGAGAACAGCGGCCAGGAATGGGTTGAAGGCGTCTACGTGTTTCCGCTTCCCGACGAGGCGGCTGTCGATCATATGCGCTTGTACATCGGTGATCGCTTCATCGAAGGAGAAATTCGCGAGAAGGAACAGGCCAGGAAGGAATACGAACAAGCGAAATCGGAAGGCAAGAAGACCAGTTTGGTCGAGCAACAACGTGCAAATCTGTTTACAACATCAATCGCGAATATCGCGCCCGGTGAGAAGATCATCATAGAAATTGAGTATCTTGAGGACCTTAAATACGACGCGGGCACGTTCAGCCTGCGTTATCCAATGACGCTGACGCCACGTTACATCCCAGGACAAGGCCTGCCCGACCGCAAGGGCAGTGGCTGGTCGGCAGATACGACCCTGGTTGATGACGCATCTCTGATAACGCCGCCGATGGTCTCAGCGTCAAGAAGCCATCGAGTCTCGTTGCAGGCAACTGTCAATGCGGGCATGCCGCTGGAAATTATCGCCAGTCGCTATCATCCGGTTAACGTCAGTGAAGCAAACGGCGAATACACGGTATCGCTTGCCGGCGGTAGAGCGCCGATGGATCACGATTTCGAATTGCTGTGGCGTCCGGTGCCGTCTGCGCAGCCCAGGGCAATGGCATTCTCGGAAACAATCAACGGCGAGCCGCACTATTTGTTGATGGTCGTTCCACCGGAATCAGATTTGGTCTCTGGCGCGACGATGCCGCGAGAAATGATTTTCATCATTGACACATCCGGCTCAATGCACGGCGTATCTATCGCGCAGGCGAAACAAGCCCTCCTGCGTGCACTAAAAACACTGCGACCCGGTGATAAATTCAACGTCATCGAATTCAATTCTTACACGACGCCGCTATATCCGGCGAGCGTCACGGCTGATGTTGCCAACGTCGATGAAGCAAAGAGGTTCGTACGCCAATTGGAGTCGAACGGCGGTACAGAAATGCACTCTGCTCTGTCGTTCGCTCTACGGACTCCGCCAAGTGAGAGCTTTCTACGCCAGATCGTTTTCATTACGGACGGAGCGGTCGGCAATGAGGAGGGCCTATTTCAACTGATTGATAGTAAATTGAAGGGCGCACGATTGTTCACGGTCGGAATTGGTTCTGCGCCAAACAGTTGGTTCATGCGCAAGGCTGCCGAAACCGGCCGCGGTACGTTCACAATCATCAGCGCCTTGCACGAAGTCGGCGAAAAGATGGACAGGCTATTCAGGAAGCTGGAGAACCCGCAAGTGACCGACATCGACGTGCAATGGCCAAGCGGCGTGGTCGTCGAGAGTTATCCAAGCATCGTGCCGGACTTGTATCTCGGTGAACCCATAGTTGTGAAAGCGCGCGCATCGGGCGAAGTTCGGTCTGGTGACGTAGTTCGTATTGTCGGCAACTCGGTAGGCGGTGCGTGGAGCAGCGAATTGGCACTTGCCGGCCGTCAGCCAAGCGCCGGCGTCGCGGCCTTGTGGGCGCGTGCGCGTATCGCTGACCTGCTCGATCAGCTACGACGAGGAGCTGAGGAAGACGAAATTCGTCCGGCCGCTGTTGAAACCGCACTTACACATCATCTCGTGAGCAAGTACACCAGCCTGGTTGCTGTCGACAAGACACCGGTTCGTCCGGCAGGTGATCTGCTTGATAGCGAGCAGGTCGCAAGCTTGATGCCGCATGGACAAAGCGGCTCAGCCATCTTCGGATTTCCCGCCACTGCGACCAACGCCGAGCTCCTGCAGCTAACGGGCATCACATTACTGTCGCTTGCCCTGTTGATCATGGCGGGGCCGGCCCTGCGCAGGAGGATTCCCAATGAGCTATTTTCTTAGGTCGCCACGGAGCTGGTTGGTGGCTTGTCTTCTGTGTCTTGGCTTCTGGCAATTGGGTCAGGGAGCCTATATTCCAGCCAAAGCGTGGATGGCGCAGGAGCTAATGCAACGCGCGTGGCAACGCAGCAGCAACGGGATCGAACAAGCAACTCCATGGCCCTGGGCTGACACCTGGCCGGTTGCCCGCTTGAGCGCAAAGTCGGGCGATGTAGAGTTGATCGTTCTCGAAGGCGGTTCTGGTCGGACTCTCGCTTTTGGCCCCGGACACCTGAGCGCGAGTTCGCTGCCGGGCGAAACAGGTAACACAGTAATCGCCGGACATCGTGATACTCACTTCAGCTTTCTCCGTGATATTGAGATCGGCGAATCACTGACAATGGAAACGGTGTCCGGCGAAAAATACTTGTACAAAGTAGTGAGTATTGATGTCGTTGACTCCCGACGCGGGAGTCTGCAGTTGGACACCGACGAAGCCTTTCTTAGTCTCGTAACCTGCTATCCATTCGAGGCGCGTGATCCCGGCGGTCCATTACGCTTCGTTGTCACGGCAAAAATGCTCTACTAATTATCTGATCTCTGCGTCATAGTGGTTATCGATCGCACACTCGGTGCGGTTCAAGTCCCAGAGAACATATGGAAGAGAACAAAGCCAAGCTTACCGAGGGACCGGTAGGCCGACATCTGCTGGACATGGCACTGCCTGTCCTGCTGGGTATTACGACAATGATGGGGCAGGCGTTTATCGACGCTTATTTCCTGGGGCAAGTCGGCGATCGCGAATTAGCCGCACATGCGTTTAGCTTCCCGATATTGATGATTGTTACCAGCGTCGCTATTGGTATGGGCGCCGGAACGTCATCTGTCGTCGCACGTGCGATAGGCGCAAACGACATGCGCCGTGCGCGTCGTCTTGCGACCGACAGCCTGATGTTGTCATTTCTGATCACAGCCGCGTTTTGTGTTCTCGGCGTGCTGACGATCAATCCCTTGTTTCGTTTGCTCGGCGCACCGGAAGACATGATCCCGATGATTCGCAGCTTCATGTTGATTCTCTACTCGGGCGTTCCTTTCGTGGTCGTCGGCATGGTTGGCATGGCGAGCATGCGCGCCACCGGTGATACTCGGTTGCCCAGTACATTGATGATAATGGGCGCAATCCTCAACGTGATCCTCGATCCCATTTTTATCTTCGGCCTTGGCCCTGTGCCCGCGCTAGGCCTTAACGGCGCCGCGGTGGCAGCGTTGATCGCTCGCGGCGTAATTTTCATCGGTGCTATTTACTTGCTGCGCGGCCGACTCAACATGGTCAGTTTCAACCGACCGGATCCCATAGAGTTGCGTAAGTCCTGGCGTGACATTTTGCATGTTGGTATTCCAGCGGCGGGCACTAACGCGATTGTGCCGATCGCGACGGCGATCATTACGGCGTTGATCGCCGGTTATGGTCCTGAAGCCGTCGCCGGCTTTGGTGTCGCTAGCCGCATCGAATCCTTGGTGCTGGTTATGTTCTACGCACTGTCAGCGGTGATCGGACCATTTGTCGGACAGAATTTGGCGGTAGGCAATCAGGCTCGCATCCTTGAATCGATGCGACTGTCCATGCTGTTCTGCGTCGGTGCCGGACTACTCGTCGCCGGTTTGCTCGCGCTTTCGGCCAATTCCTTGCCCACTCTTTTTAGTGACAATGAGTCGGTGATCGGCGTTGCTCGATTGTTCCTGTGGATTGCCCCGATTGGATATGCTGGCTATGGTCTGGTTATGACGATCAATGCGGCGTTTAACGGTCTGGGCAAACCGATGCCTGGTGTTGTCGTCAGCCTGTTGCGCACGATACTCCTCTATGTACCGTTAGCGCTCGTCGGACAACATTATTACGGCATCGCCGGAATATTCGCCGCATACGCGGCCGCCAACGTCATCACTGGATTTGTGGCTTACGCTTGGGTGAAGAAAACAGTACGCGGTCTGTGCGCCCAGACGGCCTAGGTAGCACTGCTTAGCTCGCGTGCCCTACAGGTTTTTCAGTCTGGTCCGCAGCCTGTTCCTGATTCTGACCATCTTCTTCATTGATAGTCGGAATAGGATCGGAACGATAACGGGATCGTTTCACGTAAATAACCACGCTCCAAATAACACAGGCGAAGCCGGCTGCGAAGTATACAAACGATAGCGAGTAATCAAAGCCCAGATAGGTACCGGAACTCATGAACAGCAATCCGATCAAAATCCAGAACTGCGGTACGCGCTCATAGACAGGTGTTGGTAGCCACATATTCGGTCTCATGGGTTATTAATGGTTTGACACAACTATAAAATGCGCAAAACAAAGCGAATATTCATGGGCTTTGATCACACGACGCGAAATTGGAACCCGCTAACCGTCGAAAATGTGACCGCTTTCACATAATGGTCGGCAGGACTCGCTTGCGATACCAGATATGCATGCCGATACTGCGGCTTGTCATGAATATCGTGAATGCGAGCCACAAGCCATGATTGCCGTAGCCTTGCAGCAAAAACCACGCTGGCAGGAATACCGCGAACGTAGAGATCAGCATAATGTCGCGCATCTCTTTTGAGCGAGTGGCACCAACGTATACGCCGTCGTACAGGAAAGACCCTACGGAGACCAGCGGAGAAATGACCAGCCAGGGAAGAAACTGCATCGCTGTGCTGCGAACATCGGGCAGATCGGTTAGCACGCGAATCAACGTTGGTCCGATCAGGATGTAAAGCAAGAAGAAGCCTACTGCGAAGAACAGTGACCATTTCAAGGCGAGTTGCACCGAGCGCTCGAGAACGTCACGACGCTTTTGTCCGACAGCCTTGCCGACGAGTGCCTCTGCGGCGTGAGCGAACCCATCCAAGGCAAAGGCCGTCAGGTATTGCAGATTCATCAGTACCGCATTCGCTGCCAGCACCAGGCCGCCCAGTCTTGCACCTTGCGCAGTGACGAATGCGAACGTGAATATCAAAGCCATCGTGCGCACGAAAAGATTCGCGTTTACCGCAAAGAAAGCAGCGTAAGCACGAACGTTCAGCAAACGTGCCATTGGCCAATGACCACTTCGTTCACGTAACGCTCGAATGGCGAAACCCAGTCCGACAACGACCCCGGCGTATTCTGCGATAACTGAAGCAAGTGCAACCCCGTCAACCTTCATGCCCAGTTGCAGAACGAAAATCAGGTCGAGAACGATGTTGGTGAGATTGATCGTGAGGAATATCATTAATGGCACGCGCGCGTTCTGCAGTCCTAGAAACCAGCCAATCAGGACAAAGTTCGCAAGGGTTCCGGGAGCGCTCCAGATACGGATCGAGTAGTACTGCAATGCGAATGCCTCGACTTCTGGTTCCGCGCCGATCAGATTCAATGCGAACTGGCCGATGGGGACATGCAGTGCTATCAACGTCAGCGCGATCAACAGTGCAACGATTAGCGCCTGACCAAGGGACACGCGCAGTCCGTCATTGTCATCTGCACCGAAACGTTGCGCGGTAATTCCTGTGGTGCCCATGCGCAGAAAGTTCATGCCGGAATAAAGGAAGCCGAAAATCATTGCGCCGATCGCGACTGCGCCCAGATAGGCGGGGCTATCGAGATGTCCGGTAACACCGGTATCCACCATGCCAAGCAATGGCACGGACACATTCGACAGGATCATGGGCGCTGCGATGCGCCAGACGTCACGGTCTTCGGGCAGACGCGCGTCGTTCAAACGACGATCATCCGAAAGCGTTTATGCCGGTGAGTTCCTGGCCGACGACAAGTTGATGCACTGTCTCGGTACCCTCGTAGGTGATAACGCTTTCCAGATTGAGCATATGACGGATGGGTACAAACTCGGCAGTGATTCCGCTACCGCCGAGGATGTCGCGAGCATCTCTTGCAATATCGATTGCCGCTCGACAATTGTTCCACTTGGCAAGCGATACCTGTGCTGGATTCAGTTCGCCGCGGTCCTTGATTCGACCTAATTGCAATGACAGCAGCTGCGCAGCCGTTATGCGTCTGGCCATGTCGGCCATTCGGATTTGCACCGTTTGCGTGTGCGAAAGTGGGCGACCAAACAACACACGATCGTCGGTGTACCGCAGAACTTCGTCGAGGCATGCTTGCGCTGCGCCGATGACACCCCAGGTAATTCCATAACGCGCCTGGGTCAGGCAGCTAAGCGGACCTCTCAAGCTGCTTACGCCCGGCAATACGTTGGCTGTTGGCACGCGCACGTTGTCAAAGAACAATGCACCCGTGACAGAAGCGCGCAAGGAAAACTTGTTCTCGATTTCCTGCGTGCTGAAACCTGGCATGTCTTTCTCAACAATAAAACCCTTTACACCTTCATCCGTTATCGCCCACACAATGGCTGCATCGGCAATTGTGGCATTCGTAATCCACATCTTCGAGCCGTTTAGGAGCCAGTCGTCGCCGTCCTTCTTGGCGTGCGTTTTCATGTTATTTGGATCCGATCCACCTTGCGACTCGGTAAGACCAAAACAGCCGATCGCTTCGCCGCTCGCCATGGCCGGCAGCCAGCGCTGTTTTTGTTCTTCCGATCCGTAGCTATGTATTGGGAACATGACAAGACTGCTTTGCACGGAAACGAAGCTGCGCAGACCGCTGTCGGCACGCTCGAGTTCCTGACAAATAAGTCCATAGCAAATACTATTCATGCCGGCGCAGTCGTAGCCTTCGAGCGAACTGCCAAGAAGTCCGAGCTCGGCGACCTGCGGTATCAGCTCGCGCGGAAACCGGTGTTGCTCAAATGCTTCACGCATCACGGGGATTGCCTGCTCGTCGACGTAACGCGCGACGCTATCTTGCACCATGCGCTCTTCTTCGGTCAGCTCCGCTCTGACGTCAAACAAATCGAGTGGATTGAGTGGGGATTTATTGGAGCTCATGCGAAATTCTCTTAAATAGGTATGCCCATGCGGCGGTACAGTACCGATAGTAACCAAACAGGTCCAATCATCATTAGTTGCAAATCGTGCAAGACGAGCGCGGCCGTCCGCTCGCGGCGTCTACCCAGAAGCAGACCGATAATGCCGGCAATCAAAAAGCCCGAGGCGATCCACAATGGTGAATACTGCGATGCCTCCAGCCAGGCCTGAATTGACGCCACGCCAAGAATAAACGGCAACATTCCGATGGCTAACGGTACGGAAATAATAAAGTAGTACACCGTCGCTGCCATGAGGAACAAACTCCCCCAATTTACGAGCGGCGAGATATCGTAGAGTTCATCTGGAACCGGCAGCCACCACAGCAGCCCTACAGTTCCAAGCACCACCATAGGCACGGCAAGCCAGTAGACCAGCGGCGACGCCAGCTCGGAATGCGACTCTCCATAACGTGCGAGCCAGTCCTCAGTTTCGCTCATTGCTACTCTCTTTTTTCAACATTAAGGGATTGTATTAAGTATTCGTTCAGGTGTCTTAGGCAAAATGGCAATCTGAGACTACGCATAGGGAGTAAGCAGATGAAAAATCGAATCTTGATAGCTATTGGGGTCGCGACTATTGTGATGATCGCGACGGGTTGCGAAACACTGGACCCGTATAGCGGTGAAAGCGGCATGAGTAACTCGACAAAAGGAGCCTTAATTGGCGCCGCAGCCGGTGTGGTTGTTGGTCTGGCGTCGGGCGACGATGCGCTGGAGCGGCGTCAACGGGCTTTGATTGGCGCTGGCGTCGGTGCCTTGGCCGGGGGGTCCGTAGGTTACTACATGGACCGGCAGGAAGCGGAACTGCGCGCTGAGCTGCAGGGTACGGGTGTCAGTGTTACCCGTATCGGCGACAACATCACGCTCAATATGCCTGGTAACGTCACTTTTGGCACAGACAGCTCGGACCTGAATCCGGCCTTTTTTGACGTACTCAAATCGGTTGGCAAAGTGGTCAGGGAATTCGACCAGACGGTTGTCGAAGTTGCAGGTCACACAGACAGCACCGGCTCCGAAACACACAATCAGGCTCTGTCAGAGCGCCGCGCCAGCACCGTTTCGCAGTATCTGCAATCGAGCAACATCGCGAGTCAGCGATTGATCACCATTGGTTTAGGAGAAAGCATGCCGGTGGCGGATAATTCGCAGAGTTGGGGTCGCCAGGCGAATCGTCGCGTCGAGATTACGATGGTTCCAATTACGAGCGGGTAACAAATTAATTAATCGACTTTACCAAAAACGGGATGATGGAAATTGGATCGAGGATATGGGGTTCGTTCGACGGTTATTGACGGACGACAACGAGGGGTCTCGACACCAACGCTTCGTATTACAACTACCCAGCCGCGATACTCTATTGCTTGCGCACAACATCGACCTGGCGAAGCGCGTACCGGTCGGTATGGGTGACCGGATCAGGTTTCGAGGAATGTACGAATGGAATGAGCTGGGCGGGCTGGTGCATTGGACGCACCATGACCCGCATGGCGTAGAGGAAGGTGGTTGGATCTCCTTCCGCCGTAAGCTCTACTCCTAAACGACTATTGCTTTTCGCAACTTCTTGATCGCGTTCGCTTCAAGCTGACGAATTCGTTCGGCAGAGATGCCGTAGCGGTCAGCCAGTTCGTGCAAGGTCATCTTGTTATCGGTCAGCCAACGACTTTGCAGAATATCCTGACTGCGTTCATCAAGATCTTTCATCGCCTCAGCCATTCGAGAGGTCGCGTCGTCATGCCAGTCGGTTTTTTCGACCAGTACAGCCGGGTCTGCATTCTCACTCGGAAGATAAGCAGCTGGAGTAAAGGAATGCTCGTCATCTGCTCCAGGCGCAGGATCGAAAATCGCATCACGCGCGCTCAGGCGCTTTTCCATTTCGGTGACTTCTTTCGCTGTGACACCGAGGTCTTCGGCAATGGCCAAGGTCTCTGCGTGTGACAACCAGGCAAGAGATTTCTTGTTCTTGCGCAAGTTGAAAAACAATTTTCGCTGCGCTTTGGTCGTCGCAACTTTCACGATGCGCCAGTTCTTCAATACAAATTCATGAATCTCGGCGCGTATCCAGTGCACCGCGAAAGACACGAGGCGCACGTCATAATCAGGATCAAAGCGTTTCACCGCTTTCATCAGACCAACGTTGCCTTCCTGAATCAGATCACTCAGCGGCAAGCCATAACCTGTGTAGCCCTTCGCGATATGTACAACGAAGCGCAAGTGCGCCATAACCAATTCACGAGCAGCATCGAGATCTTCCTGTTCCGTGAAGCGTCGCGATAGTGCCTGCTCGTCTTCCTTGCTGAGCACAGGAATAGCGCCAACTCCATGGATGTACGAGTCAAGGCTGCCGACAGGTCCGGCTAGCGCGACGTCGTGAGCTAATGTGGAAAGGGCATTGGTCATAGTGGTCCTCCTTATTCAGGTGCCAATTTTAGCACTCGAACGGTTAGAGTGCTAACAAAGGAGATAAGTTCCCACTACTAAGTGGTTATAAGCCTATAAAAATCAGTTATTTAGTATGATCCTAAATGACCATATTATGCTCAATAGAATGGCTAGCGAGGCTCAATTCGACGCATATGGCGGGTTGCAGCGAACCATGATCCGGTCAATCCAAGCGCTACTCCGATGCCAATTACGGTCAAAGTCTCTTTAGCGGACAGACTCATAACGACGATTCCGCTCTGATACAGGCCGGCTAGCCGGGCTACCGGCTGCTCTAGCAAATACAGACCGTAATGCACCAGACCGACGGCTAACAGACCACCACATAAGCCATACCAAAAACCAGACCAAAGAAACGGTCGGCGCACAAAGGCGTTACTTGCGCCAATGAGTTTGGTTACTTCAATTTCTTCTCGACGATTTTGTATGTCCAGGCGAATGGTATTGCCAATGATGATGACAATTGCCATCCCGAGCAGAGATGCTCCGATGACAATCGCGCGCCGCAGTATGTCGAGGATCGCGTGGAATCGTTGCACCCATTCGGTATCAAGCTGTACGGCGTCCGCCTCCGGTAAATTCCCAAGTTCTTCCTGTAAGAGGACAATCGACTGGCCGGTATTCGCCGCACTGGGTCGAACAACCAGCGTGTGCGGTAACGGGTTGTAGCTCAATTGATCAAGCGCCTCGCCAAAACCAGACTGTTGCCGTAACTCGTCCAGCGCTTCGGTCGCCGTAATGAGGCGAACGGAATCAACATCGGCACGTTGTTGAATAAGGCTTGCCAGCTTGGACGCGTCTGTTTCAGATACGGTGTGTTGCAAGTAAACCGAAAAATCGAGAGCGTTGTCCCATCCCGCGCTTACTGATTGCGCATTTTTTAACACGAGGTTGAGCGCGGCGGGAATGGCAAGCGTTACGGCAATAACGAGGATAATCATCAGGCTCGCGAAAGGCTGGCGGAACAACCGACCGAGCGAGCCGATTGATGTGCTCGCGTGCCGCGTCAGCCAGACGGTCATTCCCACATCTCCGGTTCTTCGGCCGCCTGCGCGAGCTTGCCGTTGTCTAATTGAATACGGCGGCATCCGAGTTTGTCGATCAACGTTATGTCATGACTGGCTATTAACAGCGTTACACCCACTTCATTGAAGCGTCGAAACATTCGCATAACTTCCAGCGACAGATCTGGATCAAGGTTACCGGTGGGTTCATCGGCGATAAGCAGCTTTGGTCGCGACACCACAGCTCGGGCGATGCCAACGCGTTGTTGCTCCCCGGCTGAAAGTGTCGCCGGGTTCCGCTTCTCCTTGTGCAGTAGATCTACGTGTTCCAGGGCCGGTCGAACGCGACGCCCCGCTTCCTTGTAACTCATGCCGGCAATGACTAGTGGCAAAGCAACGTTGTCGAAAACGGTGCGGTCGTACAGCAGCTTGTGATCCTGGAACACCATACCGATCTGGCGACGATAGGCCGGAATCTTGCGACGCTTCACATGTCGCGTGTTTTGCCCGTCTACGATGACTTGTCCATCGGTAGGACGTTCGATCAGCGCAATCAGCCTAAGCAGGGTGCTCTTGCCGGCGCCGGAATGGCCGGTGACAAACACCATTTCACCTTTCTCGACGGAAAGGCTGAGTCCGGAAAGCGCTTCCTGTCCGCCAGGAAATCGCTTGCTTACTTCCTCGAGTTGAATCATGGCTATTCCATGCCTGCCAGCAATGCATCAACAAATTCATCTGCGTCGAACGGCTGCATATCTTCGGCGGACTCTCCGATTCCAATGAAACGCACCGGGACCTGTAGTTGATGCGCAATAGCTAACAGAATGCCACCCTTCGCGCTGCCGTCCAACTTGGTTACGGTTATTCCGGTGAGTCCCAGTGCCTCATGAAACTTCTCCGCCTGCACAAGAGCATTCTGCCCCTGACTTGCGTCCAGGACTAACATAATTTCTTGCGGCGCCGTCGCGTCGTTACGTGCTGCTACTCGCTTCACCTTGATCAGCTCATCCATTAGTCCTCGTTGGTTTTGCAGGCGCCCCGCGGTATCGGCGAGCACTACGTCAATATCGCGGGCGCGTGCGGCTTCCCAGGCGTCAAAAATTACAGCTGCCGGATCGGCGCCAGAATGTTGCGAGATGACCGGCACTTCGTTGCGTTCTCCCCATATCTGCAATTGTTCAACTGCGGCCGCACGAAATGTATCTCCAGCAGCAAGTATTACGGATAAACCATCATTTTTAAGGCGCCGCGCCAACTTGCCGATGGTGGTGGTCTTGCCGGCACCGTTTACTCCGACCACTAGAATGACGAAAGGCCCATCCGTTTTCTCGACGAGCAAGGGCTTGGCTACTGGTCGCAAGATCGACAACAAGGACTGACGCAGGCCTTCTTTCAACGCTGCTACATCCTTGAGTTCCTTGCGTTCGAGGCTTGCCTGAAGATCCGCAATAATTCGCTCGGTCGTCGTGATGCCTACATCTGCCATGACCAAAAGCGATTCAAGTTCCTCAAGCACGTCGTCATCGATGGTACCGCCGGGAGCAAGATTCGCGAGGTCGTAGCTTAGCCAGCTGTCGCCCTTGTTCAGTCGCGCACGCAGTCTCTTGATGAAACCGCTGTGCTCCGCCGGCTTATCGATCGCCTTTTCTTTTTTTCCAAACATCGGTTATTAAAATTAACCTGTGGGTGATGAATCGCCTACACTGGCGATGTTAAGGATGTGTCAATTGGCAAAGCGAAACGCTGAAAATAAAACCCAGCCCGGACGGCTGCGTATTGTAGCGGGAAACTGGCGCAGTCGTCTGTTAGAAATCGCGGACGTGCCGGGCTTGCGGCCGACCTCCGCACGCATCCGGGAGACGGTTTTTAACTGGCTAGCGCCGCGAATCGCAGGCGCGCGTTGCCTCGACTTGTTTGCTGGCACAGGAGCGCTCGGCCTCGAGGCTTTGTCGCGCGGTGCGGCAGATTGCGTGTTCGTCGAAAAGTCGACTAAGGCCGCGAAGACCTTGCGGACGAATATCGCCGCACTGGGGGCTGAGAATGCCGTAGTACATGAAACAAGTGCAGTGAAATTCCTGCAACAAGACAGCGCTGTCCCGTTTGAGATCGTGTTTCTTGATCCACCGTTTGCCGCCGAAATGCTGCCTGATGTGTGTAGACTTCTTGAGCAAAGCTCAGTCCTCGCCGACAGCGCTTTTATCTACATTGAGGAAGATCGTGATCAGCCTGAGCTCAAGTTGCCGGAGCGATGGCAGGCATTGAAAACCAAGAATTCTGGAAATGTGCGATATTCGCTGCTGATTGCCGGTAGCAAGACCTAAAGGATGCATCGATGACCGTTTCCGCAATGTACCCAGGAACGTTTGACCCGATTACGCTCGGCCACGAAGACCTTGTGCGCAGGGCATCGCGGCTGTTTGACCGGGTTGTGGTCGCGATTGCGGACAACCCCGGCAGCAAGGCACCGATGTTCTCGACGGATGAGCGAGTCACCATGGCAGGCAATGCGCTGGCTCACCTGAGCAACGTTGAGGTTTGCGGCTATGCCGGACTCACTGTGGACTTCGCGCGCGAGCATGACTTGCGGGTCATTATCCGCGGACTGCGTGCTGTGTCTGACTTTGAATATGAGTTTCAGCTCGCCAATATGAACCGCCACCTCACGGACGAAGTTGAAACGGCATTCCTCACGCCAACTGAGAAATACATGTTTATCTCATCGAGCCTGGTCAAGGAAGTCGCGGAACTGGGCGGTGATGTCGGCGAGTTCGTATCGCCGAAGGTGAAGCTGGCGCTAATGGATCGTTGCGGCCTCGCCTAACTCTGGCACTTCTTGCAATAAAATGTCGAGCGCTGACCTTGCACCACCGCCGATATCGCTTGCTTGCACCTGATGCAAGCCTCGTCTTCGCGACCGTAGACGGCGAGCTCTTGTTGAAAATAACCCGCTTCGCCATCGCCTCCATAGTAGTCACGCAAGGTCGTGCCGCCCGCCTCGATCGCTTTTAATAGCACCTGTCGAATCACATCCGCCAAAATGTCGTATCGCTGGCGCGCTACCCGGCCTGCAGCACGCAAGGGACTAATGCCTGCAAGAAACAAGGCTTCGGAGGCGTAAATGTTGCCAACACCGACAACGACATTGGCGTTCATGATGAACTGCTTGATTGCTACCTTACGGCCACGGGAGCGTTGCCACAGATACTCGCCCGAAAAATCACCGCCCAGTGGTTCGGGTCCCAGCGACTTGATTAGCTTGTGTTGTTCGGGGTTCCTGGTCCAGTGCAGTGATCCGAAGCGGCGTGGGTCACGGTAGCGAAGTGTTTTTCCAGACGCCAGCTCAAAGTCGAAGTGTTCATGCACCCCCGCGGGCGTGTCGCGATCGACGATGTAAACGCTGCCCGACATGCCGAGGTGAATCATCGCACTGCCGTTGTTGGTGTTGATCAGCAGGTACTTGGCGCGCCGGGTGACGGAATTGACGGTCTGACCCGTAAGTTGTTTCTTAACGTCAGCACGAACCGGCCAACGCAGGCGGTTTTCACGAATAATGACTTTGTCGATGCGTTCGCCGACCAGAAACGGCTCAATGCCGCGGCGGCTTGTTTCGACTTCGGGAAGCTCAGGCATGCAGCATGAGCGTTACTTGATCTTGGCTTCCTTGTAGATCACGTGTTTACGAATCGTAGGATCGTATTTCTTCGTTTCCATCTTTTCGGGATGCAGTTTCTTATTCTTCGCCGTCGTGTAGAAGTGACCTGTGCCGGCACTCGAAACGAGACGGATTTGTTCGCGATTACTCTTAGCCATCGATCAATCCTGCGCTTTAAATTTTCTGGCCCTGCTCACGCAGGTCCGCAACGACTTTATCGACGCCGTGCTTATCAATGATGCGCATGCCCTTCATCGATACGCGTAGACGCACCCAACGCCCCTCGGCTGCCAGCCAAAAGCGCTTTTTCTGCAGGTTTGGTAGGAACCGGCGACGTGTTCTGTTATTGGCGTGAGAAACGTTGTTTCCGCTCTGCGGGCGCTTCCCTGTGACCTGACATACCTTGGACATGACGTATAAGTCTCTGTTTTAACAATAAAGTTGCCCACGGTAGGCGGGCAGAGAGCGGGACTTTATACCAGCCCTGATAGGGTATTACAAGGACATTACATGCGGCCTGTAGGAGCGGCTTTAGCCGCGAATCGATCGGGCCTGAAGGCCCTCCTACAACTCCGTGTTAGATCAGGCCGCGACTGGCCAGTGAGGTGGTTTCGGCATTGCCGATAATCAAGTGGTCCAAAAGCCTGATATCGACCAGATCCAGGGCTGATTTGAGGCGACGTGTGATGCGTTCGTCTGCCTGACTGGGCTCGGCGACACCAGACGGATGATTGTGTGCGAGGATTACGGCGGCCGCATTGATCGCCAGTGCCTCCTTCACGACCTCACGCGGATAAACGCTGGTGCCATCGATAGTGCCGCGAAATAGCTGGTCGAAGCGCAGTATGCGGTGCCGATTATCCAGATACAGGCAGCAAAACATCTCATGCTCAAGATGACGAATTTTAGCGTGCAGGAAGGCCTGTGTGTCTGCTGGGCTACGAATGGCCTTGCCGACCGGTAGAGACCCCTCGAAATAGCGTCTGGCGAGCTCGGGCAGGGCGCAGAGCAGCGCGGAGCGACTGCCGCCGATGCCGGGCTCAGTCCTAAGAAGTGCAGCATCTGTATGCAGCAGGGCGTGCAGGCCGCCAAAGCGGCGCAGCAGGCGCTCAGCAAGGTCTTTGCCGCCTATGACTCTGGCCAATAATTCTTCATCATTCATGATGATCAATTTCCATGATCGTCCAGCCCCGATCAAGCAGCCAATCCGGCCTTGATCACCGATTTTCGGTTAAGCTAATTGCCATGAACGTTGTTCTTGGAATATCAGGCGGTATCGCCGCCTACAAAACACCAGAGCTGGTGCGACGTTTACGTGAACGCGGCGCCGAGGTGCAAATCGTCATGACCACGTCGGCCGGGGAGTTCGTCACTGAGACTGCGTTGCAGGCGGTCTCGGGCAGGCCGATTCGCTCGAATTTGTGGGATAAGGAAGCCGAAGCGGCGATGAGCCATATCGAGCTCGCGCGTTGGGCGGATGTGGTCTTGATCGCACCTGCGACTGCCGAAATCATTGCGCGGCTGGCATCCGGCGCGGCGTCTGATCTGTTGACCACGGTTTGCCTCGCGACTGAGGCGCCGCTCGCTATTGCGCCGGCGATGAACAAGGTCATGTGGGCAAATGCTGCCGTGCAGACGAACAGGGAAACGCTTGAAGCGCGTGGCGTCAGAATTCTCGGCCCGGATAGCGGTTCACAAGCCTGCGGCGAGATTGGCGAGGGACGTATGCTCGACCCGGACGACATCGCAGCAATTGTTTGCGGGCCGACCCTGGTGAGCCAGGAAGATCTATTGTTGACGGGCAAGACGGTCGTGGTGACGGCCGGTCCTACCCGCGAGCCGATCGATCCTGTTCGCTTCATAACCAATCGCAGTTCCGGAAAGATGGGCTACGCGATTGCGGCCGCTGCTCTGGAACAGGGTGCGCGAGTTATCCTGATCAGCGGGCCAACGGCAATTTCGGCACCTGGCGGTGCGGATGTACATCGAGTAGAAACCGCACAGGAAATGTACGACCTTACGCACCGACTGATTTCGGACGCAGACATATTTATCGCGACTGCGGCGGTATCGGATTATCGGCCTGCAGAAGTTCAAACGCAGAAGATCAAGAAGAACGATTCGACCATGCAAATAGACCTCGTGCGTTCAGAGGACATACTCGCTTCGGTTGCCGCGCTGGCGGGCGCGCCGTTTACAGTGGGCTTCGCCGCGGAAACCGAAAACGTACGCGAATATGCGCTCGGTAAGTTGCTGCGAAAGAAGCTCGACATGATCGTTGCCAATCAGGTCGGTGAGGGCTTAGGGTTCGACAGCGATCAAAATGCGGTGAATGTCTACTGGAAGGCTGGGGAGAAATCGTTCAGTACCGCAGAGAAAACCGAGCTTGCTCGCGATGTACTCAAACTCATCGCCGAACGTTATGAGATCGCGTACAGTGCCGGCGAATATGCGATCAATTGAACTGAAAATACTGGACCCCCGGGTCGGTGACGCAATTCCCCTGCCACATTACGCCACCGACGGATCTGCCGGCCTGGACATGCGCGCCTGCATAGATGAGGCACAAACCGTACAGCCCGGGGAGACGGTTTTGATTCCGACCGGTTTGGCAATCTACATCGGTGACCCGACGCTTGCGGCGGTGCTGTTGCCGCGCTCGGGGCTGGGTCATAAACACGGCTTGGTGCTCGGCAATCTGACCGGTCTGATCGATTCAGATTATCAGGGACAGGTGTTTATCTCGTGCTGGAATCGCAGCAGTGCGAGTTATGAAATTCAGCCAGGCGATCGTATTGCACAAATGGTATTTGTGGCGGTAGAGCAGGTTGAATTCAGCGTCGTTGCAGAGTTCGACGATAGCGCCAGAGGATCAGGCGGATTTGGTCACTCGGGCAAAGCCTGAGCCGTTGTCATAGGAAGACCCTTAAGGTCTTTAAAGCGATGAATGTCCCCGTCGAAGCGTTGGATGATGTTTACTTCGTCTTGCTGGTACTTCTCAAGATTCTTTTGGTGCCGCGCGATCGTTAGTTCAGTTTCCTGAATCTCCCGAATCAGTTTCGGCTCGACCATAGGTGCGCTGGGGTCAGCGCTATAGGGACGAAAGTTTTTCGACTCTTCTTTCAGTTGCAGTAAACGGCGATCCAAATTTCGCAAGTATAGTTCGGTGACACGCGATTGAGCCTGGAACAACTCTATCCTGCGATCGCGGTGCATCTCGATTTCATCGACATTTTGATACGTCGCTAACAACGCGCGATCGGCACGCAATTGCAGCTCTTTCTGTATTTCCATTAGCTTGGCAACGCGTTCGGCCTCTAACTCTTCTTCGGTTTTCTTGCCTTCGATACGGCCGACCACGACACCGTGTTCGTTAATAATCGACTTCATCTTGTCAGCGAATTCGACGGGAATCGTGTCACCGTAATGCCGCACGCCGTCGTCATCCAGCCAAGTGTAGGCTGTGCGCTGTTGTGCTCCAGCGATGAGCGGGAGTAGAAGTAGAACAGCTGAGGCGATGGTTTTTGTTCGCATATTCAAATAATGCCATTAATGGCAGGTCCATGAGCGGGACTAGTTCCCGAAAACACAGCTTAATCGGAAGCGGATATTCTGTAAATAACTTCCACAATAATAAATAAAATCAATGAGTTACGATATTGCCCCGTACTTCTGTCGATATTCGAGAACCGGGTCGAGATAAGTTTCATACTCTTTTGATTCTTCGAGAGTAACGATCAGGTCATTAAGGCCGATAATACTCACAATCGGGATGCCCAGCGCTTGCTGCAATTCCTGCACGGCCGAGGCCGGCCCCTGACCGCGTTCTTGTCGGTCCAGCGATATCACAAGACCTGCCACTTGCGCGCCTGTTGCGGTGATAATCTGGTAGGCCTCGCGTACCGCGGTGCCAGCTGTGATGACATCGTCGACAATCAACACTCGACCTTCGATCGGCGCGCCAACAATGCTGCCACCCTCGCCATGCGCCTTGGCCTCTTTGCGGTTGTACGAAAAAGGTACGTCGATACCCTGATGCTCTGCCAACGAGGACGCGGCCAAAGCAACCAGCGGAATGCCTTTGTAAGCAGGGCCAAAAAGCATGTCGAATTTGAGATCGGCGTTGGCGATCGCCGCCGCGTAGTAGCGACCCAATCGGGCGGCGGCATAGCCGGTGTTGAACAGGCCGGCGTTGAAGAAATATGGGCTTACGCGACCAGACTTAAGTGTGAATGCACCGAAACGAAGAACGCCTAGTTCAATCGAGAGATCAATGAATTCTTTCTTGTACGCTCGCATGCTTCGGTATGATGGCGGCCTTCGAAATCGATTCGAAGTATGACATATGGTTGATGGAGACGCAGATTGTTTCGAGTAATTAGTTTGAACGCCAACGGTATTCGCGCCGCGGCGCGAAAGGGTTTCTTCGAGTGGATGCGAGACCAGGATGCGGACGTTGTTTGCATTCAGGAGACCAAGGCACAGGTACATCAGTTGGTTGATGAATGCTTTTCGCCCGCAGGCTATCACTGCTATTACGAAGACGCAGTCAAGAAAGGTTATAGCGGCGTCGCTATCTACTCGAAACAGAAACCCAAAAAGATAATTCGTGGCTACGGCGACAAAGAGTTCGATGACGAAGGGCGCTACGTAGAAGTTCAGCTCGAAGGCATCAATGTCGTTTCTGTCTATTTGCCGTCCGGGTCCTCAAGTGAGGAACGTCAGGAAGCGAAGTTTCGCTGCCTCGATAGTTTCACCGAGCACTTGCACAAGTTGCGTCGACGTCGCTCCGAGACAATTATTTGCGGTGACTGGAATATCGCGCACAAAGAGATCGATCTGAGGAATTGGCGGGCGAATCGAAAAAACTCTGGTTTTACTCCGGAAGAACGAGCCTGGATGGACAAGTTATTCGGCGAGTATCGCTGGGTGGATGCTTTTCGCGTCGTGCAGCCCGAAGCGGACCAGTACACCTGGTGGTCCAATCGTGGTCGCGCATGGGATAACAATGTAGGGTGGCGACTCGACTATCAGGTCGTCACCGAAGGGCTTAAGGATCGCGTTGTATCGACCGATATCTACAAAGATGAGCGATTTTCCGATCACGCACCGCTGATCATGGATTACGATTGGCAACATGGTGACTGAAGCAACAAGCGACAAGGGTGACGATATCTTCGGGTGGCACCACCTCCTGCAGAAAAATGTTCTCGTCATTTTGTTGCTTGGGTTCTCATCCGGCTTGCCGTTTCCGCTGGTCTACTCGACATTGTCTGCCTGGCTGTCCGAAGCCGGTGTGCAGCTGAGCACCGTCAGTACTTTCGCCTGGCTCGGTTTTGCCTACAGTTTCAAGTTCGTATGGGCTCCGATCGTAGATTCCATTCGTCTTCCCGGTCTTACCGGTCTGCTGGGCCGACGCAGGGCATGGATGTTGCTTGCGCAGGTGTCGATCGGGGTCAGCCTGCTCTTTCTGGCACAGATGGACCCGTTGCAAAACATCGGCGCATTTGCCGCCGTTGCGCTTGCCGTGGCGTTTTCATCAGCGACGCAAGACATCGTCGTCGATGCCTATAGGATCGAGAGCGCCGACAGTCGCATGCAAGGAGTGCTCGCTGCTGCTTACCAATACGGCTACCGCATTGCGATGCTCGCGAGTATGGCTGGAGCTCTGGCGCTTGCGGAATACGCGTCCTGGTCGACAAGCTATATGGCAATGGCGGGTTGCATGCTCATCGGCATACTTACGACGCTCGTTTGTCGCGAGCCAGCAGAGCAATTGCGCCAGCGTTTGTATGCAGGGAAGACGTTGCTGGAGAAGATCGGAATCTGGTTTCATTCTGCGGTGGCGTTGCCATTTGCGGACTTTTTGAAGCGTTTTGGTCGATTTACAATCGTCCTGTTGTTGTTTATTTCCCTTTATCGTATCAGTGACTACGTTCTGGGTATTCTCGCCAATCCTTTCTATCTGGAAATTGGTTACTCAAAAATTCAAATCGCCGCGATTGCCAAAGTGTATGGAACCTGGATTACCCTTTTCGGCGTCGCAGCCGGCGCGTGGGCAGTTCTCAAAGTAGGTGTGGCGCGTTGTTTGTTTACCGCAACCCTCTTGATTGCCAGCACCAATCTCTTCTTTGCCGCGATGGTAGTCGTCGGTCCGGAACCGTGGATGCTGGCCGTGACAATTACGGCTGACAATTTAGCCGGCGGTTTCTCGGGCACTGTCCTGATTGCGTATCTTTCAAGCTTGACCAATTTGTCGTTCACAGCAACTCAATACGCGCTGCTCAGCTCGTTCATGTCCATGCTTGGGAAATTCACGGCCGGATACTCAGGGAACGTTCAGGAGTCGATCGGCTGGCTCGGGTTTTTTCTGTACGCGGCCGCGCTCGGCGTGCCTGCCATTGTCTTGTCGTTCGTCGTCGCCAGGCGACATGACAAACTTGTTGGGCAAGCATGAGCAACGCCGTAGAGGTCGCCGTCGGAAAATTCAATGAACTCAGCGATCCGGGTTGTCGCGAGTTCAAGATTGGGGACGGCGACTGGCCGCTGCGCGGCTTTGTTGTGCGGCAGGGCGATGCGGTATTTGCCTTTGAAAATTACTGCGCGCATGTGGGGCATCCACTCAACTGGATGCCGGATGCTTTCCTGACCAAGGACCGCAGTTCAATTATTTGTGCTTCGCACGGCGCGCTGTATGAGATCGACAGCGGACTGTGTTTCGCAGGACCATGTCTGGGTAAATCGCTGCACAAAGTCGATGCCGCCGTGCGTAACGGCGTGGTGTATGTGAGTGGCAAGTCAGCTCGCTAGAGATTTGCTGATTATTTGGGTTCGTTGAGAAACTCAAACAGTTCATGGAAGCCAGGTGGGATATCGCTTTCTTTGATGCCGACGTAGTCATCCGGATCCATATCGACCGATCCCGACCAGTCTTCCGGTGCACTGACCTCGACTGTAAACAACTCGCTCCAGGACTCAAGATCGACCTCTTCAATGGTTGCATCAAAATGTTGAATTTCGATTGTGTGATCATCCTCGTCTACCGCAACAACCTCGAACGTGTTGCCGTTCGGACGCCGAAACCACTTCCCAATGACCGGATACACGACTGCCATCGTACTGACCTTTTAGAAGTCTCTTATATTAGTTATAGATCAATTTTAGAGAAGCGCCAGTCCCAAATGCGATGTCCTTTTCTCAGTCCGCGACGTTCGAATTTCGTAGCCGGGCGACTCAGGGGTTGATCGCCGCCATGCTCGCGACGTTCGGCACATTCGAACAGCGGGGAATCGGCAAGGACTTCATCAATGTGTTCTGCATAGTTCGCCCAGTCTGTCGCAATATGCAGTGCAGCCTTGGATTCCAAGCGACTGGCGCAAAGCTCGAGAAATGCTGGCTGCACGATGCGTCGCTTGTGGTGCCGCTTTTTTGGCCATGGGTCCGGGAAATACAGGTTAATTCGAGCCAATGAAGCAGGCGGTATCTGATTTTCGAGGACCTCGATGGCGTCACGAGCAATGACTCTGAGATTATCAACGGCGGCGGCACGGGCTGCGAGCATGCAATGGCCGATGCCCGGGTCGTGCACCTCGATACCGAGAAAATCCGCAGACTCATCTTCACAGGCGTGCTGCACCAGGGAATCACCATTGCCGAAACCGATTTCCAATACGATTGGTGCGCTGCGGGCGAAGACTTGATCAAGGTCCAGAAATTGTGGCGAATACTCAACACCATAGTCAGGCCATAGCTCATCAAGCGCTCTTTGCTGCGAGGCGGTCATTCGACCGGCGCGTCGCACAAAGCTGCGAATAGTTCTCCTATGTTCGACGTTTGCCACCAAGCAACTGTATAGGACCGGTCTTTGCTGGCGCATGACCGCTCACGGATTCGTAAAACGAGCGAATAATCGTCATGTCAGCTTCGACATCGCCCGTCAGCATCATTATCGGACCGAATCCCAGGCGCTTCTTCGGGTAGTCGAAAAAACCGAGCACGATCGGTACGCCGGCTTCTTCGGCGATTCGATAAAAGCCGGATTTCCAACCCTTGGTTTTGCTGCGCGTGCCCTCCGGCGCGAGACCAAAAAGATAGTCGTCGTTTTCATTGAAAGCAGTGACAGCTTGCTTTACGGCCGAGCGAGAATCGCGCCGGTCCAGTGGCACGCCGCCCATGCCATTGAGCAACAGACTCATCGGAAACCAGAACATTTGTTTTTTTACGAAAAACTTCACGTCGACGCCGTACGCGACCTTGTACACCAGTAACCAGTAGCCGTCCCAGTTCGAGGTATGCGGTGCGCCGACAATCACGGCTTTGCGGGTGCCCGGCGTTGGGCCTACCGGCGTCCAGCGACCCAGCCATAGGAGAAACTTTGCGACACGTGGCCAGAACACCTTATTGCTCCTTGACTGCTTCTGCGGACTTACGATGCCGCAGTATGATCGGCAAAATCATCAAAGTAACAACCAGACAGCCAAACAGTGCGCCGGCTGCTTGTGCGCCGAACTGTACCAGGCTGGGACTCTTGGCAACGATGAATGCGCCGAATGCGGCGATTGATGTCGTGATCGTAACCACGATCGCCAGCCCGGTTTCTGCAAAAACCAACCCAAGATCACCGTCATGGCGTCGCCACGATGCGAGCAAATGTACGCCTCCGTCTACTCCGATGCCGAGCACCATCGGGATGATAGCTGCAGTGACCACCGACGCTGCTACGCCCATGAAGGACATCGCACCTGCTACCCAGATAAGGGACAACACCAGCGGTAGCAGAACGACAAACGGCAAGCTGCCGCTGCGAGTGCCAATTGCCAGTACCAGCAAGATCAATCCGGTGGCAAGTGGCAATACGAATCGAATATCCGCATAGAGCAGCTCATCTATGCGTGCATTCATGGTCGGTGCGCCGCTGAGCTGCCAGCTGCCAAGCCCAAGACGCTCAATTTGGTGCTCGATATCCCAGGTTACAGATTCGAAGTTACCGCGAATAAACGGGTTTTCCACAGGGTGCACTTGCACAAGACCGGCAACATCTGGGACGTCTACGAGGCTGGCAATACTTTTCGGACGCTCGTCATCGGCCATGAACTCGATTGCATCGAGATCGCTCTCGAATAAAACCAGTATTGGCGACGCGCTCAGTCCGTACTCCTCAGCAATGCGCTCCTGGAGAACGCGGGACTGAACATCGTCGCCCTCGAGTTCGCGTATGTCACTCAGGACGTCAAGAGAGCTAGCGGCATACGCAGCAACGACTGTAACGCCGATGGCGCCGATCGCAATCGCCTTAGCGCGTGCCTGAATCCAGGGAGCCAATCGCCGCAGCGGCGGCGCGAGCACGGCCTTGCCGGACAACCAGTGTTCCGGGCAGGACAGTAATATAATCGGCAACAAGCTTATGCAGGCAACATAGACGCCGCTGGATACCAGTGCGCCGGACAAGCCGAGGTCGGCAAAGCCTTGCAATTTGGCCAGAGCTAGCGCACAGAATGTGGCGATAGTCGTAAGGCTGGCAACAGTTATGGGTGGTAACAACCGCCACCACGCAGACAACACGGCTGCCTCGCGAGTGAGTCCGCCTTTGTTGATCGAATAGCGGCAGGCTTGAATCATATGAATGCAGTGATCGATGCCGATACCGATGAGTAATGTTGGAACCGCAGCCGCGAACAAGGTCAGCTCTGGCCGAATCAAACTGTAGGCGGCCAGGCCCCACGCAATACCCACGCCGACCGGCAGCAACATGACCAAGGCGAGCCAGCCGATGCGATACAGGTAGGAAAAAAGCAGGGTGACCAGAACAATTGCCACCGCGAGAGCGATGATCAGGTCGCTGTTAACTTGGTTGTGAGTTTCGACAATATAGGCAGGAGTACCTGCCAACCCGCAGCTCGGCGACATGGCAGCGAGCATCGCACCAATTCGATTCACGACAACACCGGCATCTTGATAGTCCGCAGGGTCGCCGGTTAACGAGAATGCATACAGCGACGACTTGCCCGGCTTTATATAGGTGCGTGTATGCGCATCGATCTCGGGAAGTGCAACAGCCTTGTCGATCGCGAGTCGTGGCATGTACTGATCAGGATCGCAGACGACCAGCAACTCCTCGAGTCCGGTCGTTACTTCCGCGAGTTCGCGAAAGGTCGTTACGGCAGGATCGCTATCACCGAGCAAGCCATACAGATCACCATTGATCCGTAGATCATCCAGCTGCGCCGCTGCGAATATCGTTAAAAGAACGCCTGCAATCAGGACAGGCAGTGTTGGCCAGCGTTTGGGTCCGCTCATTTTGCCTTGCTGGCGAGGTATCGAATGGCCGCCGGAAGTTCGTGCAGGACCTCGCGAAGCTCGGGCAATATTTTTCGCAGGTCTTCCAGCATGGCGGCTGGGCCGACTTGCTCGTTCATCCATTGTTTGAGAATAGGATGTGCGGTCTTCCACAAATCCAGTTGCGGATAGAGCTCGCGGCCAAGTCCTTCGATATTGAACAGTGTCTTGTGTAGCAAGATCATCTGCGGCTGGATTTCCACATCGAACCGTTTCGCGACTCGAAACAGGCGCATGAGAACTTGTGCGAAAGAAATTTCCGCGAGCGGTTTGTTAAATATTGGTTCGCAAACAGTGCGTACGGCAGTTTCGAGCTGATCGATACGCGTGCCTTCCGGCACCCATCCGGATTCGATATGAAGTTGGGCAATACGGTGGTAGTCGCGATCAAAAAAGGCGAGGAAGTTCTGCGCCAGGTAGTTTTGATCACTGGGGCTGAGCGTCCCGACAATGCCGAAATCGACTGCCGCGTATTTCGGCTTCTCTGGATCTGTCGCTATAACAAAAATATTGCCCGGGTGCATATCGGCATGAAAAAAGTTGTGTCGAAAGACTTGCGTAAAGAAAATCTCAACGCCGTTCTCCGCCAACAACTGGATGTTTGCGCCGGCCTCGCGCAGTGCGTCCATGTCACTGATCGGAATGCCATAAATTCTTTCCTGAACAAGCACTTCCGGCCGGCAAAAATCCCAATAGATGTCCGGAACGTAGAGCATGTCAGAGCCCGCGAAATTGCGCTTCAGCTGTGCGGCATTCGCGGCCTCTCGCATCAGATCGAGCTCATCGATGATGGTGTGCTCATACTCATCGACGAGTTCCAGCGGTCGCAGGCGCTTTCCGTGCTCCCAGTAGCGATCGGCCAGGCCGGCCAGTAGTCGCAGTACTTCAATATCTCGTTCGATGAGTTCCTGCACGCCTGGGCGCAATAACTTGACGATGACTTCGGGGCCGTCAGGTAGTTTTGCGGTATGCACTTGCGCTATTGATGCGGCTGCGAAAGGCTCAACGTCGAAACGTTCAAATACTTGATTTACTGACTTGCCGTATGCCGCGTCCAGAATGCTGATTGCCTCGTCCGCGGGGAACGGCGGTACCTTGTCCTGCAATTTGGCAAGTTCGTCGGCAATATCTTTGGGCAGCAAGTCCCGCCGCGTTGACAGCGCTTGTCCAAACTTGATGAAAATCGGCCCCAGCTCCTCCAGCGCAAGGCGAATGCGCTCGCCGAGTGGCGCAGATGTGTCGCTCGCGCGCGGAAACAGATAAAACACGAAGCGCAGTGGCCGCAACAGATGAGTTTTCTTAATGACGTCATCAAGGCCGTATTTGACGAGTACGCGTTGAATGCCGATCAACCGATAAATCGTTCTGCGACTGGCCATCAGTTATTGCTCTCAAGTCGATTGAGTCGCGCAGCAACGCGTTCGACATCGTCGCGCAAGGTACCGACCTGTTGTGTGAATCGGTCGACCTCATAGCGAGTTGGTACGTCACGGCTCTCTTCTTGCAGGTACTCGCGAATATTACCGCCCATTGTCGAACGTGCTTCGCGAGCCCAGCTGCCAACGCTGCGAGCTATTTCTGCGATGCGATGCGCCGCAACATCACCGATGACGCGCGATAACTCCTCTTCGATGTCTGGTTGAGCAAGATCCAGTAGTTTTTGGAAGCGTTGCGCCGTCGCCGCGTCTCCCGTCAGGTCGACGTCACCGCTGCGAATGGCGGCTTCGCCGGAGCCCTTCATCATGCGAGCTAAGGTGATGAGCGAACCCGTTATCACGACGTCCGGGTCATCCGTGTATTCGGCACTAAGCGTAACGACGTCATTGTCAAATGCGAAATAGGTACCGAGTGCCGTATCGCGCACACGAATGGCGACCGTCGTGCCGTCTAGCTCGGAGGCAATTTCGCGGGCAGGTGTTATCTCGCTGATATTGCGATTGAGAATGTCAGCGACAGGTCGCAGCAAAACTTCGAGAGGACTGGCCATAGCAGCGCCTAAATGCGATAGCCGCTGTGCAGGGCGACAATACCGCCCGCGAGGTTTTGATATCGGGCACGCTCGAATCCGGCTTCTGTCAACATGCCAAGCAGCGTTTCCTGGTCGGGGTGCATGCGAATTGATTCCGCCAGATACTGGTAACTGTCACTGTCATTGGAGACGAATTTGCCGAGCAGCGGCAACACCTTGAACGAATACAGATCATACGCGGGTTTAACTGCATCGTCGGGTTTGGAAAATTCCAGAATGAGTAACTTACCGCCCGGCTTGAGCACACGAAACATTGATCGCAATGCCGCATCCTTGTCGGTGACGTTTCTGAGGCCAAACGCAATCGTGATGCGATCGAAAGTGCTATCCGCGAAAGGCAGATTTTGTGCGTCGACCTGGGCGA
>PVMK01189222.1_pt2 | contig 27596 bp, 25 predicted proteins | sample 1853481 | NCBI WGS metagenome assembly PVMK01 (sample SAMN08533507, study PRJNA380276) | Marine sediment metagenome, whole genome shotgun sequencing project. | reverse complement strand
CGGCGTTAAGGACGCCGAAGGCCTCAAGAAAGATGCTGCGGCCGGGTCGGGGATCCGCACTTTTCGGGTGCGCTTGATCCAGCGCGGCAAACCCAACGCGACCGTGTTCACGGTGCGCTCCGAGAGTCTTCAGGGCGCGCGCGCTCGTGCGCTTGCGCGCGCCGGGCGCGACTGGAAGATCGCCGACATTCAGGAGATTTGACCGCGGATCCTTTTGGGGAACCGCAACAGAACCGAGGTTCTGTAGGTGATGGAAGCGGCATTCATACTCGAGTTGCTCGCAGGGATTTTCTTCGTCATCGCCGCCGTGCCGCTGCTGCGCTTGGCTGGCCGAACCCAGCAGGCCCCGGAGCGCATCCTCGGCATCACGTTCTTGCTGTTTGGTGTTTCCTACCTCTTCTACGAGACTCCCTACGCGCTCGATAACGAGGCGCTGGTCGTGCCGTTCTCGCTGGTCGGTCGTCTGCTCTGGAACGCGAGCGTCGTGACCACCGCTGCGTTCACGCGCGAGGTCTTTCATCGGGAAAAGCCCTGGGCGGGGCCGCTTTTCTGGAGTGTCGTCGTCCTATTGGTCGCTGGGCTCGCCATCTCGGTTCAGCAGGGCGACCTCGAGGGAATGGCACCGATCGGAAATCCGGGTTTCTGGTTCGAGTGGGTGGGGCAGCTCATCCCATTCGTCTGGGTCGTGGCAGCCGCACTGACCGAATACGTGAGCGCGCGTCGGCGTGCGCGCGTTGGGTTGGCGAATCCGCTCGTCGCAAACCGCTACCTGCTCTTCGCGGGCTTTGGCCTGGCCCAGATCGGGACGATCGTACTGATGATTCCGATGTACATCGCCTACGAGACCCTCGACGGCGCGCTCGCCGATTGGATGGATCAGCTGATGGGTTCGATCGAAATGTTGACGATCGCGATCATCTGGCTCGCGTTCTTTCCGCCCCGAATCTATCGGGCCTGGATCGAGCGCGCGGCAGACCGGAGCGCTGCCGCGCGCTGAGATCCAACTGCTATCGCGTCACCGCTACTCGCCGCAGGCCCCGACCGCTTCGAGCTCGGCGGCCGCGCTGTTGAGCGTCCCGGTGAGTTGATCGATTCGCTCCCGGTACACCGCGGTCTCCGACGGAACATGGGGCGAGAGTTCCGCGATCTCCGCTACGCTCGAGCTTGGCCGGCGATTCCCGCAGCTGACGCGTTCGCGCGTCAGCTGCCGCTCATGAACTCTCGGCCGGGGCGAAGAACACGAGCGTGCTGAGGTCCTCGGTAATCGAATGGAAGCGGTGTTCCGCGTTTGCTTCGACGAATACGATGCTGCCGGCCTGGACCTTCCGGTCGACGTCTTCGACGCGGATCACAGCGTGTCCACTCACGACGTAGTAGACCTCGTCCTGAGCGTGCGGCGTCTGAGGGTCTTCGGCGTCCGCGGCGAGCGCGTAGACACCCATGCTCAGTGCGGGCACACGCAGGAACTCGTTCCAGGCCTCGCCCGATGCTTCGCGTGCGGTGATCAGATCCGCAATCTCGAAGGCGGTTAGATCGCCCATTCCGAGCCCCAGTTCCGTCGAGCCCGTGGCTTCGTAAATCACTTCTCCGTCGAAGATCGTCAGCACGACACGGGTCTCGCCGATCTCGTTGGCGCGGCCCGCGTCCGCGAGTTCGATCAGATTGCGGTCGATCGCGATCAGGTCGGCCTTCTTGCCGACTTCGATCGATCCGAGCCGCTCCTGGTGGCCGAAGAGTTTCGCCCCGTTGATCGTGTAGGCCGCGATCGCTTCGTGTATATCGATTCGCTGTTCCGCGTTGAACGTCCTACCTGTGGAGGAGTCGCGTGTGACGGCCTGCTGGATGTTCACGAAGGGTCGCGGATCGCGGGTGTCGACCGGCGCATCGCTGCCCGCGATGAGCACCCCGCCGTGTTTCAGGACGGAGCCGGCGGGGTAGGTGTTCTGGACCGCATAGTGCTCGGCGTTGTAGAGATCGTCGACGCCTGCGATTTCATCGATGAATGGAATCACGCTCATGTCGTACTCGGGGATCCACGTCGATCCACGCGTAGGTGAAGGCGACGTAGATGCCGAGGTCGCCGATGCGCTGCTGGTCCGCGGGGTGGATCAACTGGGCGTGAGCGAGGCTCTGGGGGTGAAGGGGAGCGCCGTTCGCTGCGCGCGAAGCCTCGAAGGCGTCGAGGGCGATGCGCGTCGCGCGGTCACCGACGACGTGTGCGTGAACCGCGAAGTCCGCGGCCTCCATTTCACGTACGAACGCGTGGATGAATTCTTCACTGTGTTCGAGCACGCCGTAGTTCTGCTCGCACTGCTGCGGGAAATAGCCGTGTTCGGACTTGAAGCGGCTCTTTGCCTCTGCATTTGCATAGGCGAGTGGGATGCGAGCGGTATTCGAGACAGACGTCGCCATCGAGATCCACGTATCCCCAGACGTCGGCGCGCATGGTTTCCGCATCGATTGCGAAGATCGGTTGTCGATAGCTTCTGATGACCGCGGCGTTCGGCAGCGTCGGCGGCGAGGCGAGCGGGTTGCCCTCGATCACGCCGTCGATGAAGATCTTGACTCCCGTCGGCGTGAATGAAACGAGAGTCCGCGTAGCGCTCGCGGATCGCCTTGAACTCTTCGACGACTTCCGGAAGCATCTCGATCGCGGCTTGCGACTTGGGGAACTCTTTGAACAGCGCCGCGCGCATGCGAAACGTCATCTCGCCGCGCTCCTCGAGCCGCTGATAGAAGGGGAGATACTCTGGCGCTACAACGGCATCTTGAAGCGACGTAATGCCGGATTTCGCGAGGAGCTTTGCGACCTCGGGTGTGATCGCGTCGAAATCCCGCATCTCGAGCTCCGAGGGGGGATCCGTGAGGTCGATCGCGGATTCGGTCAGGTAACCGTTGGGCTCGCCCGACTCGTCTACGCCGACCAGCTTCCCGATAGGACGCAAAGGTCGACTGCAGGGTCTCTGCGGTCAGCCCCAACCGTTTCTCCTGCGGGATTTTGCGCGCGCGCGAGCGCGGCACTGTTGACCGCGGTGTGGTGCCCGTCATTTCCGAACAAGACGATCGGATGTTGGGTGGAAACCGCATCGAGGGCCGCGCGCATGCTCGGATAGCGCTCGCTGGGTTGGTTGCCGGTGGAGAAATTCCACTGATCGGCCCAGAGCCACTCGCCTTCGGGAATCTGGTAGCGGTTCAGACAGCCGCGCAAGAATGGAACGTAGGCGTCTAGCGTTCGCGGCTGGCTTTCGAGATCACAGATGTCGCCCTTCGCGATCCAGAGCGGATGCAGGTGGGTGTCGTGAAGGCCCGGCAAGACCATTTTCCCGGCCAGATCGCGGACCTGCGTATCGGATCCGATGAAAGCCTCGACTTCTTCGCCGTCTCCGACGAAGACGATTTTGTTCTCGCGAATCGCGACCGCCTCAGCGACGCTGCGATCCGCGTCGACCGTGTAGACGAAGGCGTTCGCGAGTACGAGGTCGGCGGGTTCTACAGAAGGCCCGCACGCGAAAAGGGGTAGCAGTAGGATTGCGGCGGGAAGAAATCGAATCGACAGGCGATGTTCGAACATGGGGGGTGAACTCCTCGTTCGCCGCGCGGCCTCAGGATTGGGCCCGCGCGACCACTGCGAATTGAAGCGCAGAACATTCCGGCCTGCCGCCCTTTGACCGGTGATTCCCGATCAGGCGGTTGATTCCTCCTCCTCGTCCCATTCGAAAAAATTCATCTCGATGAACGCGAAGGCGATCAGCCAGAGATAGGCATCCCAGGTGTCGACGAATCCGCCGTCGATCTGCCACTGAATCGCGGCCGCAAAGAGCGTTCCGTAGAGAATGACCTTCGAGACCTTGCTGAATTTGTCGAAGCCCGGCGAAAGGGTTCCTTTCAACTTCATCCAGAGGTCGGCCTCGAGAATCGCCACGACGCCGAGCCATGCGGCGGCATTGGCCACGTCCGTCCAGGCCAGCCGGCGCGCCAGGCCGATTGATTCTGCGTTGGCGATGAGGTTTCGGTCACCGAGCCGGAAGATCTCCTCACCCGCAAACGCGAGGCAGTTTTCGGCACGGAGTGGGATGAACTCACCCAGATCGACCACGACCGAATAGCCCGCTGTGATCAGCGTGCAGGCGTCCTCGATCGCAGTGGGGATGAAGTCGTAACTCAGCAGCAGGAGCTGGAAGTAACCGTAGAACGAGTAGAGGATCAGCGCGTAGCAGATCGAGCTCACGGCGGTAAACGACCACTTCAACCGTCGCGTGAGTTTGTGGTGGGGGATGACGGATGTCTCCAATTCGAAGACGAACATCAGTATGAGCCACGCGCCGTCATCGATCGTGGCCGGATAGGCGTGGATGAGTTCGCCGAAGGGAACACCGTCCGCGTAGATGTGCGCGGCCGCCGCAGCGTCCTCTTGCCAGAAGAAGAACTCGTTCACGCAGAGAAGCGCGTAGGTGATCCACTTGAAGGTGTTGAAGGCGACCGGGTTGATCCGCACGACACTCCGCTTCTTTTCAAAGGAGACCGCCGTGGGAGGCCTCGCCAATTCAGACGATCGAGCATACAGGACTCCCACTCGTGGATCCGCGGCGGATCGGATCGAAGGGCGCCGATCCGAAAAATTAATTCTTGCCCCCCCTGGCCTTGTGATAGGGTGCGCGCTCGGCAGTCGATTCGGGATTGGCCCCTCCGCGTCCATTGCACCTTGGGGTCGAGTCGGACGAATGCCACCCCGAGGCCCGAATGCTGCGTCGCGGTTTCAGTCCGCTCAAGCTCTTCGCAACGATGTTCGTGCTGCTCTGCGGCGGCCCTTTCAGCCTGGAAGAGATCGTGCCGCTCGCGGGGCCCGGCCTCTTCGCGCTGGTGCTGATCGTGATGGCCGTGATCTGGGCGCTCCCGTCGGCGTTGATCACCGCCGAGTTGATTTCGGAACTGCCCGTTCAAGGTGGCGCCTACCAGTGGTTTCGCGCGGGTCTTGGGTCCTTCTGGTCGTTCATCTTCACCTATCTCGAATGGCTCTCGTGGGCGATCGACGCGGTCATCTACCCAGCTCTCTTCGCGAAATACCTGATGCAGCCCTTCTTCGATGACCCCAGCCTCGCGTCGCGCGCGCCAATCTGCCTCGGGATGATCTGGGGCTGTGCGTGGCTGAATGTGCGAGGCGTCAAGGAAGTCGGATTTCTGTCGATCATCATGACGGCGGTGATCCTGATACCCGTCATCGCGTTGATCGCGCTGAGCGTGCCGGAGATGAGCTTCTCCGTGTTTTCGCCGCTCTGGCCCGAAGATCAGACGCCCTGGGCGGCGCTCAATTACGCGATCGTCTGGGCGATCTGGAGCTATTCGGGTTATTCGGGCCTCGCGACCGCGAGCGAAGAGATCGTCGAGCCGGAGCGCACCTATCCGAAGATGCTCGCGATCTTCCTGCCGATTTCAGTCGCCGTCTACGTCTTGTCGCTCTGGGCGGGCGTGACCGCCGCACCCGACTGGCAGAACTGGGGGGAGGCGCACCTGAATGTGGCTGCGTTTGCGCTAGGCGGCCCTGTGTTGGCGACGCTGATGGTGGTCGCCGCCCTGGTGGCTCAGCTCGGTCTTTACAACAGCGAGCAGCTCGTACTCGGCCGCTACGTGTACGCCGTGGCGCGAGATCGCATGCTGCCCCCATTCCTAGGGCGGCTCCACCCGCGCCACCAGACGCCGTACGTCGCGCTCATCCTGCACGCGATTCTCTTCAGCGTGCTCGTGTTCGTGTTCGACTTCATCGAGCTGCTCGTGCTCGGCGCTTTGGTTTCGGTGCCGGGCTACATACTCACCTTCCTGAGCCCGCTGATCTTGCGCTGGAAGTACCCGAATCTGCGCGGGCCCTTCCGGATCCCGGGCGGTTGGCCGGTGATCATTCCCACGGCAGTTCTGCCGTGCTTGATCGCGATCTATTTCGTGACAACCGCGGAGTCTTCTGGTTTGATTACGACGGGTGCCATGTTTTCTGCCGCGCCGGTCATCTATTGGGCAGTTCGCGCCTACAATCGACGACACGGTGTCGATATGCATGCATTCGAATCCGTCGAGTTGACCGAGGCGCTCGAACGGGGCAGGGCGCGGCCCGAGCCCGAAGCGTCGAAGTAGACGCGGACGCAACCCTCCGAGAATCACCCAACACGGCAGCGTCGAAGCGCGATTTCCGAAGTAGAGGCGGACGCAAACCCCTGAGCCCCCGCCAGTGAAGCCCAGGAATCACCAATCGGACCTGCGCGGGTTAGAAGCCGTAGAGTTCGGCGTATTCCGGGTCTCGCTCCGCGATCATCTTTGCGTAGGCAACCATCACCTTGCACTGCTTGACGCTCGCGTCGTCTTGCATCTTGCCGTCGAGCATGACCGCGCCGGTGCCGTCGCCCATGGCTTCGATGATCCGTTTCGCTTCGCTCACCTCTTCGGGTGGCGGGCTGAAAACGCGACGCGCGATTTCGATCTGTTTGGGATGCAGCGACCAGGCACCCACGCAACCCATCAAGAAGGCGTTGCGAAACTGATCTTCGCAGGCCATGGAGTCCGCGATGTCGCCGAATGGTCCGTAGTAGGCGAAGATTCCGGACGCGCTGCAGGCGTCGACCATGCGCGCCAACGTGTAGTGCCAGAGGTCCTGTTGGGCGGTCGTGCGCGGCGCGTTCTCGTCGTCGGGATCGGGGTCGCTCCGAACCAGGTAGCCCGGATGGCCGCCGCCGATACGCGTGGTCTTCATGCGCCGCGAGGCGGCCAGGTCCGCGGGGCCGAGGCTGATGCCTTGCATGCGCGGGCTCGCCGTGCAGATCTCTTCGACGTTGGCGACGCCCTGGGCGGTCTCGAGGATCGCGTGGACGAGGATCGCGCGCTCGAGGCCGGCCTTGGCTTCGAGTTGGGCGAGCAGCTGATCGACGTAGTGGATGTCCCAGGGACCTTCGACCTTTGGGACCATGATGACGTCGATCTTCGCGCCGACCGCCGACACGACGCGTAGCAGATCGTCGAGCGCCCACGGACTGTCGAGGCTGTTCATCCGCAGCCAGAACTGGCTGTCGCCAAAATTCGTGGCTTGCGCGATCTCGACCAGCCCCTCGCGGGCTTCGACCTTCTTGTCGGCGCGGACTCCGTCCTCGAGGTTTGCGAGCAACACATCGGCCTTGCCGACGAGCTGCGGAACCTTTTCGGCCATGCGCGGATTGCTGGGGTCGAAGAAGTGGATCATCCGCGACGGGCGCATCGGGATGTCGATCGGTGGCGTCGGCGCGCCGATGGCCATCGGTTTGGCGAAGCTGCGGGGATTTCTCACGAGGGCCTCTCCTGCCCTGCGGGCATTTATTCGTACAGTTTGACGATCTCGACGCTGTTGCTCGGGGCCGCTGACATGCAGAGATCGCAGAGCACGCACTCGTCGAGATTCTCTTCGACGATATGGAGTGCACCGCTCTGATCCTGCTCGAAGATATCCACGGGGACATACCTCTGCGAGTTTTGCGACCACGGCAGTGTCCTTCGCGGCCTGGTCGGTGACCTTTACATCGATGAACAGTCCCGGCATTACTTTGCCTCCCCGAGTCGCTCCTGGAGCATCTTTGGAATATCCGAGATGCGCTCGGCCACGGCAATTCCAGCTTCCTTCATTCGTTTGATTTTTTCAACGGTGGTGTCCGCCTTGCCCTTCGACGATGGTACCCGCGTGGCCGAAGCGCATGCCGGGCATCTCGTCCATGAATCGCCCCGCCATGAAGGCGACGACTGGAAGGCGCGAATTGTTCTCCTGGGATCCACTCCGCGAGTTCCGCCTCCATTCGACCGCCGGGCTCCGAGTAGATCGCGATGGCCTGCGTCTGGGGATCCGCTTCGAACAGCGGCATCAACTCCGCGTAGGAGGTCCCGATGATCGCGTCGCCCCCGATCGAGACCGCGGTCGACTGCCCCATTCCGGCGGCCGTCAATGTGCTGGCGATTTCGGTCGTCATTCCTCCCGAGCGCGACATGATGCCGATCGAGCCCTTCGTGTAGGCGGTTTTCGTGTTGGCCGCCGGTCCGCCCACACCGCCCATCTTGGCTTCGCCGGGCGAGATGATGCCCAGGCAGTTCGGGCCGATGATCCGGGCGCCGCGCAGATTGGCGAGTTCGACCATCTGGGCGACCTGCTTGCGCGGGATGCGCTCCGTGACGACGACGATCAACTTGATGCCGTTTTCGAGCGCTTCGAACACCGCATCGCGCGTAAAGCGCGGCGGAACGCAGACCACCGAGCCGTCCACGCGGGTCTTGGCGGTGATGTCTCGTACGCAGTCGTACACCTGGACGCCGTATACGTCGCGGCCTGCTCGTCCGGGCGTCACGCCACCGACGATCTTCGCCCCGTAGTCGAGGTTTTCACGGGTGAGGTTGATGGCTTCTCGCCCGGTGATGCCCTGGACGATGAAGGTCGTTTCGGAGTTGATTAGGATCGACATTGAATGCTCCGCAGATCGAAGGTCTGATTCACGCTGATTTCATCTTGGCGACGGCGCGTCCTGCAGCGTCGTACATCGAGACGCTTCGATCGCAGTAGTCGACCTTGTGTTTTGCGAGGATCTTGAAACCTTCCTCCTCCCAGGCACCCGGGATTCGGAAGATGGCGATCGTTTCGGACGGATCCTTGCCGGCTTCGATGCAGCCCTTGATGACGCCACGCGCGACGATGTCGACCCGCGTATTCGAAACGACGTTCATCATCACCGCGATCTTCTCGACCCCGGGCTTGCTCAGCACGAGCTTGGTGAGTTCGCAGGTCTTGTTGACGCTCGGGTTTCCGCCGATCTCGCAGTAGTTGGCGGGGTGGCCACCCTGGCTGCGTACGGCGTCGAAAAGCGTGAGCGAGCCGCCGCCGGCTCCGATGATCAGCCCGAGGTTTCCGTCGAACTCGACGACATTGCCCGCCACACCGCGATGGTCGGAGGCGTCGACCTCTGCACCGCGGATTTCGAAATCCGTCGGCGGTCGCGCCTGGCGGGTTTCTTCCGGTCCGATGCCGAGTTCTTCGAGCAGTTTCTTATGTTGGTCGCGCGCTTCCGCTTCCATGTCGACGTGCCCGTCGAGTACGACGAAGCGGCCGTCTTCGAGGCGCACCAGCGGATTGATTTCCGCCAGCGTCAGGTCGTAGTCGAGGAAGATGTCGATCAGTTTCGCGACGATCGGAGTGAGCTTGTTGAGCGCGCCTCCCGTCACACCCGTGGCTCCGATCGCCTCCTTCGCAATGCGGGGTGACGTCGGCAGGAGGGTCGAGAAGTGGGTCTTCGAAACGTGCTCCGGGTGTTGTTCGGCCACCTCTTCGATGTCGATGCCGCCCATGTCGCTGAAGACCAGGACCGGCAGCTTGCGCCGACCATCCCAGGTGACAGCGGCGTAATATTCCTGGGCGATCGGGCTTTTTTCTTCCACCAGGATCGAGCGCGCTTTCTGGCTGTTGACGATGATCGGCAGGATTTCTTCGTAGATCTGAGCCGCTTCATCCGGCGTGTCCGCGAACTTGACCGCGCCGGCTTTCATGCGGCCCCCGGAAAGGACCTGGCTCTTGAGCACGACCGGGCGGCCGATTCGCTGCGCGATGCCTCGGGCGTCGTCGGCGGAGTGGGCGACGCCGCTGTCGCCCAGCGGCAGGCCGTGGCGGGCGAAAAGCGCTTTGGACTCGTACTCGTAAAATCGCATAAGCCTCTCGGAGAATGGGTTGGAAGCTGATACTCGGAATTCCGACGAGGGGCGATGAACTTCGCCTCTCCCGAAGGGGCCCGAAACTTAATGCTTTTCAGTTCGCTGGGCAAGCAGTGTGTCATAGCCGGCCCGCGGTCGACAGTGACGCCTAGGGGTGGTTCCGGACCTACTCAGAAGGAGTGTGAGCGGAAATTCAGTCGAGGGTTTGCGCGTCGTCCGCGCGGCGCGGGCAAGCGTCGCCGAGCGGGCAGCGAGCGGTTCGATTCTTCAAACACGCGACCGTTCCGATCTGTGTGAGCGCGAATTCGACGTCAGCGAGCGAAGGCTGCGCGGGATCTTCGCGCAACGCGGCGCGCAGCGCGCCCGGCTCACCCTCTTCATCTTCTCCTTCGGCCAACAGCCCGAGGTGTATGGCCGCAGCACGCGCGGCCGGATGCAGCGGAATCTCCCGCGCCTGGATCCAGCGGTCGCGAAGCGGGCGCAAGAACCGCGCGACGCTCGCGGCGCCGAATCCCGGCGCCAGGCGGGCGAGCCGTCCTGCGAGGTCTTCGAGTTGTTCGCTCTGGGCGGCGAGTGAATCGAGCGACCCGCCGTGGTGGGTGGCGAGTGAATCGCAGGCGCGCCAGAGCTTGTAGGCCGTTACATCTGCAGCCGGGTATCCAACGCCGAGAAGCAGCGCTTCCAGTGTTTCGGGGCGTGCGGCTGCGACACTCTTCGGGTCCGCGAGGCCGGCCGCGTCGAGGGCGCGGGCCGCTGCGAGCGCGATCTCGGCGTCGATCCGGCCCCCGGAGAGACAGGTCGCCACCAGCCATCGCCCCGGGCCATCGCTCGCTTCGAGGTCGATTCCGAGCTTTCCGGCCGGGTGGCCGCCGAATCGGGCGACGAGATCGCTGGCCCTCAAGTGTTTTCCCCCCACGACTTGCACATTCCTGAAGGCCCCAGTTTGCCTCTTCTGTGTCGGTCGTGCTAAAGACGCCCTCCCAGCAGAGGAGAAGCGATCTATGCCCAAGTCTTATTCGATCAGCGCAGATTCCATCGCTGAGGAGACCGCTCGCGTTGGCGGTGATCTCGACAAATTCGATATTTCCCGCGTCATCAAGCTCGACGACCTCGAGCTGCGCGAAATGGGACCGAAAGACGTCCACATGCGCATTCTCGCCGCGTCCGCGGAGCACAACGTCGACCACGCAGCCCTCGCGGATACCGTCAATATCGTCGAGGTGCGCGGGGGCAAGACCTACCCCGGCAACAGCGCGGTCGGCGAGGTTCTCGAGGTGGGCAGCGACGTCACGCGCTTCAAGCCCGGCGACATCGTCATCACCCACTGCAACGCCGACCCCGATGAATACGGTTACCCGACCCGGATCTGGGCCTACGACGCCGAAGACTCCATCGGCTGGTACGGCGAGGAGGCCGTCGTCGGCGACTGGCAGCTCATTCCCGCACCCCTCGGCTGCGGGCTCAACCTCTGGGAGATTGCGGCGCTTCCGCTGCGCGCCCCCACCGCCTATCACCTCTGGCGGCGCGGCCTCGGTATCTACCGGCTCAAAGTGTCCCGCGAGAGACGAGCGCATCTCAACGTGCTCGGTTTTGGTGGAGGCGTTTCGGAGCTCTTCCTGATGCTCGCGAAGCACGAGGGGCACAACGCGATCTTCTGCTCGGGGAGCCCCGATCGCCGCAAGCACCTCGAATCGCTCGGCATCCAGACGATCGACCAGAAGGAGTTCAATCGCTTCGCGAGTGGCGACGACGTGAAGGCGTTCCACAAGCGCGTACGTGGAATGACCGACGGCGACGGAGCGAACGTCGTCTGCGACATGCTGCGCGGCAAGGTCTTTGGCGCAGGTCTGCGCGTGATGTCACGCCAGGGCGTAAACGTCAGTGCCGGTTGGCAGCTCGACACCAAGAACCAATACAACTCCGCGCTGATGTCCGTCCGGCAGCTCACGCTCGATCACAGTCATTTCGAGACGATCGAGGGTGCCAACGCGGCGACCGCGCTCTACGGCAGCGTCTTCAAGCCGACCGTGCATCGCGAGATCTACGCGTTCGAGGATCTCCCCCGCGCGATGGAGGAGATGCACAAGGTCACACAGACCGGTATTCCGATCGTGCGGATTGCCAAGGAGATGCCGGCGGCGGTTGCGGGGATCATTCCCTAACGCGCCCGCGCACACCCGGCAGGTGATTCCTGGGCTCCACTAGCTGCCCGCGCAGACCCGGCAGGTGATTCCTGGGCTCCACTAGCTGCCCGCGCAGACCCGGCAGGTGATTCCTGAGTTCCACTAGCGGGGGCCCAGGGGCTTGGTCGCCTTCATTTCGGGAATCGTTCGTTCGCGCATGCTTGGCGGGTGATTCCGGGGGGTCGGCGGAGTGTGGGCTCTGCTCCGGCGCAGCCGGGGCGCGCTTCGGGTCGGGCTACTGGGAGTTTTCGTCGAGCAGTCGGTTGTTGCGTTCTTCGCCCTTTTGGAAGGCATCCCTGACCTTGTCGCCGGCTCGCTGGGGCGTGCTCGTGATGGCTTCAGCCTCGGCTTGGCCGGCCGGGGCGAAGAGGCCGTTGAACGCGCCGTTGATTCCGTTGGCCTGGATTTCCATTCCGGCCCAGATCACGAGCACGATTGCGCCGATGATCAAGATTCTTCCCATGGCGAAAGCCTCCGACTTGGCCACACTGATCGACCGGACGGGGTCCGCGCCTGAGCCAAGCGGCGGGAGGTCGAAGCGAATGAACGGTTGGGGGGGGAATCACGTCGTCGATCGCTGTGCTCGTGGCTCTTGCGGCGCTCGGCTGTGCGACGGCTGTTCCGGAGGCGGGCTGCTCGACCCAGCCGGGCTCCCGGACGTCGGCTCCGCTGATGTGGCGCGCCGATGAGCCTGGGAACGGCGGAGTCCTCTATCTCTTCGGCTCGATTCACTTCGACATCGAAGGTGCGTCGCAGTTCCCGGAGGAAGTCGAAGCCGCTTATGCGCGCTCGGATGAACTCGTGGTTGAAATCGACGTGAGGGACGCCGCCCGCGCGGAGCTGGCTGCGAACATGAAGGAGCGCGGGCGCCTGGAACCTCCGACGCAGCTCGCAGATGTGCTCTCACAGCAAACATTGGATCGCTTGAGGGAATACCTCGAGGAGCGAGAACTTCCGTTTTCTTTCGTCGAGGGCATGAAGCCCTGGTACATCACGAACGTTCTGGTGGTGATGGAACTTCGGGAGGGAGGGTACGAGGCCGAGCACGGCGTCGACCTGCAATTCATTCAGCGATCCGACGGCAAGCCGCTCGTCGAGGTCGAATCTGCTGACGAGCAGCTGGGTCTGCTCGATCGACTGCCGCTGCGGATCCAGGAGGGGATGCTCTGGGATGCACTCGACCAAAGCCGCGAATTCGATCGCGCGACCGATCAGCTGATCGACGCCTGGCGGCGCGGTGATGAGCGCGCACTCCGAGAGCAGGTATTTCGGCCCATCGGGGAAGGTGCTGATTTCGAATTGTTCTACGAGTCGATCTTCTTCGGGCGCAACGAGACGATGACCCGGCGGCTCGCAGAATTCGCGCGCGATGGCAAGACGCGCTTCGTCGTTCTCGGCGTCGGCCACATGCTCGGATCGCGCGGGATTCCTTCGCTGCTATGCGATCGAGGATTCGGGGTTCGTCGTGTATCGGGCGGTGGTCGTGCGTCGGTCGCCGACTAGCCGGTCGGCTACCGCCGACTAACCGGTCGGCTACCGCCGACTAACTGGTTGACTATCCGATCTGGCGGTGGCGTTCGAAGAAACTTTCGAGCAGCGCTTGCGGGCCGGCGGCCATGCCCTTGTCGATCAGTGTGTCCGCCTGGTTGTAGCGGCGGGTCGCACCCTCGAAGTCGACGTAGATCCCGCCCGCCTCGCGGATGAGCAAGTCGCCCGCGCAGACGTCCCACTCGTTCTTTGGCGCGACCGAGATGTTGAGGTCTCCGTCTCCGCAGGCCACGCAGGCGAGTTTCCAGGCGATCGAGCCCAGGGGTCGCAACTCTTTGAACCAACCGTCGTACGGAGCGAACTGGTCCCGCGAGATCTCCGTGCGGCTCGCGATCACCACGGAATCCGCGAGCTGCTCGCAGCTCGACACCGAAACGCGTTGATCGTCGCGGAACGTTCCGCCCCCGCGAGTCGCCCAGATCGTGACGCCCGTCGCGGGGTTGTGGATCGCGCCGACGACTGGCTCGCCGTCTTCGGTCAGCGCAATCGAGACCGCGAATTCCGGGATGCGCCGGGTGAACTCCTTGGTGCCGTCCATCGGGTCCACGATCCAGACGCGGCTTTTCTCGAGCCGGGAATCTTCGCGGATCGTCTCTTCGGATAAAATCGCGTCCTCCGGGAATGCGGCACCGATGCGGTCCGCGATCGCCTTGTCGGCCTCGAGGTCGGCAAGCGTGACCGGGTTGTCGGCACTCTTTTCCCAGGTTTTGGTTCCGTGGTCGTAGTGGCGCCGCAGGATGGCTCCCGCCTCGCGCGCGGCTTCCAGCGCAATCGACAATTCGCGTTCATAGGACATGGCGGGCGAGTATACTCGCTTCCATGCAGACACAGGACGTCGAACTCGGTTTTCTCGCAACCCCGGATAGCGGTCCGTGCCCCGGCGTCGTGCTGATTCACGATGTCTGGGGTCTGACGGATCACGCGCGGGATCTCGCGCAGCGCCTGAGCGGCGAGAGGTTTGCGGTGCTCGCGCTCGACCTCTACCGGCGTCTCGATGAAGTGAAGATCGAAAACCCCGGCGAGTGGATGCGGGCGCTGTCGGATCCGCAGATTCTCGGTGACGTGCAGGCGGGCGCGGACTTCCTCGCCGCGCAATCGATCTGCGAAGGGCAGGGGATCGGTGTCATCGGCTTTTGCATGGGCGGGATGTACGCGCTGATGGCGGGAGCGAGTTGTACGGGGCTTGGCGCGAGCGTCCCGTTCTACGGGTTGCTTTCGCACCAGCACGGCATTCTCCACAGTGAATCGCCGGATAAGACGCTCAAGCCGAACGAGCCGCTCGAGGTTGCGCGCGGTCTGCGCTGCCCGACCCTCGCGTTCTACGGAGACCAGGACGAGTTCGTCCCGCTTTCCGACATCGAACTCCTGAAGGATCGATTCGCGCAGAGCGCCCAATCCGCAGAAGTCGTCGTCTGCCCGGGCGCCGGCCACGCGTTCATGAACGACACCCGCCCCGACGCCTACCGCCCCGAGGACGCTGCTAATGCCTGGAAGCAGATGGTCGCCTTCCTGACCGAGCAGCTGAACGGTTAATCGTTACGGCACCGCAAAGCGAACCCGTAGGATTCGCCAGGCCCGCTCGATCAACGATCTGTCGGCTTTTTCTAGCAGCCCCTGAGCTTCTCGAGCAAAACGGGAATGAATTCCCGGCAATCGTCGACGATGCCGACATCCACCTGCTCGAATATCGGCGCTCTTGCATCGTTGTTGATGGCGACCATGAGCTTGGCGCCGCTGATACCGACCATGTGCTGAAGCTCTCCGGAGAGCCCCACTCCGATATAGAGTTCCGGACTAACCATCTTTCCACTCTGTCCGATCATCTGAGCGATCTCCACCCAGCCCTCGTCGACGGCCGGACGAGTCGCGCCCAGCCCGGCGTTCAGGGTGGTGGCCAGAGCAGCAACCTCGTCCCATCCCTCTTGACTCCCGACACCCACGCCAGCCGCGACGATAATCGCTGCAGATTCGAGTTCTACGCCCTCGGATTTCTCGAGGATGACCTCCAGGGTTTCGACTCGCCCCGGAACGTCATCAGGGACCTCGAGGGGAACGATTTCGCCGCCCCGCTCTTCATCCAGATCGGGAGCCGGGAACACCCCTTTGGCAACGGTCGCCATCTGGGGTCGTCTTTCTGGGCAGGTGATCGAGATCATTCCACCATATGCGGGAATCCGCTGCTCCAAGACCTGCTTGTCGTCGAGCACCAGATCGATGCAGTGGGCGGTCAGACCCGTCTGTAGTCTGGCAGCTACCAGCGGTGCCAACTCTCTTCCCATGAAGGTTGAACCGAGCAAAATGATCTCCGGGTGCTGTTCGTTGGCGAGTCGGACGATCATCTCGGTGTAGAGTTCCGGCTGATAGAAAGCCAGTTCGGTTGCATGACCCAGGTAGACTTTGTCAGCGCCCGCCGCGATCAATTTTCCAGCCTGTTCTTCGGTTTCACTTCCCAGGAAAACCGCTTCAGCGGAAGTCCCAAGCTCATCTGCCAGCTTACGCGCACGGCCGATCAGCTGAATCGAAACTGATGCGGGTTGGCCACCAACTTGATCGACGATTACCCAGACGGAGCCCATTGGATCGCTGGTCGTTTTCATCACACCAGTCCCGTATCTGTCAGTTTCTGAAACAGCCGCTCTATTTTTTCATCCCGGGCGCCTTCGAGGATCTCAACTTCCCGTCTGCTCTCTATCGTATCGAGCGCGGAGACAATCGTTGGCGATCCCTTCAAGCCCACCGATTCCGCGGATACTCCCAGATCATCGATCCCCCACTGAGTAATTTCCTTCTTTCTCGCCTTGATGATTCCAGAGGGTTTCAGCGCTCGGGGAGAATTCAGTTTGAGAGTCACCGTGAGGACCGCTGGGAGGTTCACACGTACCAACCGGTATCCATTTTCGAAGTCTGCCTTTACCTTCCACCAATCTCCGTCGCATTCGACGATCTCTCTGACCATGGTGACAACAGGCGCCCCAAGAAAGGTCGCGATCTGGGCTCCGACCCACTCGGTGCTGCCATCGCTGCTAGCCATCCCGCAAATGATCAGATCGAAGGCGCCGTTTTTTTCAATTCCCTTGGCCAGAGTAAACGCAGTTGCGAGGGTGTCGGCGCCGCCAAAGGCGCGATCACTCAGCAAGATTCCCCGATCGGCCCCCAGAGCCAGGCATTCCTTGACGACATTGCCGGCTTCAGGAGGCCCCATGCTGATTACCGTGATGTGTGTTTCGGTCCGCTCCTTGATCTGAACAGCCGCTTCGAGTGCGTTCTTATCGAGCGGGTTCAACACCATCGATACATTGCCACGCGTCAGCGTCTTGGTGACAGGGTCGATCTTGATCTTGGAAGCGTCCTCGGGATCCGGAACTGCTTTTGCGCAGACGACAATGTTGAACATCTTATAAATGCCTCAGTAACAAAGAAGGGGTCGAGGGATCAAATGCAGATCCCTCAACCCCCGATCTGATTGGAATTGGACCTAAGCGAGTATCGCGCGGCTGACGATGACCTTCATGATGTCGGAGGTTCCCGCCGATGGGCCAACCACGTAGGAATCACGCAGATAACGCGAAACTGCGTACTCTTCCATGCAGCCATAGCCACCATGGATGTCGACGCCCATCTTGGCAGCTCGCTGGCAGGCTTCGGTCGTGAAATATTTCGCAATGGCGAATTCGTTGCCTGCCTGTTGTCCCTTATCCTGCATCGCACACGCGCGATAAGCCAGCAGCGTGCCCGCGTCCAGGTCAATTTTCATTTCAGCCAACTTGTTTGAAATGCTCTGCAGAGCGGCGATCGGCTTCCCATAGAGGATGCGCTCCTTGGCAAATTTGACGGATGCGTCCAGACACGCCGCATGGATACCCAGCGCACATCCAACCATCCCGCCCCTGCCAACATCACCGATAGCCCCCAAGGCCACTCGGAGCCCCTTCCCCTCGGTTCCCAACAGCATGTCCTTGGGGATCCGGCAGTTCTCGAATACCATCTCGCCGGTGTTGCAGCCCCGCATCCCTACCTTGTGTTCTTTATGGGTCGCCTTCCACCCTTCGATAGTGTCATCCACGAGAAAGGCGCAGAAAGCCTTGGGATCGTCCTCGTCCCGTGCCAGCACCGTGAGGACATTGGAGAGATGCGAGTTGGTGATGAAGCACTTGCGGCCGTTTAGAATGTAGTCATCTCCGTCCTTCGTATAGGACGAACGGATGCCGGCGGGATTTGAGCCACCTGTGGCCTCTGTGACCGCGCTCGTTGAGAGATACTGGCCATTCGCCAGGCCGGGCAAGTACTTCTTTTTGTGCTCCTCGGTACCGGATTTCAGAACCGACTCGATCCCCAGGTGAAAAACCTGGAGCATCATGGCGGTTGCCATCGAGACGCGGGAGATTTCTTCCACGGCAATCATCCGCTCGGTATATCCCAGACCGAGGCCGCCGTATTCTTCCGGAATGGTGATGGCCAACATCTCGGCCTCAGCCATCCCCTCGATGAGTCCTTCGGGGACTTCGATGGTTTCCTCCATCTCGGCGACTTTCGGCTCGACCTGGGTTTCCGCGTACTCCCTTGCGGCCTTTCGGAACATCTCCTGCTCTTCGGTAAACGTAAAGTCAATCATTGCTATTTCTCCATTAGAACCATTTGCTTAGCCTGGCGCATTGATTGGCGCCCACAGCCCCGCCTAACACATCTGATGTCCCCGGAAACCGATGGACAACCCACTGAGGTGGGGGTAAAAACAACGCCCTTCGGAAGGCCACTTTCAGTTCGTTGTCGAGGCCCTCGACGGAGCGCGAAGAATAGAAGATTCTGTCCTGTCGAGCGAGCGCTCTGGCACTAGCACAGCATTCTCAACAGCGAATTTCCCGATAAGACGTTCAAGCCTAACGAATCACTCGTGGTTGCGCGCGATCTGCGCTGCCCGTACGGGGATCAAGATGAGTTCGTCTGGCTTTCCTGTGCTCAATCGGATGGGACAAACTGCCCCATCAATGTGGTTTGCAATAGATCGGTCATTAATTGCGGGGCATCCCGCCTCACAGCCGGGCATTTTTTCAAATGACGCATGGTCTAGTGCGCAGTTTCGTGCCAAAGTCACGCCGACGGATTGCAGGAGGCTCACAGTGATCCGTCTTTCTCTCCAACACAAATCATTTCATGGATTCATCGCATTCTTGCTGACGCTCTCCATGACCGCCTACACGGTGGCCATGGCCGACGACGTTGCGCCAGTCGAAAACGGGAGCGCGCCACGCGCGCTGGAGGAGGCTGACGAAGCCGCGTCAGTCGAAGACGGGGGACCGCCACGCGCGCTGGGGGGGAAGGAGATCTTCGAAACCCGCTGCGCGGCCTGCCACGGAGTCGATGGCCGCGGAGACCCGGGCCGCCAGTTGCTGAAGCTCGAACCGCCCAACTTTGCGGATTGCTCCTTCGCAAGCCGGGAGCCAGATTCCGACTTCGCCGCCGTGATCCACGGCGGCGGGCCCGCCCGCGGTTTCAGCGTGCTGATGCCCGCTCACGGCGTGCCGTCTAGCCAAGCCGAGATCGATCAAATCAACGCCCAGTTGGGTGATGCCGGCGACTCCAAGACCGTCATCAGTGGAAGGCTCAGTGACGCCGAGATCGCTCGCGTCATTTCCCATCTGCGTACCTTCTGCACCGACGCGCGCTGGCCGCGCGGCGAACTGAATCTTCCCCGGCCGCTGCTCACGGAAAAAGCCTTTCCCGAAGACGAGGCGGTGCTCACCACGATCGCCAACGTCAATCGCAACGGTAATGTCGTCAACCAGCTCCTCGTCGAGAAGCGCATCGGCGCGCGCGGCATGGTGGAGTTCGAGATGCCGGTGATCGTCAGGGAGGTGGACGAGGGAGGTAACAGCAGTTGGCACAGCGGGATCGGCGACATCGCCATCGGCGCGAAGTACGCCTTCTACCACAGCCTCGAGCGCGGCTCCATCGTCAGCCTGGGCGGTGAGGTCAAATTTCCCACCGGCGACGACGACAAAGGGCTCGGGAAGGGTTCCGTGGTCTTCGAACCCTATCTCGCGGCCGCGCAGATGCTGCCCTGGGATTCCTTCATCCAGCTGCAGTTTCTCGGCGAAATCCCGACGAGCGGCGGGAGCGAGGTCTATCTGCGCAGTGCCGTGGGCAAGACCTTCACCTTTACGCCCCACGGGCGCGCCTGGACCCCCATGCTGGAGGTGATCGGCGTCATCGATCTCGGCAGTAGCACCGAGGCGAACCTGGACATCGTTCCGCAGATCCAGATCCCCCTCAATCGGCGCCAGCACGTGCGCCTGAACGTGGGCGTGTGGATTCCCGCCACGAGACACGACTCGCGCGCTACGCGCGTCGGCGCCTATCTCCTGTGGGACTGGTACGACGGCGGTTTCTTCGAGGGTTGGTGAACGGGTCTCGTAGGCCTCGGAGCCTGCAGGAGATAGGGGTTTCAAGCTCGGTTCTTGGCATGCCCGATCGCCGCGGATTTGGGTAGGTCGCGAGTCAGGTCCGAGGGGGGTACGGCGCTCATCGCCCCGAGGGCGCCGCCAACGCCCGGCGGCAACTGCCGCCTTCTCGACCAAACAGCTGAGTCGTCAATCGTTACTATGCTGGATGGAGCCGGTGGGTTCATGCACGCCGAGCTTGCGCTGGGAGGGCAACCGATGTCATTTGAGCGTCTCTTGAATCCGCGTTCGATTGCCGTTTTTGGCGGCGCGCAGGCCCAGGAGGTGATTCGCCAGAGCGATCGCATGGGGTACGAAGGCGAGATCTGGCCGGTCCATCCCAAGAAGGCGGAGATCCTGGGGCGCAAAGTCTACCGCTCGGTGGAGGATCTACCGTCAAGCCCCGACGCAGCGTACGTGGGTGTGAATCGCAACCTCACCATCGACGTCGTTAGAGATCTGGCTGCGCGGGATGCGGGTGGCGCGGTCTGTTATGCGACGGGTTTCATCGAATCGGGCGAAGAGGGTTCCGAACTCCAGAAGCAGCTTCTGGAAGCCTCGGGCGACATGCCCCTGGTGGGACCCAATTGCTACGGGATCCTCAACTATCTCAACGGAGCAATGCTCTGGCCCGACCAGCAGGGCGGCCGGCGGGTCGACGAAGGCGTGGCGATCATCACCATGTCGTCGAACGTGGGTTTCAACCTCACCATGCAGCGACGTGGCCTTCCCATCGCCTACATGGTCTCGCTGGGGAACAAGCTGAAGTTCGATCTCCACGACGCGATCCACACCTTCGCTCGGCAGGATCGGGTCACGGCGCTCGGGCTCTATGTAGAAGCGATGCCCGACCCGAGAGTATTCGAGGAGGCGGTCAACGTCGCCCGAGAGTTGGGGAAGCCGATCGTTGCGATCAAGTGCGGTCGCTCCGAAGTCGCCCAGAAGATCGTCGTATCCCATACGGCGTCGCTCGCCGGATCCGATGTTCTGGTGAGCGCGCTGTTCGAGCGTCTCGGTGTGGCTCGAGTCGATTCGCTGGAAGCGCTGATGGAAGCGCTGAAGGTGTTGCACGTACTCGGACCATTGAGCGGAGGGCGAATCGGAGCCATGAGCACCTCGGGCGGTGATCTCACGCTTCTCGCGGACGCCATGGGCCCGAGCTTGAGCATGCCCCCGTTGTCGAAAAAGGTGGCCGAAGGTCTTCAATCTGTGGTGCACGAACGGGTGGTGGCCGCCAATCCATTCGATTTCCAAATGTTCGATTGGAACGATGACGACCGGATGGCCGAGAACTTTACGGCCTTCTTGTCGGAAGACTTCGATGTGTCGCTGTGTGTGCTCGATTACCCCAGAGAAGATGTGTGTGACCAGTCGACCTGGGGTGGAGCCGAGCGGGGTTTTGTCCGAGCCGCTCAGAAGACGGGCACCAAGGGCGCGGTGTTGTCGACTTTTTCAGACACGATTTCAGAATCGGTGGTGGCGCGTTTGATGAAAGACGGTGTTGCAGCACTCGCTGGAATCGACGCCGGGGTCGCAGGCATTCAGGCAGCCGTCGATGTGGGCGCCGCCTGGAGCCGGCCTCCGAGCCCACCTCTACTCGAGAACTTCGGTCAAGTGCGGGACGGTTCCGCCAAGGTGTTGAACGAGGCCGAGTCCAAGGAGTTTCTCGCCCGGGTTGGCGTGCCGTTCCCTGCGTCGCGCGTCGTTCGCAATGCTGCGGAGGCCGCCGTGGCGGCCGAAGAGTTGGGCTATCCGGTCGTCGCCAAGGCATTGGGCGTTGCGCACAAGACAGAAGTCGGGGGCGTTCGCCTCAACCTCAGCAGCGCAGACGAAGTGTCGGTAGCGGTGGAGGAGATGTCGGGCCTCTCCGAGTCGTATCTGATCGAGAAAATGGTCGACGGAGTCGTCGCAGAGTTGATCGTCGGAGTGGCACGCGACGAGGACTTCGGCCCGTATCTGGTGGTAGGAGGCGGTGGTGCGCTGGTCGAAATCATGCAAGACAGCGCGTCGCTGCTCTTGCCGACCAGCAGAGAGCGGGTGCTGGAATCATTGCGTCAGCTGAAGTGCGCACCGCTACTGAAGGGCTTCCGGGGTGCTCCAGCTGCCGATGTGAACGCCGCCGCCGATGTGATCCTGGCGGTTGCGGGCATGGTCGAGAAGGACCCGTCGTCCATCATCGAACTCGACATCAACCCGTTGATGGTCCTGGCCGACGGTCAGGGTGTGGTTGCGGCCGATGCTCTGATCAGCCTGAATCCGAAATCGACGATCGACGCGTAAATCCGCCGGGTCGGTGAAAGCCAAGAGCGAGAATTTGGATCTCTTGGTCAGGGAATGCTCGTGTCGATACCTCTCGGGATCTGTTTCTCTGCGTCATAGAAGGGGAGGGTTACGACCGCGCCCTTGAGTTCGGTGCCGTCGCGGTGAACGACGGTGACATCCTTGCCAGGCCAATCGTCACTTCGGAAGAACTGGACGTAACCGATGCCGCACCCCAGCAGCGGCGACCAGGCCGACGAAAGCACGCGTCCGATGGTTTCACCGGCCGCGCGAACCTTGGCGCCATAAGCGGGAACCCCGCTTTCGCAGCGCAGCCCGTGCAACCGCGACCGTTGATCGGCCTCGGCGAGAGCGGCTTTCCCGACGAAGTCGGCCTTGTCGAGATTGATGAACGCGCCGAGGCCCGCCTCGTAAGGGGTCACTCGCTGGTCCATGTCGGTGTTGTAGTCGAGGATACCCGCCTCGATGCGCCGGATCTGCATGGAGCGCAGGCTGCTCACCACCAGCCCATCGGACTCGCCCGCTGCCAGGACGTGCTTCCAAACTGCCGCGCCGTCGATCTCGCGGGGGGGGGACGTAGACTTCGAAGCCGAGCTCGCCCGTCCAGCCCGTGCGTGAGACGGTCACCGGGAAGCCGGCGATCTGGCGTTCGCGCACGTCGAAGTAGCGAAAAACATCGGGTGCACCGTCGTCGCAAGCGCGCGCCAGGATGTCGAGCGACCGCGGGCCCTGGACCTGAAAAACCCAGATATCGGGATCGCGCACCTCGACGTCGAGGCCGGCAGCCTGGGCGCTGAACCAGCCCAGGAAATCGCCATTTGCCTGCACGTACCAGTAACGCTTTTCGTCCAGGCGAATGGCGATGCCATCCATCATCATGCCGCCACGGGTGTTACAGGCGATGGAATAGACCGCGCGTCCCACGCGAAGTTTGCGCATGTCGCGCGCGAAGACCTTGTCGAGCAGATTTACGGCGTCCGGGCCGGTGATCTCCAGCGGCATCTCCGGTACATCGAACTGCGCGGCTTTGCGGCGCAAGGTCCAATAGTCGTCAGTGGCGCTGTCGCCGATACGCCACGGGAAGAGGCGGCCGTTGCCGACGCCGAATTCGGACTCCGGCGTTGCGTAGCAATCGAAGAACGGTGAACGGCGTGTTCCAAATCCGTCGATGCATAGCGTCGTGTTAGGCATGATGCTCTCCCGTTGGTTGGTTAATTCTTCTGCCAAACCATGGTCATTCCCATGGGGGGCCGGGCCTCCGCGTGTTCGAGGTCCGCGCACAGTTCCGAAATGTTATATCCGAATTCGGAGAAGTGTTTCAGCGCGAATCCCTCTTCGATGGCCGCCATCGTGATGTCAGCCAGGGTGTGTTGAAAAGAGTAGTGGGGGCTGGACTCGTATTCTGTCCCCTGGTAGTAGTCGAGTCCCGTGGTTTCCACCCAGGGGTCGTCCTTGAAATACGAGTACTTGAGACAGGACGGCTCGTCGCCTTCCCCCTCTTCGTACATCATGAGCACCGGATGGATTTCTTCGATGAAGACGTGACCGCCGGCTTTCGTCAACCGGCTGATCACTTTGAAAAAACCTTGCAGATCCGGCATCCAACTGATGACTCCGAGGGTGGACATGGCGATGTCGTAGGGTCCGGCCTTTGTCGACGGAATTTCGTAGATGTCTGTCGTTACAAATTCGACATCTGCGTGTCCCGATGCTTTTGCGAGTTCAAGGGCTTGCTCGATAAAGGCCGCCGATGCGTCGAATCCCACGCAATGACCGGCACCGAGATTCTTGAGCGACAACAATTCCCGGCCGTTGTTGCAGCAGAGTTGGGCGATGGACTTGCCCTCGATGCCGATTTCTTTCAGGCGATCGAGGCAGTGATCGTCGAGTGTGTTGTATCCCGGGTCGGAGAAGGCGTCCAGCAGCCGCGACTGGTTGATCCCCTCGTGGATGGGAGCAACCTCGTCCCAGGCCTGGCGGTTTGCATCCGTGAACTCGCGACGCTGCTTCGGGGGGTAGGGTCTACCCACGGCTCGACCTCCTGGTGCGGTTGCGAATTCTACCAGATCTCGCACAACCACCTGCAGGATCAGGCGACGGCTCCGTCGCCACGTCGGGCCCGACTCACGGCTTGCGCTTTTGACTTTGCTTCTTCTTGCGCGGTGATTTGCGCTTCTGCTTCGCCGACGACAGATCCATGGCCAGGCTGTAGACGCCGCCGTTGAGCTGGCTTTGGATCTCGAGGCCCGACTTGTGGAACACGTGCCGCATGCCCCGATTTTCGGCCAGCACTTCGGCGGTAAATCCCGCGATACCGTTTTCGCGCGCGATGTGGATGAGATGTTGCAGTAGCGTGGTTCCCAGGCCGTGTCCCTGCCAGTCGTCGAGAATCACGAAGGCCGTCTCTGCGTAATTGGTGGCGGGATCCGTGTGGTATCGGCCCACCCCGATGATCGTCGATTCCTCGTCGTCGGGTTCGGCCTCGATCACCACGGCCATGTTCTGCACGTAGTCCACCTCCAGCAGGCGCAAGATGTCCCGGTGCGACAGCTGTTTGAGGGCATGGTGCCAACGCTTGTAGACCGTGGCATCCGAGAGGCTGTAGAACAGGCGGCTCATCATCGCCTCGTCCGTCATGCGGATGGGGCGCATGAGCGCAGGCGGGAGCCCCTTCGATTTCGATCTTTTTTTCGTACTTCCGCGGGTAGCCGAGTTCCGACGTGATCTGATCGGGGAAGACGTAGTGCCGCTCCTTGCCCGCGTCCAGCAACTCGGCCCGGTAACTGGGATGGGCGATCGAGATGAGTGCCATGGCCCGGTCTCGAATGGAGCGGCCCTGGAGATCGGCCACACCGTACTCTGTCACCACGTATTCCACGTCGCCTCTGGAGGTCACCACGCCGGCGCCCGGGTCCAGGCTGGCGACGATCCGGCTCACCTGTCCGTCCTTTGCGGTGGAGGGCAGGGCGAGGATGGGCTTGCCCCCGGGTGACATCGAAGCGCCCCGGATGAAGTCCACCTGGCCGCCGATGCCCGAGTAGAACTTCGTGCCGATCGAGTCGGCGCACACCTGCCCGGTGAGGTCGATCTGCAGCGCGCCATTGATGGCCACCATCTTGTGCTGCCGGGCCACTCGAGTCGGATCGTTGATATAATCCGAGGGATGGAAAGTGAAGGTCGGATTGCGATCGACGAATTCGTAGAGGTGGTTGGAGCCGAAGGCGAACGAGGCCGACACCTTGTGGGGGTGGATGGTCTTGTACCGCCCGGTGATGTTGCCGTTCTCGATCAGATCGATGACGCCGTCCGAAAACATTTCCGACCAGACGCCGAGGTCCTTCTTGTCCTCGAGCGCCTTCAAGCAGGCATCGGGGATCTGCCCAATGCCCACCTGGAGCGTCGAGCCATCATCCACCAGCGAGGCGACGTTGCGCCCGATCTCGAGGGAAATTTCGTTGAGAGGCTCACGCGGCAGATCGGGGAGGGTGTTCTCGCCCAGCACCCAGCCGTCGATCTGATCCATCGGCACGAAGCCGGCACCGTGGATCACCGGCATTTCGGGGTTGATCTCCGCGATCACGAGACTCGCGGACTCGACGGCTGAGAGGACCACGTCCACCGAGACGCCCAGGTTGACGAAGCCGAAGGAGTCGGGCGGGGAGGTCTGGATGAAGGCCACGTCGACCGGCACGCGTCGAGATCGGATCATCGACGGAACCTGCGACAGGAAGATCGGGGTGTAGTCTGCGCGGCCCTCGTGGACCGCCTCGCGGACGTTGGGCCCGATGAAGAATGCATTGTGGCGGAAACGGTCCGCGTGCTCGGGCTCGACGTAGGGGGCGGGCCCGAGTGTCATGATGTGGACGATGGTGTTGTCGGCAAATCGGAGGGACTGTGCGACCAGCTCCTCGACGAGTTTCACGGGCTCTGCCGCGCCGGATCCGATGAAGATGTTCTTGCCGCGGGGAACCAGAGCGACCGCGTCCGCAGCAGTCATGTGCTTTGATGCATAGTACTCCTGCCAGTCCATGGTGCCCCTCGTAGCCCATTCCGTGCGGCGAACCCGACCACAAAGCTCGTGCACCTGTAACCCGGCGCGTACGCGCAGGGTCGCAGATCTTCCGCCCCTGTAATCGTAGCGTCGGCAGATCGACACGTCGCACTGAGTTGCAGTCGAATGGTGCGACGCTCGGTCGGGCGGAGTGGCTTCACTGCCTCTTCTAGAGCCGGTGGGAGCCTGAGCGGTGGCGATTCGTCAGGCGCGATCCTTCAACGCAGAATTCATACTTCGTAGCCCTATCGCGAACCCGATCGCTAGGAGTCCAGCAATCAAAACCGTTCCAGGCATTCCACCCAAATGTTCGAACCACTGGGTATAGAAGTGAATTCCACCGAAGGTGGCGACGGTATTCAACGCCCACCTGCGGTTCGCTTTCCAGGCCCAGATCGCTGTTGCGATGATTGCTGCCGCCCACAGAAAGGAAAATATGGACGCAGGAATATTGAGAATCCCGCCATCGCTCCGATTTCCCCATAGAGATCCAACCCAAAACCCGAGATTGACCAGGAACACACTTGTTCTGGAAGCTGCGATTGCAATCTTTTCATTTTCCGGAGCCAGTATTTTCGAGTAGTGATAAAGGCCGATTCCCAAAAGAGTGAATAGGATGACCGTTACCTCAGGCTCTTGGACGATCAGGAAATAGCTTGCTTTGGAGTAGGCGGTGGCCGCTCCGATACACGCGGAAAGGGCCAATGTTGCGAGTACAGCCAGCAACATGCTCTGGGCATATATGCTCGCAGCAGCAAAAACTGCCGTGACGATCAATTTCGAAAGAACGCTGCCATCCCCAACAATGACAATGCCGCCACCGGCCATCAAGGCGCCAACCAGAATGCATACATTGGCGAGCAACCGCCATTGATCCGGGCTTTCTCGTCCCAGGATCAACCCGCCTCCGAAAGTAAGAAATCCGATCACGATTGCAGCAGAAGCTTCAGGAACCAGAGCGAGTGCACCGCAACTGACTGAAATCACCCCAAAGCCAATCAGAATGTTGAAGGCAAGAGAGCCAGTCGATTTTTGAGCGAAACCGCTGAACTCAACATGCTGAGCCGGAGTAATCTTCCCCTTGGCCAGCAAGTCATCTAAATCAAGTAGCACTTTCATATGCGACCTCTGCAAGCCCGGACCCGAGCGAGAGGCTCGTGTCCCAGTGCCCACGTAGGGGCGCTGGCCTTCTGCTCCATGATCGTAGTTTCGGCAGATCGGCCCACCGCACTGAGCTAGAACCGATGGAGCGTCGTACCATTCGGACGCAGTTCAGCCTTGCTGTCCGGGCCGGCACACGCGAGAAAGGCATAGAATGATTTCAATGCGAGCGAAGCGAACCGGCCTCCCGATAAGCAGGAAAGGCTGAGCTTCAGGGAGCCGCTCGAGTCTTGGGGTTCG